>Ga0335081_10014400_pt1 | contig 12793 bp, 10 predicted proteins | sample Lox_Sample_35_FD_206713 | JGI IMG/M metagenome (GOLD analysis project Ga0335081, IMG submission 206713) | Soil microbial communities from Loxahatchee National Wildlife Refuge, Florida, United States - Lox_Sample_3.5 | ecosystem: Environmental > Terrestrial > Soil > Wetlands | place: USA...
CATCGGCTCCTGCGTCATCCATGGCCGGCCCGAGCGCGTCGTCGACGAGATCGAGCGGCTGCGCGCGGAGATGTATCTCGACTACCTCTTGATCGCGCCGCTCAGCCACTCCTCCTTCATGATGTTCACCGAGAAGGTGCTGCCGAAATTTCTCTGATCCGCTGCGTGCTGCAAGTCGGCTAAACGCCACAAAGCGGACCTGCCTCCTCGTAGGCGTGGTATAGTACATGAGAGGTACTACTCTACGGGAGACCTCCGTGGAGGGGGAACGCGTCCAACGCAGGCTTGCGGCGATCCTCGCCGCCGACGTGGCGGGCTATAGCCGCCTGACCGGCGCTGACGAGGAGGGGACGATTGCGCGGCTGCGGGCGCTGCGGCGCGAGTTGATTGACCCCACGATTGCCTCTCACAGTGGTCGGATCGTGAAGACCACGGGCGACGGCATCTTGGTCGAGTTTGCGAGTGTGGTGGATGCGGTGCGCTGTGCCGTTGAAGTGCAACGAGGCATGTCGTCGCGCAATAACGAAATTGCAGTCGATAGACGCATCGAGCTGCGGATAGGGATCAATTTGGGCGACGTGGTAGTCGAAGGCGACGATCTCCTGGGTGACGGCGTCAACGTCGCAGCCCGACTTGAGGGCGTTGCCGAACCTGGAGGGATTTGCCTCTCGCGCGCCGCTTACGAGCAAGTGCAGGGCAAGCTCGACCTTGTCGCCGAAAACATCGGCGAGCAGCGCTTCAAGAATATCGCGCAGCCGGTGCGGGTGTATCGGTTGACACCCAAACACACGTCACCTACGTCGGCTCCTGCTCTGCCTCTCCCCGATAAGCCGTCGATTGCAGTCCTGCCCTTCCAGAACATGAGCGGCGACCCGGAACAGGAATACTTTGCAGATGGCGTCGTGGAGGAAATCATCACGGCGCTTTCGCGTTTCCGAGCCTTGTTCGTCATCGCACGCAATTCGAGCTTCACCTACAAAGGGCGAGCTGTCGATGTGAAGCAGGTCGGACGCGAATTGGGGGTTCGGTACGTCCTCGAGGGCAGCGTGCGCAAAGCCGGAACCCGAGTTCGCATCACCGGGCAGCTCATCGACGCCGCCACCGGCGCGCATCTGTGGGCCGATCGCTTCGACGGCGCGCTCGAGGACATCTTTGAATTGCAGGACCGAATAACGACGAACGTTGTGGCCGCGATAACGCCAAAGCTGGAGCAAGCGGAGATAGAGCGAGCCACACGGAAGGCGACGGAGAGGCTTGACGCTTACGACTACTTTCTGCGCGGGATGGCGATCGTCAATGGTTTGACGAGGAAAGGGGACAGCGAAAGTGAAAATTCTAGGGACGCCAGCTCCCGAGCCTTGTCTTTGTTCTACAAGGCGATTGAGCTCGACGCTCATTTCGCCTCGGCGTACGGAATGGCAGCATGGTGCTATCACTGGCGCCGGGTGAACGGCTGGACCAGCAATCTCTCGGAAGAGAACGCTGAAACTGCGCGACTTGCTCGGCGAGCAGCAGAGTGTGGCTGGGATGACGCGATCGCGCTCTGCAGAAGCGGGCAAGCACTCGCCCGCGTGGTTGACAACCTCCACGGGGGCGCGGCCCTGATCGATAGGGCACTCGTCCTCAACCCCAATCTTGCGGCGGCCTGGTATTGCAGCGGCTGGACTCGGGTATATATCGGCGACTCGGACTTGGCGATCGAGCATCTTGCGCGTGCCATGCGATTGAGCCCACTTGATCCGCTCATCCATGCGATGCAGACGGGGACGGCTTTCGCTCATTTCTTCTTGGGTCGATACCTCGAAGCGTGCTCATGGGCGGAAAGGGCGCTGCTTGATCAGCCTAATTTCTTACCGGCAGCATACATTGCCCCCGCTGCCCACGCGCTTGCCGGGAGCATGGAGGAAGCTCGGAAAGCAGGGACGCAGTTGCGCCGCCTCTCTCCGGCGCTGCGCATTTCAAAGCTTCCAGATAGGTGGCCTTGGCTGCTGCGGCGGCCGGAAGACCTCGCAAGATACCAGGACGGCTTGAGAAAAGCGGGGCTGCCTGAGTGATGGGCAGCTAGACTCTGCTATGGGTTCTGTGGCACTCGAACCTTGAATACGAGACAACGGCTGGTCGGATCAGGGGGCGCTCATGGAGTGTCCAAGCTGTAAGTCCGAGATGCCTGACGACAGCAGATTTTGCGAAACGTGCGGTGCGGCGCTTCCTGCCCGTTGCTCCTCTTGCGGCGCGACCAGCCGTGCTGGCGCGAGGTTCTGCTCGAAGTGTGGCAAGGCTCTGACGGCGGATAGTTCCGCGAAACCGGCATCCGCTGCCTCTCCTATTGCGCATCCCAGCGCGTCTGCCGAGCGCCGCCAGCTCACGGTCATGTTCTGCGACCTCGTCGACTCAACCGCGCTATCCGCCCGGCTCGACCCCGAGGATATGCGCGAGATCATAGGCGCGTACCACCGCTGCTGCGCCGAGCAGATCACCAAGGTCGGTGGGTTCGTGGCGAAGTACATGGGCGACGGAGTGCTCGCGTACTTTGGCTATCCGCAAGCGCACGAGGACGATGCTGAGCGGGCGCTGCGCGCCGCTCTGTCGCTGACCGAGGCTATCCCGAAACTGCCTACCGAGCGTGACGCCACGCTCCAGGTTCGCATCGGTATAGCGACGGGGCTTGTGGTGGTGGGCGACCTCATCGGAGAGGGTGATGCGCAGGAGCGTGGGGTGGTCGGCGACACTCCGAACTTGGCCGCTCGATTGCAGGCACTTGCCGAGCCGGGGCAGGTGGTGATCTCGCAGGGCACGCGGCGGCTCACGGGCGGCATGTTCAAGTACCGCGATCTGGGCAGGGTGCCAATCAAGGGTCTGGCCGATCCCATGCAAGCATGGCGAGTGACGGGGCCCAGCGAAGTACAAAGCCGTTTCGAGGCGCACCATGAGACCAGCCTCATTCCGCTGATCGGACGCGAAGAGGAGTTGGAACTGCTGGTGCGGCGCTGGCAACGTGCGACGAGCGGAGAAGGGCAGGTCGTCCTGCTGTCGGGGGAGCCGGGGATTGGCAAATCGCGGCTGACGGCAGCGCTAGAAGAGCGACTTCAAGACGAGCCGCATACGCGACTGCGGTATTTCTGCTCTCCGCAGCACACCGATAGCGCCCTATATCCCATCATCAACCAGCTCGAACGGGCAGCTGCGTTCGAGCGGCACGATATACCCGCAGCGAGGCTCGACAAGTTGACGGCGCTTCTCGGACAGTCGTCTGGTCATGAGCGAGACACAGAGCTTCTCGCTGAACTTCTGTTGATCCCAACAGGTGATCGCTACGCTCCTCTGGACTGGACCGCGCAGCGAAAGAAGGACGAGACCCTGAAAGCATTGCTGCGGCAGCTTGAGATACTGAGCCGACAGCGGCCTGTGCTCATGATCTACGAGGATGTGCATTGGGTCGACCCAACCTCACGCGAATTGCTGGACCTCATCGTGGAACAGGTTAGGCGGCGGCCGGTCTTGCTTTTGATCACGTTCCGCCCCGAGTTCCAGCCGCTTTGGATCGGCCAGCCACACGTTACGATGATGACGCTGAGCCGTCTCGATGCGCGCGACGGCGCGACGATAGTCGAGCGGACTGCTGGTAACAGGGCGTTGCCGACCGCGCTCGTGAGCGAGATCATCGAGCGCACAGACGGCGTGCCCCTGTTCGTCGAGGAACTGACGAAAGCGGTTCTCGAAGCCAGCAACGCGATCGACGCGGTCGCGTCAGCCCCAATGCCAGCGTTGGCGATCCCCGCTACGCTGCACGCCTCGCTCATGGCGCGTTTGGATCGTCTCGGTCCTGCCGTCAAAGAGGTCGCGCAGGTGGGTGCGGCGATCGGGCGGGAGTTCTCTTACGAGCTGCTCGCCGCCGTCGCGCAGCGAACCGACGCAGAGCTGCGAGCTGCTCTTGGACAACTTGTCGAGGCCGGTCTTGCGTTCTGCCGGGGTCTGCCACCGCAAGCCACTTATTTGTTCAAGCACGCGTTGGTACAGGACGCCGCCTACGGAACGCTGCTGCGCGCGCGGCGGCAGGAGTTGCATGGGGGCATCGCGACTGCTCTCGAGCAACGCTTTCCCGAGACGGTCGATCAGCAACCAGACCTCCTGGCGCATCATTGCGCCCAGGCCGGGGCCACCGAGAAGGCGATCACCTATTGGGGGCGCGCCGGGCGGCAGTCTCTCGCGCGCTCTGCGATGAGCGAGGCGATCGCGCAAGTCCGCAAGGCGCTGGATCTGTTGGCGCACGTCCCGAAAGGCCAGGAGCGTTGGCGGCAAGAGCTCGACCTGCAAAGAGTTCTGGGAGCGGCGCTGCTCGCATCAAAAGGGAATGCGGCACCGGAAACCGAGCGAGCCTATCTCCGCGCGCGTGAGCTATGCGAACAGCTTGGTGACACGGCGGCTCTCATTCCTGTGCTCGGGGCTTTGAGCACCTCTTACCAAACATGCGCCGAGTACGGGGCAATGCGTCGGGTTTGCGAGGATCTGCTGCGTATTGGCGAGCGGCAAGACGACACAGCGGGTTCATTGGTCGGCAGCCGCTCGATGGGGCTCTGTCTGTATCATCTCGGCGAATTTGACGCGGCTCGGCCATATCTCGAGCGCGTGCTCGATCTCTACACTCCCGAAGCGCATAACGCACTCGTTTCCGTTACATCGTACGACGTGCGCACTGGTGCGCTGTCGTATCTGTCGATGATCCTCTGTATTCAAGGCCAACCTGAGAAAGCAGCCTCATTCAGTGCTCAGGCACTGACCGTCAGCAGAGATCTGCGCAGCCCGCACAACCGGGTCTTTTCGCTAACCTATGCCGCGGTTTCCAAACTGCTCGGGCGAATCGAACGAGCGGCGGAAGAGCTGCTCGACGAGTTTGTGTCGCTCGCCACCGAGCATGGATTTCCGGTTTGGTTGGCAACCGCCAACATCATGTGCGGCTACGTGCTTGCTGGCCAGGGCGAGACGGGGCCGGGCCTTGCGCTCGCCCGACAAGGGTGGTGCGACCGGATGGCGACGGGGTCAAAGTACCACGGGCCGTACTATCTCGGGCTGCTTGCGCAGACATGTGAACGCGTTGGCGAGACCGACGAGGCGCTCGAATTCATCGACAAAGCTCTCGAGATGGCAGACAGAACGGGCGAACGGTGGTTCGAAGCGGAGTTGCACCGGCTCCAAGGGGAGTGGCTTGTCGCCCATCGTCGAGAAGAGCAACAGCGAGCCGAGGCTTCCTTTCACCGCGCTGTCGATGTTGCCCGAAGGCAAAATGCGAAGATGTTCGGGCTCCGCGCCTCCACCGACCTCGCCCGCCTCTGGCGCGACCAAGGCAAGCGCACCGAAGCCCGCGACCTGCTCGCGCCGATCTACGGCTGGTTCGCCGAAGGCTTCGATACCCCGGACTTGAAGGAGGCGAAGGCGCTTCTGGAGGAGTTGGCTTGACCACTGCACACGTTGGGGATTCGACATCCTCAGGGCGTATGCTCCAAACGCAGGTGAGGATTGCAGCGCCAGCTTCCCGTGTTTGGCAGGTGCTGATAGACTTTCCGCGCTATCCCGAGTGGAACCCATTCATCACCGAGATCGAGGGCGTAACCGAAGAGAGCGCGAGGCTGCGCGTTCGCATCCAGTCGCCAGGACGTAAGCCAATGACGTTCAAACCTACCGTGATCGTGGTGACGCGCGACCGCGAGCTGCGCTGGCTCGGCCATCTGTACCTGCCTGGTCTCTTCGATGGTGAGCACTCGTTCCGCATAGAGGACAAGCGCCGCAACTGCCGTTTTCATCAATCTGAGCGGTTCTCTGGTGTGCTCGTGCGTCTCTTTGGTGCTGGCGTATTCGAGGCTACCGAGCGCGGGTTTGAGGCGATGAATAGCGCGTTGAAGGTTCGAGTTGAGGCGGGCTGACGGGGCGATCCGATCATCGTCTCTGAGAGCACCTCCAGTGCCGTGTGAAGCGCCACGGCGAGTGCGGCATTCAGGTGGGTGGACGCGCCCCCGCTTGCGGAACGCCCGGAATGAACATCGTTGATTCACATCGTCAGTCGAGGGTCATCATGCGAGCATCGATCTCCCTGATAGCTCTCCTTGTAGCCGCCAGCATTGCCACTTCGCCGGCTTGCTATGCGCAGCAATCAACTCAGACTGTGCCGAACGCGCACGAGAAGCGCATCAACACCTGCGACACGCAGGCGTCATCGAAGAAGCTCGAGGGCGACGCTCGAGAGAGCTTCATGTCCGAATGCCTGAGCCGATTGTGCAATCGACAGGCGAGCAATCGGCACCTCAGCGGAGATGCCCGAAAGAGCTTCGTTGCCAGATGTCTCAAGGGGCAATAGCGGCCACTTCTGGTGGCGCGCGATTGACCCGGTCAATCGCTCCTTTCCTTTCGCGGAGGCCGCGGCGGCGCACACCTATATCGAGCACGTCGGAACCTTGGCAAAGTGCTCCTGGTCCAGAGAGATCTGAGCGCCGCAAATCCGAGCAGTGTTCCTATTTTCTGCACCTATATGAGCACCAGTCCCATGCGCGCCGCTTTGGCTACCGCCTCGGTGCGACTCTCGGCGGAGAGCTTTGCAAGAATTGAGGCCACGTGAAATTTGACGGTGTGAACGGATATGCCGAACCGCCGCGCGATCGCCTTGTTGGATGCACCATCCGCGAGCGCGCCCAGGACCTCTACTTCGCGAGGGGTCAGGCCCCCATGTTCCGTGCCAACTCCACTGGGAGCCGCTGCGTCGAAGTGCGGCAGCAACAACGATGCAAGTAGGGAGAGCGGGAGCGCACTAAGGCCCGTTACATTGGCAAGGATCGCAGCGCGGATCTCGGCGATGGTTGCATTGCGCGACAGCGCAGAGTGCGCGCCGGCGTGGAGTGCTTCGAGGAAATCGTCTTCGTTATCACCCACTAGTGCGACGATTGGAACGCCCGCCACCGCGAGCTGAATGATCTCCGCAGGCTGCTCCGACACGTCGGCGAGAACCACGTCGGCGTGCTCGGCTGCAAGTTGCTGCTTTAACGCTACAAGGTTTCCGGCCGCGCCGACAACGCGCATTTCGCTCCCGGCGCTCGCCGCGTCTTTGAGATGGCGGCGGGTATCCGCGTCCGGCGCGTAAATCACCACAGCCAGCATTTCAATCCACCGAGCGGCTGCTGCCGACTAGGCCAGTCGACGCTCGCCCAAGATGATGTTCAGTTTGATCTCGCTGCCGCCGCGCAATAGCGTAAGCTCGACCGTTTTTCCGACGTTGTCGGTGCCGAGGTGTCGCAAGACCTCCTGCACGCGGCCAATATCCTTGCCGTTCCATCGGACAATGACGTCGCCGATCAGCAGCCCTGACTTTGCGCTTGGGCCGTCCCCATCGAGGCCGACAACGAGCACGCCGCGCCGCTCGCCCGCGAGCTTGACCGGGCGGAGCCCTGCGCCGAGGTAACCTCGCCCCACGTAACCTTTGGCGAGGAGTTGGTCGACGGCGCGGTCGATGGTCGAAGCCGGGATGATCAGGGCGCGGCGACGCGGGCCGAGCACCGCCATGCCAACGACTTTGCTTCCCGCATCGAAAACCGCGCCCCCTTCCGCTGCCGGGCTGAGGGCGAGATCGAGCCGCAGAAATTGGTCGATGGTGCCGCCACGCAGGCTCTGCCAAGCTGCGCCAGCGTAAGCGACGATACCTTGGCTCGCAATCGGGCCGCCCTCGTAGCGTCCCAACGCGAGGATGAAATGCCCAGAGCGCAGTGCCGCGGCGGGAGCCGTTTCAACCAACGGCAAGCCATCCGGCTCTATGCGAAGCACGGCAACATCCGTGCTCGGATCGCGTCCCGCCAAGGTGGCGGAGATCCGCCGCCCGTCAGGCAACGCCACCTCGATGTCTTCGTCGCGATCGAGCGCCCCCTCGGCGGTCACCACGAGCCCGGCGCGCCAGTGAATACCGCTGATCGAGCGGTGCTTGCCGCCGCACACGGCGACCACGCCGCGGGAAGCGTGATCGATCAGCGCAGCAAGACGGTCGGAAAAGAGGACGAGCGGATCGGCAGCTTCGGTCATGAGCTGAACTCCTCGAAGAGATCGCCAGGGATATGGACCACGCCGGGGTCCGGTTCCACCAGCCGTATGGCTAGGTCGGGTTGCCTCCGGCGGGAACACCTGGAGCTAACCCAGGGCCTAGTTGATGGACATGACTGCGGCGACGAGGAGCGTGGGGCGTCAACCGGGGCCAGGCGATTTGCGACGGGGGGCGCAAGATGGAGGGATACGCGGAGAGTTTCGTTCACCGAGAAGGTGCTGCCGAAATTCCTCTGACCGCGGCCACGCCCGGCTTGCGCGACGTGCTGCCGCGTGAGCCGTTGAGCATCCGCGCTTCTATGGTCGTCAATTCAGACGATAAAGCCGCGCCACGTTCTCCGACGTGATCTTGCGCCGGACCCGCTCCGACAAGGCGCCCAGGTTCTTGTCGAGGATGCGGTTCGAGTTGGGCCAGAGGCAGTCGGGGTGCGGATAGTCGGCGCCCCAGATGATGTTGTCCTCGCCGATCAGCGGGATGATCGGCTCGAGATACTGGTCCTGCTGATAGGTGACATAGCCCTGGCGGCGGAAATAGTCGCTGGGCTTGAGCTTGAAGCCCAAGCCGCGCGCGCGGTCGGCATACTCGGTGTCGAGCCGGTCGAAGACGTAAGGCAGCCAGGTCACGCCGGATTCGCCGAGCACGAAGTTGAAGTCGGGATACATCTCGCAAGCGCCGGAGGCGAGCAGCGAGACCAGCACTTCCATCGTGTCGAGCTGGAACAGCGAGGAGCGCACCAGGCGCCATTGCAGGCTGTAGTCGCGCTCCATCTGCGCGTTGTCGGGGGCGCGCAGCGCCTTGAAGCCGGTCGAATGGAAGGATATCGGGAAGCGGCATTCCGCTGCCGCTTCCCAGAGCGGGTACCACCCGTCATGCCAGAGCGGTGGGTTCATGCGCTTGAAGGCGAGATCGCCGCCGCGCAGCCCGAGCTTGGCGCAGCGCCGGACCTCGGCCGCGGCCTCCACCGGATCGGTATTGGGGATGATGGCGAGCGGAAAGACACGCTGGGGGTCGGCGCGCTTGGCGAAGTCGGCAACCCAGTCGTTGTATATCCCATCGCACCAGGCCCTGAGCGAGGGATCGGCGATCATCTCGTTGATCATCAGGCAGCCATAGACCACCTCCGCGTCGAGCCCGTCGCGGTCGAGATCGGCCAAGCGCAGTTCCGCCGTCGTCGGCCGCGGCGCGGCTCCGCGCCGGTGATCCCAGACGAAGCCCAGATCCTTCATCTCGTCGATATGGCCGAACATGCCGGGCGTGTACTTGTAGAAGCTCGGGCCGACGCCGTTCCACATGCCCTTGTCCTGCGCGTCGACAAACCAGTGAAGGCCGTCTTCGAGCTCCTCGACCCGGGGCGCGAGCAAGCGCCATTTGCCCGGCGCCGCCGCGGACCAGAGATCGGCCGGGCAATAGGTGAGATCGATGTGGTTGTCGCCGGAGATGAGCTTCTGCTTCATGACGCTCCCCCCTTCACTACCACCAATCCTATGACGACCGGGTAGCGAGGGCCAGCAGATTGAAGCGCGGAGCCAGGCTGGCGCGCCGAACCGCCCAGCGACCTTCGGACGGCCTATGTCGCAGCGTCCGGGCTTCGGTCGGCTGGCTGATCCCAAGCGGACCAAGATCGTGGCGACGACTTCTTCCGGAATGTGTCACTTCCGGACGCACCCGATTGCCGCAAAGGGAAGCGCGTTATTCGGCTTCAGGCGTGCAGATGCGCTTTGTCTGGTTTCCCGCGAGCACATTCTCCGCAAAACGCAGCGCGTCGGGCTGCGACACCGTCAACGCCTGATAATGGGTGAGTCCAGCGTAAAGATGCGCCTCCACCGTGGTCCCCGCTGCGCAAGCCTTGGTCACGAACTCGAGCTGCAGACGCGTTGGCGCGTCGACATCCTCCTCGCCCATGCCGATGAAGACCGGCAACGCCAGCTTTAGAGATGGATATTCGAGGAGCGGCATGTTTGCCGCAAGCGCTTTGTAATAGCCCTCTTTCACGCTTTCCGCGCGTGTCAACTCGGAGCCGAGCGATTCGAGAGCAAGCTGCCAGACGCAGGCGCGACGCGTGAGTTCGAAAAGCGGCAACGCCTTCTCGCTAAACATACTGGAGGCCTTCAGGCCAGGGTCGGACTGTTCCGCCATCAAGCCAAGGTAAAGCGCGTACATGAGGGTGTAGCTGGGCTGATTGGCGGTCTCCTGCCGCATGGTCGCGATCGTCTCGGGCGTCGTGTAAGGCACGCCGGTCGCGATGATGCCGCGGACATCGAGGCCGGGCGCGTAGGAGGGCAGGAGCGCGCCGGCTCCTATTACCGCGCCTGCTCCTTGCGAATAGCCGGCGAGCACGACCTTCTTGCCGATCGCAGAGAACGCGTGTTGCACCGCGCGAATACCGTCGAGGACGTCGTAGGCGACAGGACGAACGGCCATATACGGATGCGGCCCCGGGGTGCCGAGCCCTTGGTAATCGGTCGCGACGATCGCAAAGCCGTGCGCAAGCCAAGTGTTCAACAACGCTTCAACCCGCAGCGGCTCGCCGGCCCACGAAGGGGCGCAGATGTCAGCCATTCCCACCGTCCCATGCGCCCAGGCGAGGAGCGGCCAGCCCCCTTCGGGCGGTTTCCCTTTCGGCAGAAAGAGCATGCCCGAAACTGCGACCGGGTTCTTGCCATCGATTCCGTTCGTCGAGCTGTAAAGGATGCGAAGGTCGACCGCGGCATCCACGAGCCCGAGCGTCGATTCCAGCTTCTGCCGTCGGAGCAGCCGGCCCGGCGTCGCAGGGATGGAGCCCTTCCAGGTATAGAAGCTCGAAACTCGCCCATCGCCTTGCGACGGGTCTGGCGCTGGCGCCTGCGCCGCTTGAGCGAGGACCGTGCATGATGCCAGCATTAAGAACGCAGCGAGGGCTCGGCGCATCTATTCCTCCTCAATCGGCGAACAGAGCCGACAGGGTCGAAGCCGCTGGCTCAGCCCGAGTCTGAACGCGCAACCTGAGCCGTAGCTAGGCTGAGCAACCCAGCGGGATTCATGCTGTCGACCATCGCGCTGGGCATCAGAATGGTGACGCCGCGATCCTTGGTTGTCTCGTAGATGATGTTCATGGCCCGAAGCTGCAGCGCAGCCGGGCTCCGGGCGTAGGTTTCGGCCGCCTCAACGAATTTCTGCGCGACTTCCTGCTCTGCTTGGCCAAGAAGCACACGCGCGAGCCGCTCCCGCTCGGCCTGTGCCTGCTGGCTCATTGCATTTTGCAGCGCGGCCGGTACGCCGATGTCGCGAATTTCAACAGATGTCACCGCGATGCCCCACTCGGCGGTCTTGCGTCCAATCTCCTGGCGTAGCAACTCGTCTCCCTGCTTACGATCAGAGAGCAATGTCGACAGCATGGAGGAGCCAACCATTTCGCGGAGCGAGGTTTGAGCCACGCGTTCAATCGCACTGCGGTAGTCGACAATTTCGAGCGCCGCTCGCTCCGGATCGTGTATGTGCCAGAACACGACGGCGTCGATGTTTACCGGCACAGTATCTTTGGTCAGCGCTTGCTCGGCATTAAACTCTGTGGTCTGAATGCGCTGATCGAGCCAGGACGCGACGACGTCGAGTATTGGAACAATGATGAAGAGGCCGGGGCCGCGAACGGCTTTAAGCTTGCCTAGCCGCAACACGACCGCGCGCTCCCACTGGTTCGCTATCATGAGCGCCTGGGGCGTCAGCAGAGCGATGACCACGAGAATGGCGGCGAGGGCATAGTCTGCGCGCCCGGCCACCTTATAGGCGTGCCAAGCGACCAGAGCGGCCGACGCCAGAAGCGCGGCGGCTATCACAATGGCCGGCCGATTGACGCCGCTCGCATTAAAATAGGTTTTCATAACATCCTCTCTTTCCCCCGGGCGAGGGCCACTATCCTTTTGGCTACAGCGACGGCATCGAGTCCCATTGCTGCCGCCGTCGCAATGACCTCTTTCGCCAGATCGTCTGCCCGGGTCGCGTGAGTGCGCTCATCGATCGCCGGTGGCGGCTTTGCGACGAAACTGCCACGGCCGCGGATCAGCGTGATCGCGCCGACCCGCTCCAGCTCGTCATAAGCGTGTCTCACTGTGTTGAGGTCGACTTTTAGAGCGACGGCGACCTCGCGCATGGTCGGCATCTGGTCGCCCGGAGCCAGCGCACCCGCCCCTAAAGCCCGCAGGATCTGCTGCCGAAGCTGTACGTAGATGGGCACCCCTGTGTCCTCGATCCGCAGCGAGCGCAAGAGGTCTGTATGCATGTTATAGCACACTATAATTTACATACAGCTCATCAGTCAAGAGCTGCGGTCGTCTAACCGGCAAGTCTCAGCGAGCTCGAAGTGATGGGAAGGGCGGCGTAGGGCCGGCCGATTTACGCAATTCTCGTAAGACTTCCCAGATAGATGACTGTCCGGATGGCCGCTTCGGGTCATAAGCGGCAATCTCGCTCGGCATTTGCCATCGGTCAGCTTCGCGTCAGAGAGCAGACTTGTTTTGATGCCGACGCTAGGGGTCGCTTGGTGCCAGGAACCGACATTCGCCACAGGGTCAGGTGAGCATCGGCGTCATGCCCGGCTCGGCCTTGGCCATCGCCCGCCGATAGGCCGGGCGCGCGCCGATCCGCGCAAGATAGGCCCGCAGATTGGGATAGCCGTCGATCGATGTGCCGCGAAACGCCCGGCTGGTGGTCAAGCAAAAGACCATCATGATGTCGGCGGTCGTC
>Ga0335081_10014401_pt1 | contig 12793 bp, 10 predicted proteins | sample Lox_Sample_35_FD_206713 | JGI IMG/M metagenome (GOLD analysis project Ga0335081, IMG submission 206713) | Soil microbial communities from Loxahatchee National Wildlife Refuge, Florida, United States - Lox_Sample_3.5 | ecosystem: Environmental > Terrestrial > Soil > Wetlands | place: USA...
CCTCCGGCGGAGCCAATTTACCGCACGCCGCCGCACAATATCGAGGCGGAGCAGGCGTTGCTCGGCGCCATCCTCGTCAATAACGAGGCGTTCTATCGCGTTTCCGACTTCCTCGAGCCCAAGCACTTCCTCGAAACCATTCACCAGCGCATTTTTGAGCTGGCGACGAGCCTTATCCGGGCCGGTAAACTAGCGACGCCGGTAACTCTCAAGACTTTTCTGCCGGTGGACCTCGATATCGCGGGCCTGTCTGTCAACCAATATTTGGCGCGACTTGCTGCCGAAGCGACAACCATTATTAACGCCGAGGACTACGGTCGCACCGTCTATGATTTGTCGATTCGCCGTGACCTCATCACCATCGGCGAGGACATGGTCAATCTCGCCTACGACGCGCCGGTCGACACCACCCCGCAGAGCCATATCGAAGATGCCGAACGCAAACTCTATGACCTCGCCGAAGCGGGGCGGTACGACAGCGGCTTTCAGCGCTTTGCGCAGGCTTTGACCACCGCTGTCGATCTGGCGGCACGCGCTTACCAGCGCGATGGTAACCTGTCTGGATTAGCCACCGGCCTGACCGATCTGGACGCGCGAATGGGCGGTTTGCAATCCTCGGACTTGATCATACTCGCGGGCCGACCGGGCATGGGCAAAACCGCGCTGGCTACGAATGTCGCCTACAACGTCGCCAAGGCGTGGTCCGGCGAGGTTCGCGCCGACGGGCACATGGCGACGGTCAACGGCGGTATCGTCGGCTTTTTCTCGCTGGAAATGTCGGCCGAGCAACTCGCCACGCGCATCATTTCCGAACAAACCGGAATACCCTCGAACAAGATACGCCGCGGGGCCATCGACGAAGCCGATTTTGAAAAAATCAAAGATGTTTCGATCGAACTGCAGAACCTGCCTTTTTATGTCGATGAAACCGGAGGTCTCTCGATCGGCCAATTGGCGGCCCGTGCGCGGCGGCTTAAGCGTCAACGCGGTCTGGACCTGCTGGTAATCGACTATATCCAGCTCCTCCAAGGAACCACCCGCCGCTCAAGCGAAAACCGGGTGCAGGAAGTCACGGAAATTACCACCCGGCTAAAGGCCTTGGCCAAGGAACTTAATGTTCCGATTCTCGCGCTCTCGCAATTGTCGCGACAAGTAGAAGGGCGCGAAGACAAGCGTCCGCAGCTGGCCGACTTGCGCGAGTCAGGTTCGATTGAACAAGACGCGGACGTGGTGCTGTTCGTCTTCCGCGAAGAATATTATCACCAGATGCGCAAGCCGACCGAAGCGAATCGGGAGAAATTCGCCGAATGGCTGGCCGAGGGTGAGCGCGTAGAAGGTAAAGCGGAAGTCATCATCGGGAAGCAGCGCCACGGCCCCATCGGTACGGTGGAGCTCCACTTTGACGCGGCAGTTACGCGCTTTGCCAATCTTGATTCTGCGCACCGGCCGAGCTTCTAGCCGCGCGTAATCTCCACCCTTTACCGACGGCCGGTTGCCGGTTCATAACGCGGCATGACTCTTGCGCAGACCGCCGCCGAGCCGCAGAGCCAATTGGGCGATCCCGAGACCGGCGGCACGCTGATTATCGATCTCAATGCGGTCGAGGAGAATTTCCGTACGCTGACGCGCCTTCTCCTGCCCTGCGAGTGCGCCGCCGTCGTTAAGGCGAATGCCTATGGGCTTGGACTCGAACCGGTCACCGCCAAACTTGCCAAAGCGGGCTGTCGCACCTTTTTCGTCGCCGATATCGCCGAGGCACGACGCGTGCGCGCCTGCGCGCACGACGTCACCGTGTATGTGCTCAACGGATTTTTGCCTGAGGCGGCAGCGGCTTTTGCCAAGCTCAACGTTCGGCCGGTGATCAACACATTGATGGAATTGGCCGAATGGGACAGCTTCGTCGCCGTCGACGGGTGGCACGGAGGCGCCGCAATCCACGTGGACACCGGGATGAATCGGCTTGGGATTTCAGTGGCCGAGGCTGCGGCTCTGGCACCGCGCCTGCAAAACCAAGCCCACGGCTTCACGCTATTGATGAGTCATCTTGCGTGCGCCGAAATTCACGACCATCCGCTTACCGCGAGTCAAATCCGGCAATTTCGCGAGCTGTGCCTCTTGTATCAGGACCTTCCCGCTTCGCTGGCGAATTCGTCGGGGATTTTTCTCGGCGAACGTGCGCATTTCAATCTGGCACGGCCGGGCGCAGCGCTGTACGGTATCAATCCCACGCCCGGCCGGGCCAATCCAATGCGCAACACGGTGGAATTGACCGGGCGCATCTTGCAGGTGCGCCAATTACAGCAAGGCGAGACGGTCGGATATGGCGGCGCCTGGACGGCGCACCGCGCCACGCGCATCGCAGTTGCTTCACTTGGCTACGCCGACGGGCTCTTGCGCTCTGCCAGCGGCACGGATGTCAAGCCTGGCGGATCGGCCGTCATCGCCGGAAAACGCTGCCCCATCGTCGGCAACATTTCCATGGACCTTGTTTGCATCGATATCACCGAGCTTGCCGACAATGCGGTTCATCGCAGCGATTTCGCAACTTTCATCGGCGAACACATTCAACTGGAAGAGGTCGCCGAAACTGCCGGTACCATAGCTTACGAAATTCTCACCCGCCTCGCCCCGCGCTGTCATCTGGTCTATCGCGGGATTTAGGAGGGAAGGATGGTGGCGCGCGCAAAAACCTTCGTTTGCCAGAATTGCGGCGCCGCCTCCGCGCGTTGGACCGGGCGTTGCGAGGCATGCGGCGTTTGGAATGCGCTCGTCGAGGAGGGCTCCACGGCCTCCACGCGCAGCTCGCGCAAAGGGCGCCTGTTTGTCGTTGAGCCGCTCAAAGGCGAGCCTCTGCAGATGCCGCGGCTCGCCGCCGGCATGGCCGAGTTCGATCGCGTAACCGGCGGCGGTCTGGTGCGCGGCTCGGTGCTGCTCCTTGGCGGCGACCCAGGTATTGGCAAGTCGACGCTGTTGATCGAGGTCGCCGCTGCCTACGCGCGCGCCGGCCAGCGCGCGGTTTATATTTCCGGAGAGGAAGCGGTCGCGCAGGTGCGGCTGCGCGCCGAACGCCTCGGCCTCGGAGAAGCGCCCGTCGAACTCGCGGCGGAAACCTCGGTGGAGGATATCGTCGCCACCCTCTCGCACGGCCAAGCGCCGGCACTTACGGTGATCGATTCTATACAAACCATGTGGACGCAGACGGTCGAAGCCGCGCCAGGGACGGTAACGCAGGTGCGCGGCTCGGCCGCTGAACTCATACGCTTCGCCAAGCGCAGCGGCGGTGTGGTCATTCTGGTGGGCCACGTCACCAAAGATGGACAGATCGCGGGCCCGCGAGTTGTCGAGCACATGGTCGACGCGGTTTTGTCTTTCGAAGGCGAAGGTTCCCAGCACTTTCGCATCTTGCGCGCCATCAAAAATCGCTTCGGACCGACCGATGAAATCGGCGTGTTCGAGATGACCGGCACTGGACTGCGCGAAGTGCCGAACCCCTCCGAATTGTTTCTTTCCGAGCGCGATCTCGGCAGCGCCGGGACCGCCGTTTTCGCCGGCCTCGAAGGAACGCGGCCGTTGCTAGTCGAAATCCAGGCACTCGTGGCGCCTTCCTCCCTTGGCACGCCGCGCCGCGCAGTTGTCGGCTGGGACTCGAACAGATTGTCCATGGTGCTTGCGGTGCTCGAAGCCCATTGCGGGGTGCGCCTCTCCGGCCATGACGTGTACCTCAACGTCGCCGGCGGCCTGCGCATTACCGAGCCGGCGGCGGACCTTGCCGCCGCGGCGGCGTTACTCTCGTCGCTCGCCCACGCGCCGCTCCCGCCGGATGCCGTTTATTTCGGCGAAGTGTCGCTTTCCGGTGCGGTGCGGCCGGTAGCGCAGACGACGGCGCGGCTCAAGGAAGCGCAGAAGCTCGGCTTCACCAAAGCGATCGCGCCGGACGCGGCGCGCATGGAGGCCACCGCAGGATTTGCGGTGGCGCCGATCGCCAGCGTGTCTAATCTTGTTGCCGATATTGCGAAGGCAGGCTCATTGCCACGCCGGCAGTCCAGTTGACGCGAGCGCTGATTGCGGGCGCCATTTACCATCCCCGCCGCGGTTATTGGCTCAAACCAGTCGCCCCAGCGGCGAAAAGGCGGATGACGGGGCATCCGCACCCGGCTATATACGCCGCGGACCTAGTTCCCGATTCCGAAGTTCGCGTGATCATGCGGCGCCCTGGTTTGCGAACTTCGGAATCAAAGGGACAATAGCAACGTATTGATCTAGTGTGACTTTGGTTCAGAAGTCCGCATGACGCGTATGCGGCAAAAATGATGCGGACTTCTGAACCGCCACACTTAGCCGGATTGCCAGGCGGACCCGCCGAAAATGCCGATAACGCTGCTCGACATCGTGCTGATCGGAGTGATGCTGGTATCTGGCTTTCTGGCCATGGTGCGCGGCTTCATGCGCGAGGTGCTTTCCATCATCGCCTGGATACTTGCCGCAGTGGCGACGGTTTATTCCTATTCGAAGCTCCTCCCCTATGCCCGGCAGTACTTCAACAATGATGTTGTGGCCGCAGTCGCCGTGATTGGCGGCGTCTTTCTGCTCACACTTATCGTGGTGTCGATCCTGACGGTCAGGATTTCCGACATGGTACTGGACAGCCGGGTCGGGGCCCTCGATCGAACGCTCGGCTTTTTGTTCGGCCTCGCGCGCGGATTGGTCATCGTCGTAGTGGCCTTTCTGTTTTTCACCTGGCTCGTCCCGGACCGCAGCCAGCCGGAATGGGTCAAAAGCGCGAAATCCCGCGTGGTTCTCGCCGGCACCGGGCAATGGCTGATGTCGATGTTGCCGGAGGACCCGGAAAGCACCATCTTAAAGAGGTTCAAGCGGCCAAAACCAGAGGACACCGAAACGCCAGACAATGCGGCCGATCAGCACGGCGAACTCGGAACAAATCCCAACACTGCCGCCGAGTCGGGTTACGATCGCCCGAGCCGGATAGGAATGCAGCAATTGCTCGGCACCAAAGGAACACCGCACTGACATGATCGCGGGTCGATGACGATGACGATACCCGGCCTCCCGGATCTTGACGAGGATCGGCTGCGCGAAGAGTGCGGCGTCTTCGGCATCTTCGGTCACCCGGATGCCGCCGCCATCACGGCGCTCGGCCTGCACGCGCTGCAGCACCGCGGCCAAGAGGCCGCCGGCATCGTTACTTTCGACGGCGTGCGATTTCATTCCGAGCGCCGGCTGGGCCTGGTCGGCGACGCCTTCTCAAAGCGCGAGGTGATCGACCGGCTGCCCGGGAACGCCGCGGTCGGACATGTGCGCTACTCGACGACCGGCGAGACGATTTTGCGCAACGTGCAGCCGTTGTTTGCGGAACTCAATGCCGGCGGTTTCGCCATTGGCCATAACGGCAACCTGACCAATGGCCGGACGCTGCGCCGCCAGCTCGTGCGCGAAGGCGCCATGATGCAATCGACGACCGATACGGAGGTCATTCTACATCTGGTCGCCCGCTCGCACCGCAACCGTTTCGTCGACCGTTTCGTCGAGGGCTTACGGCTGCTCGAAGGTTCTTATGCGTTCGTCGGCCTGACCAACAAGAAATTGATCGGCGCCCGCGATCCTTTGGGCATCCGGCCGCTTGTGCTCGGCAAGTTGGACGGTTGTCCGATCCTCGCCTCCGAGACTTGCGCGCTCGACATGATCGGCGCGCAATATGTGCGCGACGTAGACAACGGCGAGGTGCTGATTCTCGACGAAGACGGTGCGCATTCTCATAAGCCATTCCCGGCAATGCCGCCGCGTCCCTGCATCTTCGAATACATCTACTTTTCGCGCCCGGATTCGATCATCGGCGGCCGCAGCGTTTACGACGTGCGCAAGACCTGTGGCGCCGAGCTTGCCCGCGAGGCTCCGGCAAGCGCGGACGTAGTCATTCCGGTGCCGGATTCCGGCGTGCCGGCGGCAATCGGTTACGCACAAGCCTCCGGCATCCCGTATGAGCTCGGCATTATCCGCAACCATTATGTCGGCCGCACCTTCATCGAGCCGACGCAACAAATCCGCCAGCTCGGCGTCCGTTTAAAGCACAGCGCCAACCGCGCCGTGGTTAACGGCAAGCGCATCGTACTCATCGACGACTCGATCGTGCGCGGCACGACTTCGGTGAAGATCGTAAAGATGATGCGCGATGCCGGAGCGCGCGCGATCCATTTCCGCATTGCCTCACCGCCGATCACCCACCCCGATTATTACGGCATCGACACGCCCGAGCAGGACAAGCTTCTTGCCGCGACCCACGATCTGGAAGGCATGCGGAAATTCATCGGCGCCGATTCGCTGGCGTTTTTGTCGGTCGACGGCATTTATCGCGCCATGGGCGAGAACGGTCGCGATCCGGCGCGCCCGCAATTCACCGATCATTGCTTCACCGGCGAATATCCGACACCACTGACCGACCGCACGGCACAGGACGCACCGGCACGGCAACTCTCGCTGCTCGCCGAGGCGAGCTAGTGTCAAATCCAAAAGCTCCACTAAGACTTTTATTTGCTAGTGGTCCTTTGATTCCAACATTCGCATGAGAGCGAGCAAGATGGGATGCGAATGTTAGAATCGGACCACTAGGAAATGCCTCAGCCGTTTGCCGACCGGATAGCGCTCGTCACCGGCGCCTCGCGCGGCATCGGCTATGCGACCGCGCTCTCGCTCGCACGCGCCGGCGCGCATATCGTGGCTTTGGCGCGCACCGTTGGCGGTCTTGAGGAACTCGACGATGCGGTGCGCGCCGCCGGCGGCTCGGCCACGCTCACGCCGGTTGACATGCGCGACTACCCGGCACTCTACCGGCTCGCTGCTGCGCTCAACGAGCGCTACGGGCGGCTTGACGTGCTGGTCGGCAATGCCGCCGTCGCCGGGGTCCCCTCGCCGCTCGATCACATCGAGCCGAAAACCTGGGATGAATCGATCGCGGTCAACCTTACAGCAAACTGGCATCTCATCCGCGCTATGGACCCTTTGTTGAAACGTTCCGCCGCCGGTCGTGCCGTGTTCATTACTTCCGGAGTCGCCACGTCCGCCCGCGCCTATTGGGCGCCGTATTCGGTTTCGAAGGCCGCGCTCGATGTGTTGGCGCGGACCTACGCGGAGGAAACAAGTTCGACGAATGTCCGGGTCAACCTGTTCAATCCCGGTCCAACCCGAACCCGCATGCGCGCCTTGGCCATGCCCGGCGAAGATCCGGCGACGTTGCCGGCGCCGGACGAGGTGGCGGAGAAAATCCTCGATCTCTGTCTGCCGAACTTTACCGACAACGGCAAACTCTACGATTTTCGCGCTGACAAACTATTGGAATTCATGCGCCCGGCCTGATCGTCGACATCCATTTGAAACCTCCGGAAAGATCGGCCGTAATTGTTTCTGGGCTGCGTAACGCAGTCCACAAGGGGGTGACTATGACGAAAATTCGCAACATCTGTGCCTTTGCCGTACTGACAACTTGTCTCCTCACCGCCACCGCGGGCGCCGAAGAGAAAACGCTGTATCAACGGCTCGGCGGCTATGACGCCATCGCCGCCGTATCGGATGAATTCATTGGGCGGCTTGCCGCCGACGAGGAGGAAAAGCGCTTCTTCGTCGGCTTCTCCACCGACAGCAAAATGCGCATCCGGCAACTTTTGGTCGACCTCGTCTGCAAGTCGACCGGCGGTCCGTGCTACTATACCGGCCGCGATATGAAAACGGCGCACGCCGGTTCCGGCATTACCAAAGCCGATTGGGAGCACTCGCTGAAAATCTTGGGCGAAGTGCTCGACAAATTCAAAGTCCCGGCCAAAGAGCAGCAAGAGCTTGCCGCGCTGCTGGTGCCGCTGGAAAAAGACGTCGTCGACAAATAGATCCGCTGTCGCACATTCACTCGCGTGTGGCGAACCACGCCGCGAGGACGGCCGCGACGAGGAGCAGCGCGGCGATCAGAAACGGCGCGCCGGGAAGATGCGAGTCGCGGCCGCCGCCGATGGCGAACGCGAATGTGAGTGTGTAAAGACCGGGTCCAATGAGAAGGGCAATTCCGGTGACGCTTGCGTTTGCGCCCTGTAATTGCCCTTGCTCTGATGCGCCGACCAACCGGCTCATCAAGGCCATACATGCCGGACCCTCGAGGCCCCAGAGCGCCATGACCGGAATGGCGAACCAGAAGATCGGACCCGTCGGCGCGAAAGCGACAATAAGAAATCCAGCGATCCCGAAGACGAGGCCGAACATCAGCGTGCCGCGCTCGCCGATTCGCCGGGTCACTGGCCCAACGACGAGGCCCGAAACGATGATCGAGGCGACGCCGACGCCGGCGAGAGTAAGACCGACGACGCTCTCGTTCCAGCCATAGCGGTACATCATGTAGAGCACGCTGATGCTGGGCAGCACCTCATGCGCCAGGTTGCCGAGGAAGTTGACGACGGCGAGCCTCAACAACCCCACCTGCGATCGCAGCAACACCAGCGCGCCGAACGGATTGGCGCGGGACCAAGCGAACGGCGCGCGCCGCGCATGCGGCAATGATTCCGGCAGGATCGCCAGTCCGTAACACGCGTTAGCCAAGCTCAAACCCGCCGCGATCCAGAACGGCAGCCGCGGCGATATCGTTCCGGCGAGGCCGCCGAGCGCCGGCCCAAGCACAAAGCCGGTGCCGAAGGCCGCGCCCAAAAGCCCAAAGCGCGCGGCGCGCTTGTCGGCGGGCGTTACGTCAGCAACGTAGGCGTATGCAGTTGAAATACTGGCGGCCGTGATGCCGGAGATTACCCGGCCGACGAACAGCCAGCCGAGTGTAGGCGCGAGCGCCATCAGCACATAGTCAAGGCCGACGCCGAAATTCGAAATGAGAATCACCAAGCGCCGCCCGAAGCGATCCGACAATGCGCCTTGCAGCGGCGAGAAAAAGAACTGCATCGCGGCCCATGCCGTGCCGAAAAGGCCGAGTATTTTTGCCGTCTGTTCGGCGTTCCCGCTGAGGAAATCGAACACAAGCTTGGGCAATACCGGAATCACAATTCCAATGGCGAGCATATCCAACATCACGGTCGCGAAAATAAAAGCGAAAGCGGCCTCGCGCCGCACCGCGCCGACATCCTTGTTTATTTCGCCGGTGAGATCGTCCATCAGCGGCGCTTTCGCCTTCGGCCGGCATAGGGATTGGCCTTGGCGCGAACGGCGAGACGAATAGGCGTGCCCGGCAGCGAAAAGGCCTCGCGCAGACCGTTCACCAAATAGCGGCGATAGGTGTCCGGCAAAGCCAGCGCGCGCGCGGCAAACAAAACGAAAGTCGGAGGGCGGGACTTGGCCTGGGTCATGTAGTCGAGACGCAGAGGGCGGCCCCTTACCGCGGGCGGCGGATGATTGCCTACCGCCTTGCTCAAGAAGCGATTGAGCGCGGCGGTGGGCACACGACGGTTCCACACCGCGTGACTTTCCATCGCCGCTTCCATCAGCTGGTCGAGCCCCTCGCCGGTCTGCGCCGAGACCAGAACAAGCGGCACACCCTTGATTTGCGGCAATAACCGGTCAGCGTCTTTACGCAGCCGCAGGCGAACGTTTGCCTGCCGCGGCACGAGATCCATTTTGTTGATGGCAATGACAATGGCACGGCCTTCCTGCTCGACTAAGTCGGCAATGCGAATGTCCTGCTCCACGAACGGCGCTTCGGCGTCCATGAGCACGACCACCACTTCGGCAAAGCGGACCGCATCGCGGGCGTCGGCGGCTGCCAGTTTTTCGATCTTCTCAACAATGCGCGAGCGGCGGCGCAGGCCGGCCGTATCGTAAATGCGCAGCAACCGGCCGCGCCATTCGAAATCGACCGCAATCGCATCGCGGGTCGTGCCGCTTTGCGGACCTGTCAGCAATCGCTCCTGTCCCAGCAACCGATTGATCAAAGTCGATTTGCCGGTGTTGGGACGCCCCACGACCGCGACGCGGATCGGCTTTTCGCCGACAACGGGCTTACTTAACTCGCTGTTGGCGGTAGCTTCGGGTAGTGCAGTACGCAGCGCATCGAAAAGTGCGGCCATACCCTCGCCGTGCTCGGCGCTAATAGGAACGGGATCGCCGAAGCCTAACGCGTAGGATTCAAAGGCGGCAGCGTCGGCAGCTTTCCCTTCGCTCTTGTTGACAACGAGAACGATGGGCTTACCCGATTTGCGCACCAGACCGGCAAGGGTCCGGTCGGCCGAGGTTATTCCGGCGCGTGCGTCGACGAGAAAAAGCACGGCGTCGGCATGCGCCATCGCCGCCACCGTCTGCGCTTGCATTTTACCAGAAAGGCCGGCCTCACCGGCACGTTCCAGACCCGCCGTATCGATCACCTTAAACGACAAATCGCCGAGACGTGCCTCGCCTTCCCGGCGATCGCGGGTGACGGCAGGCCGATTGTCGACAAGCGCACGCCGCGCGCCGACGAGGCGGTTGAAGAGCGTCGATTTGCCGACATTGGGGCGGCCGACAAGAACGACGGTAAAGGGCATGGCACGGGCCGGTCGGCGGGGATCAGACGCCGCAACGCGCATGCGCCGGGCGCCGGTTTGTTAAAAGCTGCCTCTTTATCACGAAGCGGTCAGTGGGAAGATTCGGGCTGCCCGGGCGGACTTGGCCAGATCGTTTGTCCTGACTGCGCTCCCGGCTGCGTTTGGGCGCCCGGCGGCGGCGGCCAGTTCGTTTGCGCAGTCGCCGGCGGCGCGGGCCAATTCGTTTGTGCTGGCGGTGAAGATTGGCCACTCCCAGGCGGGGACGGCCAGTTCGCCGGAGGCGATGCCGGCTGCGATGGCGCCGGCCACGGCGAATTTGTGGGCCGCGGCTTTTGCGGCGCCGGGGGTGACACCTTAGCGAGAGCGGGCTTTGGGTTTAGCTTCGGTTTCGATTTGGGCTTTTCGGCTGCGGTTACCGGCTTGGTCGCCGTGTCCGCGCTTGCCGCTGCCTGCTCGGGCGGCGGCTGGTAGCCTTTGACCAAATCCGGCGGCACGCCGGTTTCGGCTCCGGGCACGCCATTCGGAAATAACGGCTCGCGATCGCCTTGGATGGGTTTCTTGGTATCGAAAATTCCGCCGGAGACAACCTCGGTCGGATCGAATTGACCGCCCGGTGTACAGCTGCCCAGCACAACTGCCAGCGTAAAAGCCCAGCCGGTCCAAACAAATTTGGCAAAACCTCGCCGCCGCATCCGTTCAGCCCTTGCCGCTCGCCGAGATGAGTTCGCTCAAGACTTCAGCGCGACTGCGAGTACCCGGTGGAGACTGCGGGTCGGTGAGGATCGCATCGGCCCATCGTCGGGCGGCACCCATATCGCCCTCTTTCCAAGCGGACAACGCCAGCAATTCACGGGCACTGTGCCGAAAGGGCCGGTTGGCTTCGGCCAAAGGTTCAAGCCTGGCCCGCAGGTCCCCATAGGACGATGCGTCAACCAAAAGATACGCCGACCGGAGCGCCGCTAAGTCCCGCATGACCTGGTCAACGCTACGGTCGGCGGCAATTTCATCATACGCTTTGACCGCGGCTTTAGGATCAGTCCGTGCGATCTGCGCAGCTTCACGCAAACGCGCCAGCACCCGGTAGCCCGGCGTTCCGTCCGTTGCGAGCTTGGCAAACGCGGCCTCGGCTTCTTCATGCTTGCCAGATGCCGCCAAGGCGATCGCTTGCTCGAAGGCGGCGCCGGCTTCAGCGGCTTTCTTGCTTTGCCACCACTCGTAGCCGCGCCAGCCGCCCACCGCGACGACCACAACAATGCATGCCGCGACAATGTAGTTGCCGTAACGCTGCCACAGCTTTTTTAACTGTTCGCGACGAACTTCCTCGTCGACTTCTTGAAAAATGTCGGCCACGGAACCTGCCCAGCACCCGCTTAAATTTGCGCGATCACCTGCGCGCCCTTCCCGGCAGCAGGTTCAATTCCATCGCACGGCGACAAATCGAGGAGTTTCCGGCGGTTGGGCCCGGAAAGTCCGGCGGGAGCTAAAATACTCATATGGCATGAGCAAGGCAAAGCTTTTGCTCGGGCTGCGACGATTGCTCCGGAACTTTGCACATGCTCAGCCGTGTTAAGGTTTTTGCTTCCGCATTGCGTAGACGTTATCGGGACCGGGAAAAGTGCGTGCACGCACCTCCTCGGCGTAACCCTTAACAGCCCGCTCGATCGAAGGCCCAAGTTCACCAAAACGCTTAACGAATTTCGGCACGCGCGGCGACAACCCAAGCATGTCTTCGAGCACCAGTATCTGGCCGTCGCAGGCTACGCTGGCGCCGATACCGATGGTCGGGATTGCGAGCGCGCCGGCAATGCGGCGCGCCAACGGCTCGGCAATCGCTTCGAGCACGACAGCAAACGCGCCGGCTTCGGCGACGGCGCGCGCGTCCGCTTCGATCGGCGCCCAATCGCTCTCCTCGCGGCCCTGGGCACGAAATGAGCCGATGGTGTTGATCGCTTGCGGAGTCAAACCGACGTGGCCCATGATCGGCACCCCGCGCTCGACCAGAAACGCGATTGTCTCGGCCATGCGCCGCCCGCCCTCGAGCTTGATGGCGCCGCAGCCGGTTTCCTTGAGCACCCGCGATGCCGAAGCGAACGCCTGCTCTCTGGACGCTTCGTACGAGCCGAATGGCAGATCGACAATGACCAGCGCGCGCTTGGAGCCGCGCATGACCGCATGCCCTTGCAGGATCATCATGTCGAGCGTGACGGGTACTGTGGTTTCCAGCCCGTGCATCACCATGCCGAGCGAGTCGCCGACCAAAATGACGTCGCAATAGCGATCAA
>Ga0335081_10014402_pt1 | contig 12792 bp, 13 predicted proteins | sample Lox_Sample_35_FD_206713 | JGI IMG/M metagenome (GOLD analysis project Ga0335081, IMG submission 206713) | Soil microbial communities from Loxahatchee National Wildlife Refuge, Florida, United States - Lox_Sample_3.5 | ecosystem: Environmental > Terrestrial > Soil > Wetlands | place: USA...
GATTTGGGGCCGCCCGGCGCCTGCGCCGACGTCGACCACGATGTCCTCGCCCGGCAGTCGTCCGCTCAGGCCTCGCGCACCCGCGGGTTCATCAAGGTGCAGGATGGCTGCGACTGCCACTGCGCCTATTGCATCATTCCCACGGTCCGGGGCGACGCCCGATCCCGGCCCGCCTCGGGCGTGCTCGAGGAGGCGCGCCGGCGCGTTGACCAGGGCCAGCCGGAGATGGTGCTGACCGGCATCAGCGTCGGCGACTATCGCGATCCCGAGCGCGGGCTCGAGCTCGGCGAGCTGATGGTCGAGGTCGCCCGAGTGCCGGGCGTCGCGCGGGTCAGGCTGTCGAGCGTCGAGGTCATCCACGTCAAGGACTCGCTGCTCGAGGCGCTCGCGACCGAGCCGAATGTGTGCCCACACGTTCACGTCCCGATGCAGTCCGGCGACGACGAGGTGCTGCGCACGATGGGCCGCCACTACACCGCCGGCGAGTACCTCGAGTTCATCGCGAAGCTGCGCGTGGCCGTTCCGCACGTCAACGTGACGACCGACGTGATCGTGGGCTTCCCGACCGAGACCGACGACGCCTTCCAGCGGACCCTCGACGCGGTCGATGCCGCCGGGATCACGAGGGTGCACACGTTCTCGTACTCCCCGCGCCCGGGGACGACAGCCGAGCGCCTCGGCGACCGTGTCCCTCCCGAGGAGAAGAAACGCCGCTCGCGCGAGCTGCGCGGGCGCTCGGAGGTCCGCTCGCGCCACCACCGCGCCACGAAGATCGGCGCCTTCGAACGGGTGCTCGTCGACAAGGTGGCGGACACCCAGTGCTCGGGCTACACCGCCGACTACACGCGCTGCTATCTCCCCGGTGGCGCCGCCGCGCGAGGTGAGATCATCGACGTCGCATGCTTGGAGCTGCAGGCGGACGGGATACGGTGCGGGCCGCGGGATACCGCGGGGCTATCCTGAAGGTGTGAGTTTTATCGATCAGGTGCGCACCGACATGACCAGCGCCATGAAAGCCGGCGACAAGGAGCGCGTCGGCGCGCTGCGTCTGGTGCTGTCCGAGCTTCAGAAGGCCGCGAAGGACGGCGGGACGGATGATCTGGCGGTGTTGCGCCGTGAGCGCAAGCGCCGGCTCGAAGCCGCCGAGCAGTTTCGCGACGCCGGCCGCACCGAGCTCGCCGAGGGCGAGGAGGCAGAGGCCCGGATCATCGAGGGCTACCTGCCCACCGAGCTCGACGACGCCGAGCTCGACGCGATCGTGAAGGCGGCGATCGCGGAGACCGGCGCCAAGAACCCGAAGGACATGGGGCAGGTGATGAAGGCCGTGATGGCCAAGGCCGGAGGGCGCGCGGACGGAAAGCGCGCGTCGGCCCGCGTCCGCGAGGTCTTGAGTGCCTAGCAACCGAGGCAGGGTGGGTGCGTAGGCAGGTAGAGCTCGAGAACGCGATTGCCGCTGAGCTGGCCGGCAGCAAGGACGCGGTGCTGCGGGCGCTCGAGGGTCATCTCGACTGCGACGTGTTCCTGCGCGGGAACGTGCTGACGCTGGAGGGCGATGAGCAGGCGGTCGATGCCGCCGCGGCGGTCGTGCACGAGCTCGCCGAGCTGATCGTCCAGGGCCACGAGATCGCGCCCGGAACGATCGAGGCCGTCACCCGCGCGCTCGACGCACACGAGTCGCCCGGCGCGATCCTCGACGACGTCGTGTGGCGCCATCGCGCCACGAAGGTGTCCCCGAAGACCGTCAACCAGAAGCGCTACGTCGACTCGATTCGGAACAACACGATCACGTTCGGGATCGGCCCCGCGGGAACCGGAAAGACCTTCCTCGCGGTCGCGCTGGCGGCGGCCGCACTGAGCCGCCGTGAGGTCAACCGGATCATCCTCACCCGCCCGGCGGTGGAGGCGGGCGAGCGCCTCGGGTTCCTGCCCGGCGACCTGATGGCCAAGGTCGACCCTTACCTGCGGCCCCTGTTCGATGCGCTCCACGACATGCTCGAGCCCGACCGCGTCTCCCAGTATCTCGAGCGCGGCGTGATCGAGGTGGCGCCGCTGGCATTCATGCGCGGGCGATCCCTCAACGACAGTTTCATCATCCTCGACGAGGCCCAGAACACGAGCCCCGAGCAGATGAAGATGTTCCTGACGCGCCTCGGGTTCAACTCGAGGATGGTCGTCACCGGAGACATCACCCAGATCGACCTCCCGCGCGACCAGGATTCGGGTCTGGTGATGGTGGCGGACGTGCTCCAGGGCGTCGAGGGGATCGAGTTCATCCGCTTCGGCGACGAGGACGTCGTGCGCCACAAGCTCGTTCGCCGGATCGTCGCCGCGTATAACGAGCACGCGCAGCGGCGGGCACCGGAACTCCGTCCCCGGGCAGCCACCCCGAGGGCCTGACGCCCGACGCCGGTGCTGGAGATCGAAGTCATCGGGATCGAAGGGATCGCGGTCGACGTGCCCGTTCCCGACGAGCTCCGGTTCCCCACCGCCGCCGAGCTCAAGGGGCTGTGCGCGCTCGCGATCTCGTCGGCCGGCATCGAGGACGGTCACGTCGCGATCGAGTTCGTCGACGCCGAGCGGATCCGTGAGCTCAACCGCGAGCATCGCCACGTCGACGAGCCCACGGACGTGCTGTCTTTCGCCGTCGACGGCGAAGGCGCCTCCGCCGGGCCGCGCGAGCTCGGCGACATCGTGATCTGCCCGGAGCACACCGTGGACCTCCGCGAGGCGGTCGTGCACGGCGCGCTCCACCTGACCGGAATGGATCACGAGACCGACGACGGCGAGATGCTCGCCCTCCAAGCCGAACTGCTGCGCTGGGCACGGTGAGCGCGCAGCCGACGCGCTCCGGCTTCATCGCGCTGGCCGGCCGTCCCAACGTCGGCAAGTCGACGCTCGCCAATGCGGTCGTCGGCGCGAAGGTGGCGATCGTCTCGGACAAGCCGCAGACCACCCGCAGGGCGATTCGCGGCGTGGCCAACGGGCCGGATTGGCAGCTCGTGCTCGTCGATCTGCCCGGCGTCCAGCGTCCGCGAGACGCGCTCACCGAGCGGATGCAGCGGCGGGTCGAGCACGAGCTCGAGGACGCCGATGGGTGCCTGTTCGTGGTCAATGCCGAGGAGGGCGTCGGGCCTGGCGACCGGTTCATCGCGGGACTGTTGCGGGCCGCCGGCGTGCCGGTCGTGATCGCGGTCAACAAGATCGATCGCACTAACCGTCGCGGAACGGCGTCGGCGCTCCAGGCCGCGGCCGCCCTCGAAGTCGCCGAGGAGGTCTTCCCGGTATCGGCGACCACCGGATCCGGAGTTCGGTCGCTGGTCGACTCGCTCGTATCGCTGCTGCCGGAAGGCCCGTTGTACTTCGAGCCCGAGCAGCGCTCGGACCAGACCGAGTCGGTCCTGCTCGCCGAGCTGGTACGTGAGCAGGTGCTCGCCCGCACCCGTGAGGAGGTGCCCCATTCGGTCGAGGTCGCAATCGAAGCGATCGAGCACGGCGAGTCCTCGCGCGATCCAGATCTGATCAGGATCGAGGCGGTGATCCTGGCCGAGACCGAGTCTCAGAAGCGGATCCTGATCGGCGCCGGCGGCCAGATGGTCAAGTCGATCGGGATCGCCTCGCGACGAGCAATCGAGCGGGAGCTCGGGACCCGCGTGCACCTCGACCTGAAGGTCCGCGTGCGCCGTCACTGGCGGGCCGATGAGCGGATGCTCGATCGTCTCGGGATCGAATAGGCGAGTCTCGCCCATGGCGAGATCGTCTGTTGCCAGAAGTTCCGCTAGCGAACTATCCTTGTGAACATCATGGCAACGCAAGCCGAACCCACACCCGAGGCCCCGGTGCCGCTCGCCTCCGACCTGTGCTGGCTGCTGTCGCGGGCCAGCCACGGGCTCACGACCGAGTTCACCGCCGCGCTCGAGGAGCTCGGAATCTCGCCGCGCGAGCACTCGGTGCTGTTCACGGCGATGACCGGTGAGTTCACGCAGACCGAGATCGCCAAGATGGTGGGGCTCGACAAGACGACGATGGTCGTCACGGTCGACGAGCTGGAGCGCGCCGGCCTCGCCGAGCGGCGTCCGTCGAGCACTGACCGGCGCGCGCGTGTGATCGAGGTAACCGATGCGGGGGTGCGGCTTGTCTGCGAAGCCGACGAAGTCCTCGACCGGGTCCGGGACGACGTCCTGAGTGTGCTCGAGCCAGACGAGCGTCATGTGTTCCTGAAGGCGCTTGGGGCGCTCGCGTGCGGCCGTCTCGCCGAGCCGGCGGCGTGCGTCCACCCGCCTCGCCGGCGCGCCTGAATCGCCTCCGCCGGCGCGCCTGAATCGCCTCCGCCGGCGCGCCTGAGCCGCCTGCGCCGGCGCGGCTGAGCCGCCTCGGTTCCAGCTAAGGCCCCTGCCGCCCAGAGGTAAGTCCTGACGCCCGCACATCCGGCGCGAACTGCCGATGTGCGTACCCCCATCGCAGCTCATACTCGAACTGTCCGGTGCAGATCGTCTATAACAAGATGATCTGCTACGGTTCTATCTTGAACGGTCCGAAACTTTTCGAGGAGCTGAAACGCATGAACGACACGTCCCACCCACCGTTGGCCACGAACGGCGCCACGAACCCGTGGATCGCGCTGGTGGTGCTGTGCGCGGGGTTCCTCATGATCATCCTCGACCAGACGATCGTGAACGTGGCGCTGCCGTCGATCCAGACCGACCTGCACTTCTCGCAGTCGGCGCTGGCGTGGGTGATCAACGCGTACCTGATCGCGTTCGGCGGCCTGCTGCTGCTCGTCGGGCGGCTTGGCGACCTGATCGGGCGTCGCCGGATCTTCCTGGTCGGTTTGACCGTGTTCACATCGGCGTCGCTGGTGTGCGGCCTGGCCGACAGCCGGGGCCTGCTGATCGGCGCGCGCTTCGTCCAGGGCGTCGGTGGCGCGATGACGTCCGCCGTGATCCTGGGGATGATCGTGACGATGTTCCCCAAGCCCTCGGAGCAGGCGAAGGCGATTGGGGTCTACAGCTTCGTGGCCGCTGCCGGCGGCGCGATCGGTCTGCTCGCCGGCGGGGTCCTGACCCAGGCCATCAACTGGCATTGGATCTTCTTCGTGAACCTGCCGATCGGGGTCGCGACCGGAGTTCTCGCCACCCGGATGCTGCCGAATGACGTTGGCATCGGCCTGAGCCGGGGCGCGGACGCGCCGGGTGCGGTGCTGCTCGTGGGGTCCCTGATGCTCGCCGTGTACACGATCGTCGAGGCCAGCAACTACGGCTGGGCGAGCGCGCACACGCTCGGCTTCGGCGGCGTCGCGGTGGCGCTACTGGCGGGGTTCATCGGCCGCCAGGCCACCGCAGCCAACCCGCTGATCCCGCTGCGCGTGTTCCGATCACGGACGGTCACGGTCGCGAACCTGATGCAGATGCTGATGGTTGCCGGCATATTCGGGATGTTCTTCCTGGGCGCGCTGTACCTGCAGCGGGTGCTCCGCTACGACGCGATCGAGGTCGGACTGGCGTTCCTCCCGGTGGCGCTTGGGATCGCGGGGATGTCGCTGCGGTTCACGGCGCAGCTGATGATGCGATTCGGCGCCAAGTCGACGCTGATCGTCGGCCTGGCCCTGGTGGCCGCGGGGCTCATCGTGTTCCGCGGCGCCCCCGTGAACGCGGCCTACGTGACGCAGCTGCTGCCGGCGATGCTGCTGCTCGGCGTCGGCGCGGGGCTGGTGTTCCCGGCGCTGATGACGCTGGCGATGTCGGGGGCCACACCCGAGGATTCGGGGCTTGCCTCCGGCCTCGTGAACACGACCCAGCAGGTCGGTGGCGCGCTCGGGCTGGCGGTGCTGGCAACGCTGGCCACCACCCGGACGACCTCGCTGCTGGGTCAAGGCGCGTCCAACGCCAACGCGCTGACCGACGGTTACCACCTGGCATTCACGATCGGGGCCGGCCTGGTGCTGGCGGCGATCGCGATCGGCCTGGTCTTCCTGCGGCCAACCCAAGCACTCGAGGCGATGTCGGAGCCCTCCAACCTGGTCGAGGCCGAGATCGAGCCCGAGTACCTGGAGCAGGCCGCCTAGCGATCGTGGGCTGCCCGCCCCTGCGGCGGGCAGCCCACGCCGGCGGCAGCCCACGCCGGCGGTCGGAGGCGAGCACCTACAATCCGCCACCCCGGTGCAGGACTCAGAGATCGCATTCGACGATCGCGGCCTCGTGCCGTGCATCGTCCAGGACTGGCGTACGGGCGAGGTGCTGACGCTCGCCTACATGAACGCCGAGGCGCTGCGGCGCACGCGCGAAAGCGGCGAGATGCACTTCTACAGCCGCTCCCGCCAGGAGCAGTGGCACAAGGGCGAGACCTCGGGCAACACCCAGGCGCTCAAGGCGATCCGCTACGACTGCGACGCCGACACGCTGCTCGCTCTGGTCGAGCCGGCCGGGCCGGCGTGCCACACCGGCGAGCGCTCCTGCTTTCACCGAGGGGACCTGACACCCGGGGCGCCGTTCGAGACGGTCCCGGTCCTCGAGCGGACGATCGGCGAGCGGGCGGCCACGCTGCCCGACGGCTCGTACACCGCGAAGCTGCTGAACGACCCGGCGCTGGCGGGCGCGAAGGTCGAGGAGGAGGCCGAGGAGGTGGTCCGGGCTGCTCGCGAGGAGTCCGACGAGCGCCTGGCCGAGGAAGCCGCCGACGTCATCTACCACCTCGCGGTCCTGCTCCGCGGGCGCGGTCTGACGCTGGCGGACGCGGAACGCGTGCTCGATGGCCGTCGCAAGCCCTGACACCACGCAGGCCGGCGTGACCCCGACGCTCGCCGAAGCGCGCGCGCTTGCGCGGGACTACAACCTGATCCCGCTCCGCGAGACGTTCATCGACGACTGCGAGACGCCGGTGTCGGCGTTCCTCAAGCTGCGCGAGAGCGGTAACTCGTTCCTGCTCGAGTCGGCCGATCAGGGCCGCGTCGGGCGCTATTCGTTCATCGGCTTTCGCCCCCGCAAGGTGCTTCGCTGGGCCCTCGGAGACGACGGCGATCCGTACGCCCTCGCAGCCGCCGAGCTCGGCCGCCTGCGCGTCGCGCCGTTGCCCGATCTCCCGCCGTTCGCGGGCGGCGCTGTCGGCCTTTTCGCTTACGACCTGGTCCGCACGGTCGAGCCGCTCGGCCCGCCCAAGCCCGACCCCATCGGGCTGCCCGACCTGGCGCTGATGCTGACCGACGCGCTGGTGGCCTTCGACCACCTCAAGCACACGGTCACGGTTATCGCCAACGTCTACGGCGACGAGAACCTGGAGTCGTCGTACGCGCGCGCCGTCGAGACGATCGCGGAGGTGCGCTGGCGGCTCGCCGGTCCTGTGCCGCGCTCGCCGCGGCCCCCGGCGCCCGACCGGTCGATCACGCCGCTCGAGGCGAACATGACGCGCGAGCAGTTCGAGGCGAACGTGTCGCGGATCATCGAGTACATCTACGCCGGCGATGCGTTCCAGGTGGTTCCGTCCCAGCGCTGGTCGGGGCCCGTGCCGGTGGAGGCGTTCTCGATCTACAGGGGGCTCCGAGCGGTCAATCCGAGTCCGTACATGTACTTCCTGGACTTCGGCGACTTCGAGATCGCCGGCGCCAGCCCAGAGCCGCTGATCACGGTCGCCGGCCGGCGCGTGTCCACCCGTCCGATCGCCGGGACGCGCCCGCGGGGAACGAATGCCGACGAGGACCGCCGGATCGCGCAGGAGCTCCTCGCCGATCCCAAGGAGCGGGCCGAGCACGTGATGCTCGTCGATCTCGGTCGGAACGACCTCGGGCGGGTCTGCGAGTACGGCTCGGTCGAGGTCGAGAACTTCATGGCGGTCGAGAACTACAGCCACGTGATGCACATCGTCTCGAGCGTCACGGGGCGGCTGCGCGACGGCGTCGGCGCGCTCGAGGCGCTGCGCTCGGTGCTGCCCGCGGGCACCCTGTCCGGGGCGCCCAAGGTGCGGGCGATGCAGATCATCGACGAGCTCGAGCCGGTCAAGCGCGGCGGCTACGGCGGAGCGATCGGCTACGCCAGCTACACCGGCGACCTCGACACGTGCATCCACATTCGCACGGTGGTGGTCAAGGACGGGGTCGCGCACGTCCAGGCCGGCGGAGGGACGGTGGCTGACGCCAAGCCCGACTTCGAGTACCGCGAGTCCGAGGCCAAGGCCCGCGGCGTGCTGCAGGCGATCGCGCTCGCGGCCAGCCAGCCCGAGTGGCCCTAGTGGACGAGCCCGCTAACGACCGAGAGGAGCCCGACCCATGGAGTTCGAGCAGATCACCGCCGAGGTGAGCGACCACGTGCTCACGATCACGCTGAACCGTCCCGATCGCCTGAACGCGTTCACCGCGACGATGGGAGAGGAGCTCCACGCCGCGTTTGACCGGGCGGACGCCGACGACGACGTGCGGGCGGTGATCGTCACCGGCGCGGGCCGTGGTTTCTGCGCCGGTGCCGACCTGGGGCGAGGGAGTGAAACCTTCACCAGGCGCGAGCACGAGGACGCCGACTCGGTGCCGCGTGACGGCGGCGGGCGGCTCACGCTGCGGATCTTCGATTCGACCAAGCCGGTGATCGCCGCGATCAACGGTCCGGCGGTCGGGGTCGGGGCGACGATGACGCTGCCGATGGACGTGCGCCTTGCATCCGACACGGCGCGGATCGGCTTCGTGTTCGTGCGCCGGGGAATCGTCCCCGAGGCGTGCTCGAGCTGGTTCCTGCCACGGCTCGTCGGAATCAGCCGGGCGATGGAATGGGTCGCCACCGGTCGCGTGTGCGACGCCCAGGAGGCGCTCGACGGCGGTCTCGTCCGAAGCGTCCATCCGGCGGACGAGCTGCTGGACGCGGCGGGCGCGCTTGCGCGCGAGATCGCCGAGAACGCCGCGCCGGTGTCGGTGGCGCTGACCCGCCGGATGATGTGGCGCATGCTCGGGGCGGAGCACCCGATGATCGCCCACCGCGCCGACTCGCGTGGCATGGTCTACCGAGGTAGGTCAGCCGACGCAGCGGAGGGCATCAACGCGTTTCTGGAGAAGCGCGAGGCGGTCTTCCCGGACAAGGTGAGCGCCGGACTGCCGGAGATCATGCCCGGGTGGACCGCCCCTGATTTCGGTTGAAAGTGACTCGGCTGAGAGGCTCACGCCCTAGTGGGGTGCCCAGGTGACCGGCGAGTCGATGTAGTCGGTCGTGCCGTTGTAGCTGATCCGTTTGATCCCGCCCGGAACGAGGAAGGTCAGGCAGTCCTCGTAGCCATGTCCGGCGCCGATCGGCTTGGTCGACGCGCTGTCAGGGCAGCGCCGGAACTCACCGATGAACGTCACGCTGGACTGGTTGTTGCCGGTGCTGTCTACGCCCTCGATCGCCGCGGCGGTGCTGTCCACATCCACAGGATTTGGGCCGACGTTGGTGACATGCACCTTGACGTAGTAGGGCGTGCTCGCCTTCTCGTTAGCGTCGAGCTGGATTCCGTTGAAGTCGGACAACGTTCCCTTGTCGAACGACTGCACGGTCACGACCAGGGTCGACGCCTTGCTCTTGTCGGTTGACCCGGCCGGCGTGTAGTGCACCTTGGCGCTCTGCCCCACGGTGAGCTTCGTGCCCGGTGCGGCGATCCCGGCAGACCCCGATCCAGAGGTTGTGGTCGTAGCGGGCGCGTTGGCCGATGCGTTCGTCGCCGACGCTGGAATGGTGGACGCCGCTGCCTGCGATGCGCTGGTGGTGCCGGCGGATGAGCCGCTGCCGCCGCAGGCGGCTACCCCGGTCGCGAGCGCCACCGCGGCCAGCGCACCGCACGCGCCGCCCACCGATCTGGCGCCACCGGCCGGGCCGCCCACCGATCTGCTGCGACTGACCAATCTGCCCCAATGTGTCCCGATCATCGTCACCCCTTGTCTTGGTTGGTAGGAGACATGACAAGACAAGACGCTTGAAACACCGAAAACACGTCATCGCCAATGCGCGTTTACCGATTCGGATGCACGCGGGTGCTCGCGTTGGACAACTACGACAGGTCCAGTCCACCACCCCTGCGGCATGTACCACCGCGGCAGGTTCGCCGACCGCGCCCGGCTTCAGCCGAGCGCGGCGGCCGTCGTCATGACCCTGACCAGGTCACCGGTGAGCTCGTGTAACTGTCGGTGCCGGTCCAGGCCACCTTGGTGATACCGCCCGAGACCAGATACGTCAGGCAGGTGTGGAAGCTTGCGCCGGCGGCCACCGGCGCGGTCGAGGAATTCTGGTTACAGGGCGGAAAGTCGCCGATGAACGACACCGGGTCCTGCTGGCTGCCGCTGTCGTCGATTCCCTGGATAGCGTCAGAGGTCCCGTCCACGTCGATCGAAAGAGGGCCGAGATTGGTCACGGTCACGGTGGCGTACTGCGGAACGGCGCCCTTGGGAGCGCCGGAGAGATCGACGCCCTTGAGATCGGCGCTTGATCCGGCCCGGATCGACGCGACCGTGATCTTCAAGGTCCTCGCCTTGCCGTTGCCAGACGAGGTCAGAGGCGTGTAGGTCACGGTCGCAGTCTGACCGACGGACAGCGCGGTCCCAGGTTTGGCGACGCCCGCCGTCGTCGATCCGCTCGTGGTAGTGGCAGTGGAGGTCGCGGCCGCGGGAGTCGCTCCGGCCGAGGCTGTCGACGCGCTGCCACTGCTGCTCGATGACCCGCCGCTGCTTCCGCATGCCCCAAGCAGCACAGTCACGAACGCGGCCGACATCGCAAGCCGGCCGAGACGAGCGGTCCTCATGGAATAGCCCCCCTTTGTGTGGTATTGCTCTTGCCCGGAGGGCATCCTAAGGGGCCTCGCCTGACGGGTGAAGTCGCGGCACCCTACTGTTTGCCTGGCGTTAATGACTCCTGTGAGACGCCGATGCGGGTTCTCGTCCTCGACAACTACGACAGCTTCACCTACAACCTCGTCCAGTACCTCGGCGAGCTCGGCTCGGAGGTCGAGGTCGTCCGCAACGACCACGCCTCGGTCGACGACCTGCTCGTCCGCGGCTACGACCGCGTGATCGTCTCCCCTGGCCCGTGCACGCCAAACGAGGCCGGGATCTCGCTCGAGGCTGTCCGCCGGTTTCCGGTCGCGAACGTTCCGACGCTCGGGGTGTGCCTCGGCCACCAGGCACTCGTGCAGGCCTGGGGGGGAAAGGTGGTCCAGCACCAGCCTGTGCACGGCAAGACGACCACGATCGAGCACGACGGCAGAACGATCTTCCGCGGCCTCCGCATGCCGCTCGAGGTCGGCCGCTACCACTCGCTGGTGGTCGACCCGGCGCTTCCGGACTGCTTCGAGAGCAGTGCCACCGGCGGCGAGGTCGTGATGGCGGTCAGGCACCGCGAGCTTCCGGCCGAGGGAGTCCAGTTCCATCCCGAGTCCGTGCTCACCGAGCAGGGCCGCGAGCTGCTCGCCAACTTCCTCACGCGGGCGAGATGACCGACGGCCCCGACCTCCTCACGCGGGCGATCGACACCCTCGCCGGCGGGCACGATTTGACCCTCGAGGACACGGCCGCCGTGTTGTCGGAGATCATGGCCGGGAACGCCTCGGAGGTGCAGATCGCGGGGTTTCTGATCGCGTTGCGGACCAAAGGGGAGACCATCGAGGAGCTGGCGGGCCTCGCCCGGACGATGCGGGCGATGGCCGCACACGTGAGCGTTGCGAGCGACGACCTCCTCGACACCGCGGGAACCGGCGGCGGCCGCCGGACATTCAACGTCTCGACCACCGCCGCGTTGATCGCCGCCGGGGCCGGCTGCACGGTGGCCAAGCACGGCAACCGGTCCGCCACCGGGCTGTCGGGGTCGGCCGATGTGCTCGAGGCGCTCGGCGCGCGGATCGACCTTTCGCCGGCCGGGGTGGAGCGCTGCATCGAGGAGGTCGGGTTCGGATTCATGTTCGCCCCGGCTCACCACCAGGCCACGCGCTACGTGATCCCGGTCCGGCGCCAGCTCGCGGTTCGGACGATCTTCAACTTCCTCGGCCCGCTCACCAATCCGGCCGGCGCGACGCGCCAGCTGATCGGAGTGTCGGATCCGGCCTACCTTGAGACGATGGCGGGCGCGCTCGCCCTGCTCGGCACCAAGCACGCGCTGCTCGTCGCGAGCGACGACGGGCTCGACGAGCTCAGCATTTCGGCGGCGACTCAGGTGGTCGAGGTGCTCGGCGGCGAGCTGCGACGCTACGCGGTCTCGCCCGAGGACGTCGGCTTGCAGCCGGCGCCGGCGGAGGAGGTCCCCGGCGGGACCCCGGACGAGAACGCGCAGACGGCCCGTTCGATCTTCGCCGGCGAGCCGGGGGCGGCTCGCGACCTTGCGCTGCTCAACGCCGGGGCGGCGATCTACGCCGGCGGCGTCGCGCCCACGCTCGAGGAGGGCGTCCGTGCGGCCGAGAGTGCCGTCGACGACGGGTCCGCGCGCGCCGCGCTCGAGCGGTTCGTCGCCCGGACTCGGGAGCTCGCGCCGTGAACCGGCTCGACCCGATTCTGGAGGCGACGCGCGCCGAGGTGGCACGGCGGCGGGAGTCCGTTCCGGTCGCCGTGCTCCAGCGATCACCGGGGGACGGCGTCCGTTCGTTCGCCGAGGCGCTGGGTCGCCCGGGTTTGTCCGTGATCGCCGAGCACAAGCGCCGCTCGCCCTCTGCCGGAGCGATACGAGGCGACCTCGCGCTCAAGGATGTGGTGAGAGCTTACGAGCGGGGCGGTGCGGCCGTCCTGTCGATCCTCACCGACGGTCCGAGCTTCGGCGGCTCGCTCGACGATCTACGCGCGGCCCGGGCCGCCACCGGGCTGCCCGCGCT
>Ga0335081_10014403_pt1 | contig 12792 bp, 9 predicted proteins | sample Lox_Sample_35_FD_206713 | JGI IMG/M metagenome (GOLD analysis project Ga0335081, IMG submission 206713) | Soil microbial communities from Loxahatchee National Wildlife Refuge, Florida, United States - Lox_Sample_3.5 | ecosystem: Environmental > Terrestrial > Soil > Wetlands | place: USA: Florida...
ATTCCCGTCGCGGTGAGCGCAATCGTCCTGGTGCTGGCCAACCTCACGGTTTCCCACCGGTGGACGGCGCGACAGCAACCAACCCTGTACGCCCGTTTCGTACCGATCTCCTTTCCGGCAACGGAGCTGACTCCAGGGGTGGCCCGGGCCAAGACCAGAGACCAGGTGTGCCGGTCCAACGAGGGGAAGAATCGTGACGTTCCCGCGGCACTCCGCCGCAGAGTCTTCGAGCTGTACGGAATGCCCGGCGCGGATCCCATGGCATATGAGGTGGATTACCTGATATCGCCCGCACTGGGCGGTGCTGACGATATTGGCAATCTCTGGCCTCAGTCCTACGCCGCCACAATCTGGAATGCTCGTGTCAAGGACGCCCTCGAGGATCGGCTTCACGACCTGGTCTGTCGCGGAGATGTTGACCTGGCGACGGCGCAGCGGGAGATCTCCACCGATTGGATCTCGGCTTACAAGAAGTACTTCCACACAGACAGACCCGTCGATTGAAGCTGGTTTCAGTTGGCGCGTTAGGGACAAGTTGTCCCAAGCACTCCGGCGCCTGCATTCCAAACAAAGGAATTAGCTGACACTGTGGGACATGCTGTCCCGGTTCTTCCGTGTCCCGAGGATTACGGCAACGAAATGAACGGCACCTTCGCGGCGTTCATCGACTGGGATGAGTATCGGATCGACGGCGGCCCGGGCGGCCGTCGATTATTGCGGGTCCGGTCGTGCAAGCTCACCGGCATGCTGCCTTCGGCGACCTTTTGGACAGCAGACGACGTCCGCAATGCAACAACCCGTGTGGAGATGGCTGCGCGGCCGCGCCCGGAAATGAGAGCGAAGCGCGATGCGGCGTTGATGGCCGGTTGCCCCCGGGTTTTAGTAGACTCTATGGCGTGAAGATTCTCGGGCATCTCTTTTGGGCGGCCGTGGCCGTCGCGGCTGCCATCTGCCTGGGCGGCATTGCCTTCAACCGCGGAGAGCATATCAACAGCCTTTGGCTGGTACTGGCCGCGGCCTGCAGCTATGCCATCGGGTATCGTTTTTACGCCAAGTTCATCGCCGCGCGAGTGATGACCCTCGATGACCAGCGCGCCACCCCTTCCGAGCGCCTGCGCAACGGCCACGACTTCGAACCCACCAACAAGTGGATCGTCTTCGGGCATCACTTCGCCGCGATTGCCGGCCCCGGGCCGCTGGTGGGACCCGTCCTGGCGGCGCAGTTCGGCTATCTTCCGGGCACCCTCTGGATCGTCATCGGAGCGGTGTTGGGAGGGGCCGTGCAGGACTTCGTCATCCTGTTCGCCTCCATGCGGCGTGACGGCAAATCGCTCGGCAAGATGGCGCGCGAGGAGATCGGCAAGGTCGGCGGCATGGTAGCGCTGGTCACGGTGCTGATCATCATGGTGATTCTGCTGGCAGTGGTGGGCCTGGTGGTGGTGAACGCGCTGAAGGGCAGCGCCTGGGGTACGTTCACGATCGCGGCTACCATGCCCATCGCCCTGTTCATGGGCCTGTATCTTCGCTATTGGCGGCCAGGCAAGGTGCTGGAGTGTTCGGTGATTGGCTTCATGCTGGTGATGGCGAGCATCTTCGCGGGGCGTTCGGTAGGCGAGTCGGCGAGCCTCGCTCCGGTGTTCACGCTGTCCGCCATGGCGCTCGCCATCGGCATCATCCTTTACGGATTCCTGGCCAGCGCGCTGCCGGTGTGGCTGCTGCTCGCACCGCGCGACTACCTCAGCACATTCGTGAAACTCGGGGTGGTGCTGATGCTGGGTGTGGGGATTCTGTTTGTCCGGCCGGAGCTGCAACTTCCCGCATTCACGCGGTTTGTGGACGGCACGGGCCCGATCTTCGCCGGCAAGATCTTCCCCTTCTGCTTCATCACCATTGCGTGCGGCGCGATTTCGGGATTCCACTCGCTGATTTCGTCGGGCACCACGCCCAAGATGATCGCCAAAGAGACGCACGCCTGGCCGGTCGGATACGGTTCCATGCTGCTCGAAAGCTTCGTCGCCATCATGGCGATGATCGCGGCATGCGTGCTCCAACCCGGCGTGTATTTCGCGGTGAACTCCCCGGCCGGAATCGTCGGCACGACGCCCGAAGCGGCTGTGAGCATGATTTCATCGTGGGGCTTCCCGGTCAGCGTGGGCGACATGGCGACGCTGGCTCGCAGCGTGGGCGAACAGACGCTCTTCTACCGCACCGGCGGCGCTCCGTCGCTGGCGCTCGGGATGGCCCACATCTTTGCGCGCAGCGGCGGCGGGCAGGCGGTCATCGGTTTCTGGTACCACTTCGCCATTATGTTCGAGGCGCTCTTCATTCTGACGATTATCGACGCCGGGACGCGCGTCGGGCGATTCATGCTCCAGGATCTGCTGGGGCACGTGGCGGAGCCGCTCGGCCGCACCAGTTGGATGCCGGGAGTGATCGGCGCCAGCGCGGCGGTAGTGGGCGGATGGGGCTATTTTCTGATTCAAGGCGTGCGCGATCCGCTGGGCGGCATCAACTCGCTGTGGCCGCTGTTCGGGATTGCCAACCAGTTGCTCGCGGGAATCGCCCTCTGCGTGGCCACCACCATTCTGCTCAAGATGCACCGCACGCGCTTCATGTGGATCACCTGCGTGCCGCTGGTCTGGCTGGTGAGCGTGACCTTCGCCGCAGCCTGGCAGAAGATCTTCTCGCCGATACCGGCCATCGGATTCCTGGCCCAGGCCGAGCGGCTGGAAGCCACCCTGCGCGCCGGCACCGCCGCCAACGTGGGGGCCACTCAGACCCTGATCTTCAATGCCAAGCTCGACGCCGTGATTTGCGGCGTCCTGATGGTGTTGGTGGCCACCGTTCTGCTCGATTCGCTCCGCGTCTGGATCGCCATCCTCAAGGGCACCAGCGAATCGCGAGTGAGCGAGGCGCCATTTGTTCTCTCACAGTTGCGGGCGGAGGAATTATGAAGCGTCTGGGAAAGCTGATTCTGGCGCTCCTACGCGAGTTGGCGGACGAGAGTGCTTATCAGCGGCATTTGGCGGCACACGGCCGGGCCCATTCCGGCGACGAGTGGAGGCGATTCTCGGAGGAACGGCTGAAGGCGAAGTACGCTCGGGCGAAGTGCTGTTGATCAGCAATAAATAATTGCGCCCCTCATTCATGCCAGGAATTACAATCGCGGCATGATGAGGTTGTTTCCGGCCCTGCTCATCCTGTCGGGGATGACTTCCCAGGCCGCGGTAACCGGCCGCCAGGCGGACCTCGATTTTGTCGCAAACCAGGTCCCCAAGCTTCACGCCAATTTCTTCTTCCAACTCGACCCCGCCAGGTACCAGCAAGCTGTCGCCCAGATAGCCGCCAACATCAATACTCTGACGGACGCCGAATTCTACGACCAGCTCACGGCCCTGATCGCCATGGCTGGCGACCCTCACACCGCGATCTATTTAAATGGAACCGCCGCGGCGGCGGCCGGGTTTCAGCAATTCCCGCTGCTCTTCCGATGGTTGGACGACGGAGTTTTCGTCACGGCAGCCTCGCCGGACTACTCGCGGGCATTGGGTGCGCAATTGATCCAGGTCGGCGATGCACCCATCGATCAGGTGGCCACGCAATTGGCGACGCTGATTCCACATACTAACGACCAGTGGGTGCGCGCCAATGCCCAGGCCTACCTGCGCGGACAGCAGATCCTCCAGGGATTGCACCTGGCGCCTGCCGGAACTGCTACGCCGCTCACCTTTCGCACCCTGGCGGGCGATGTCTTCACCCTCAACGTGATCCCTGGAGCGCTGAGCGCGCCCTCGTACCTGCCCGACCCCAACGCCGGGACCTATCCTCTCTACCTCCGGAACACCAGCCAGAACTACTGGTTCCTCTACGAGCCGCAAGACCGGCTGCTCTATTTCAAGTACAACGCTTGTACGGACGTGACAGGGAACCCCTTCTCCACATTCGCCGCCAACCTGCTGGCGACCTTGGACTCCAACCCGGTTGACACCCTGGTCTTCGATTTCCGGGGCAACGGCGGCGGCAACTCGGCGGTCTGGAATCCCCTGATCGACGGCGTTTCCCAGCGCATTCCGGCCCTCCTGTCGAACCCGCGATTCCGAACCTATGGCGTAATCGATAAGGGCACGTTCTCTTCCGGAAGCCTGGATGCCATGATCATGAAGCAGCCCGTCCCTCCGGAAATACAGGCGCTTTATCCGCAAGTAGACTTCGCCACGGTGCTGCAGATGATCGGAGAGCCGACCGGAGGGGCCACTGGCGGTTATGGGAACGTGATCCCGTTCACGTTGCCGTCTTCCGGTCTCGTGGGTCAGTACTCCACGCAATACATCAATACCCCGAGCTACATCACTCCCGCCCCGTGGTTCGCTCCCGATATCGCCATCAGCGTACGCTCGACCGACTTCTTCGCGCGCCACGACCCGGTGATGGCCGCGATTCTGGCTCGCACGGAGAATCCGCCGGCGGCGCCGTCCGGCAGCGCGATCGTGGTCAATGGCGCCAGTTTCCGCAGCGATCACGGGCTGGCTCCAGGATCGTTTGCGTCGGCGTTCGGCACCTTCTCGCAAACACCCGATCAGATCCTGGTGGGTGGCCTGCCTGGACAGATTGCGGCCGCCACCGCATCGCAAGTCAACTTCATTGTGCCTGCGTCCGCACCTTTGGGGACTGTGGCTGTCTCGGTCCGAGGGCAGGGGAAAGAATTGGCCACCGGGCAGGTAACCCTCACGGCCGCCGGGCCTGGGATCTTCGTGCTCGCACCCGATCCCGCGCAACCAGGCGCCGTGGAGAACCAGGACTTCTCGGTGAACAGCGGCGCGAACTCCGCGGCGTCCGGTTCGATCGTCAGCGTGTACGCCACGGGGAACGGTCCGGTGGATGGCACAGGCAATGCGCCCGTGAGCGTCTTCTTCGGCGATGTCCCGGCCGAGGTCGTCGCCAGCATCCCCTTGTCGCAGTATCCCGGCCTCTGGCAGATCAATACCCGCGTGCCGGCGGGACTGGCCGGACAGTGGCCGCTGTTTGTGATCGCACAGAGTCTCGCGAGCAATGCGGTGACTGTCGCGATTCACTGACGGTTCAGCCTGCCCGCGACAGCCCCTGCGGTGCCCGATCCGGAATATACTATCAGCATTGTTTTCATTCCAAGTGAGGGGCACCATGGGCTTAGCAGGCATCCGATCCATTCGTTCTCTTGGCCTCGTTTCGTTCTGGATCAGTTGGGGAAGTGTAATTGCGCAGGTTCAATCGGGAGGCTCGCAGCCGAACCTGGCGATCCTTCCCCGGCCGCGACCGGCGGCCGAAGGCCTCCCGAACTCCACGTTCCGGTTGGACGTGAAGCTGATTCAGGTTCCCGTGCGGGTAAGCGATCTCCGGGACCATCCGGTGATGAGCCTGGACAAATCCGCCTTCCGTCTTTTCGAGGACGATGTGGAACAGCAGATCGCGACCTTCTCGATCTCGGATACGCCCATCTCCACCGGCCTGGTGTTCGACTCCAGCCGGAGCATGAAGGACCGCATCGCGGACTCGCGCGCGGCGGTCGCGCAGTTCTGCACCACCTCGCTTCCGGGCGATGAGTTTTTCGTGGTGCGGTTCAGCGACAACGCCGAACTGATCAGCCCCTTCACCACCGACACAGCCGAGATCCAGAAACAGTTGAGCCTGCTCCAGCCGCACGGGTGGACCGCGATGATCGACGCGATCTGGCGGTCGGTGGAAGAAATGCGCAAGGCCCGCAATCCGCGGAAGGTTCTGCTGGTGCTCTCCGACGGCGGCGACAACAACAGCCGATATTCCGAAAACGAGCTTTTCTCTCGGGTTCGCGAAGCCGATGTGCGGGTGTATGCAATCGGCCTGTTCCAGCGGCCGCGCTATCTGGAGAAACTGGCGGACGAAACCGGTGGCCGCGTGATCTGGGTCCACAGGCTGAGCGAATTACCCGGGGCCATGGAGGCTGTCAGCCAGCAGATCCGCCACGAGTACCTGGTGGGCTACTTTTCGAACCATCCGCCCAACGACGGAAAGTATCACAAGGTGCGGATCGAGGTGCAGCCGCCAGAGGGAATGAAGCAGGTGCACGCCGCATGGAGGCGCGGCTACGTCGAACGGTGATGGTGGCGCGGGCACGCGAGCCCTCACCGCGCCAAATAGACGAACCGAAGCACGAACAGCGCGGTCAGCACCCAAACGAACCAGGTCACCTGCCGCCACTTCCCGCGCAAAAGCTTGATGAGCGTGAACGCCGTGAAGCCGAATGCCAGCCCGTTCGCAATGCTGAACGTCAGGGGAATGGCCATCATGGTAAGAAAGGCCGGGAGCGCCACTTCGGGATCGTCCCAGGCAATCTCGCCCACCACCGCCATCATCATGCCTCCGACAATGATCAGCGCGGGGGCGGTCGCCGCGGCGGGGATCGCCCCGACCACCGGCGCCACAAACAGCGCCGCCAGGAACAACAGCCCGGTGATGATCGCGGTCACTCCGGTTCGTCCGCCCGCCGCCACGCCCGCGGCGCTTTCGATATAGCTCACCACGGTGGAGGTCCCGGTGATCGATCCCACAACCGTCGCCGCGGCGTCGGACAGCAGAATTCTGTTGACCCGGGGAATCTGGTGCGCCTTGTCGAACAATCCGGCCTTCTTTCCCACCGCCACCAGGGTCCCGATGTTGTCAAACAGGTCGATGAAGAGAAAGACGAAGATAATCTCCAGAAACCCGATCCGCAGGGCGGCCGGGACATCCAGCTTCCCCGCGGTGGCGGAGAGATCAGCCAGGCTGTAGAACCGCGGGTTCCACTTCGCGACGCCGGTGATCAGCCCCGCGACCGTAGTGGTCAGAATGCCGATCAGCATCGCCGCGCGGACGCGCCACGCCATCAGCGCGCCGATGAGAAGCAGGCCGAACAGCGCGAGCGCGGTGCTCTTGTCATGCAGATTGCCGAGAGTCACGGTCGTGGTCGGGCTCGCGGCGATGATTCCGGAGTTGCGGAAGCCGATGAGCGCGATGAACAGGCCGACCCCGGCGCCCACTGCCGCGTACAACTCCACCGGAATCGTCATAATAATCAGTTGCCGGATGCCCAGAATCGTCAGCACGAAGAACGCTACCCCGGAGATAAAAACGGCCCCCAGTGCCGCCTGCCAGGGCACTCCCATGCCCTTCACCACCGAGTAGGTGAAATAGGCGTTCAGCCCCATCCCCGGCGCCAGCGCGATGGGATAGCGGGCGAGGCCGCCCATCAGAAAACTTCCGGCGGCGGCGGAGAGACAGGTTGCGGCAGTCACGGCGGCCAGCGGCATTCCGGTCTCGTGCAGAATCGCGGGGTTGACGAAGACGATATACGCCATCGTCATGAAGGTGGTGAAGCCCGCCAGGATTTCGGTCCGCCAGGTGGCACCCAGCCTGGCGAATTCGAAATACTGCTCCAGCCGTTGTCGGAGGACCATGTCGGATCAGGCGTTCGGGGGGGAGTCCGGCTTTTTCAGCCGCTTTTTCATACGCAGCTCATTCTTTTGTCCCGGCACCATCTGGTATTGCACTTCGTCCATCACGGTGCGGATGAGATGCATGCCGAACCCGCCGCTCTTACGCCTGCTGGCAAGTTCCTTTAGATTAGGCTCCTCGATTTTGGTGGGATCGAAGCCGCGCCCCGTATCGACAATCTCGATCTGGACACACTCCGGATCGATCGTAGCCTTAACCCTCACCTCGCGCGTGTCGTCCGACCCGTAGGCGTGCTCGATCACGTTGGCACAGGCTTCGTCCACGGCCAATTCGAGCTTCACGAGTTCGGCGCCGCTCATTCCGGCGCGCTGCCCGATGCTCCCCACGAAGTCCCGGATCATGGCCAGGTTCTCGGTCGAGGAAGGCACGTGCAGCAGGAAAATACGTTCCAGCGAATCCATGTTCAACTCTCCCTCGTGGGGGCTTCGGCAAACCGCTGCAAGGCTGCAGGCTGGTCCGCCAGGATGTCGAAAAGGGTGGGGAAGCCGAGAATCTCGAAGACCTGGTACACGTTGTCCGTAACCGAGCAGATTTTGATGTCCCCGTTGGCCGCGCGAACGTCCTCGATGAAGCTCATGAAGACGCCGAGTCCCGCGGACGAGATGTAGGTCAGACCGGCGCAGTTTACGACGATCCGGTATCGGCCCCCCTGAATCTCCTCTTCGATCGCCTTCTCGAATTGTGGGGCAGTGTGGGCATCCAGGTAGCCTTGGAGCGCCAGCAGGGAGATGTCGCCCTCCCGGGACCGCGCGACAGCGAATGATTGCGCCAAACATTACCTCCGATTGATCATTGTGGCACGGTTACCACGTGGCGCAGACAGCCCGGCGTGTCCGCCCTGCGTTCATTCCGCGCCCACGCGCACCACCACAAGGGTGATGTCGTCCCTCGCCGGAGCCGCGCCCATGAAGGCCGAAAGATCCTGCAGAATGGCGTCGCGGCTCTCCAGCGCCGACCGGCCGTCGGTGTTCTCCACCGCGCGCATCAGGCGGGCCTCGCCGAACTGCTCCATGGCGTGATTCACCGCCTCGGTCACGCCGTCGGAGTAGAGCACCAGCGCATCTTCCGGCTCCAGTTCCAGCTCTTCGATCCGCAGAGTGGCGGTGAAGCGCTCGCCCGGGGTCATTCCCAGCCCCAGTCCGGGAGGTTTCACCAGCCTGGTTTCGCCCTTCCGGGTGCGGCGCCACACCACGGGATTGTGTCCCGCCCGGCCGTACTCCAGCCGTCTTCTCGCGGCATCCAGCACAACCGCCGCCATCGTCACGAAGACCTTCTTGCGGCAGGCACGGTACAAGTGCAGATTGATCTGGACCAGGATATAGAGAAGCTGATCGCTTTCCCTTGAGACCGCGGCCAGCAGCCCCTTCGTCAGCATCATGTACAAGGCCGCCGGCACGCCCTTGCCCGAGACGTCCGCCACGGCAATCCCCAGGCGTCCGTCGGGAAGCGGGAAGAAGTCGTAGAGATCGCCGCCCACCTGCTGCGCGGGCTCGCACCAGCCGGCGACGGAGTATCCGGCCAATGGCGGAGGACAGCCGGGGAGGGCGTCCTGCTGGGCCTTCCGCGCTATTTCGAACTCGGCCTGCAAACGCTCGCGGTCGCTCCTGGCCGGCGCGTCGGCTTCCGGCAAAAAACCCGGGCCGAACGCCCGAGCCGCCGGTGTCTCCGGACCGCGAAGCGCCCAGTACACCGACGCCGCCATGACCGCCACCCCCACGGCCAGCGGCCAGATGGCCGAGGCTCGTGCGGAAGAAAGCGGCTGCGCCAGCAATAAGCACGGCACCACCGCCGCACGCGCGGCGACCGCGGCCGCAAGCACGGCCAGGAGATCGCACCGCAAGTAGATGAGGAGGTATCCCGCTAAAAGCAGCGCCGCGGCCGCCAACGAGGGTGCGGGCGCCTGGAACGGCGTCGAGTCCATCAGAACCAGGACGCCTGCCGGAACGAATACCAGCCAGAACCATGCGGGCTTCCGCAGGTAACGAAGCCAGGGATACAGGAATCCGAACAGTGCCAGCGCCGGAATGGCGGCGGAGAACCGCACGGCCACGATCGCGGGCAAGGGAGCAACCAGCGCGTCTACCCCGCGGGAGGCCAGATTGCTGCCCGGGAGGCGGAGAACGGCCACCAGGTAGGGAATCGCCGCAAGCGCGACTCCGCTCAGAATTCCGGTCTCCAACGATCCGGCCACGGCACGCCCGGAGATCCGCCCGCTTGCAATCTCGGCCATGGAGAACCACTTCTCGGCGTTCCCCTGCGAGCGCATCGCGGACCCCGCACCCGCCAATACCGGCAGCCAGAAGAACGACCAGAACACCGCGAAGTTCTCGCCCACCATGAAGAAAAACTGATCCGGGATACTCTGCGTTCGTCCCACGAACTCCTGGTAGTAAGTTCCGCCCCAAAAACTGACCGCGGCCCAAATCACCTGCACGCCCAGCAGCACCAGCGAAATGCGCCAACGCATTCGTCCGCGGACCGTTTGCACGAAACAAGCGATCAGCGCGGCGGCCCAGACCGCGACCCCGACCCAGCCCGCCACCCTGGTGAGGACTGGTCTGCGCTTATATTGTTCTTCGAAGGCGTCCGGATAGGTGGGGCTGAGCGTTACCGACCGCACCACGCCCGCCTTCCGCTCCATTTTCAGGCTGGCGTGCAATCCGGCTCGATCCGGCTCCGTCCAGACGCAATCGTAGAGGCTGCCCCCGTCTTCCGATTCGCCGCCCGGCACAAATTTGCCCGGCCTCGAGCCGGCAAAGTCCGCCAGGACCGCCTCAGGAGCAGGGCTCGATGGCACTTCCGCTGGCGGGTGAGTCCATTTCCATTGGGCCGGCCTGCCATCCCCGAACAACGCCACCCGTATGATCTGTTTCCGTGCCGGCGCGATCAGCGTCACATTCACATGCAGAAGACCGAACGTCTTCGCGGCGGAGTCGTCCGGGTGCAACGCGAGGTACGCTTTGAGCTTCTGATCGGTCTGATCGGTGACCACGGCGCTCCATCCCGACGTATCGGCACCATATCGTGAAGCAAGTTGTCGGACCCGTTCGATGGCCTGGCCGCGCTCCAACTCGAGCGGCGATGCGGCGGATGGATCGAGACGTGGAAACCACACGGCCAAGGCGACAGCGCCGCCCAGACCGGCCATCGCCAGAACCGCGGCGAACGAAAGCGCCTTCAAACCACCACCTCGAGAACCTGCGCCGCGGGTTGCTCCAGGCGAATCACCACGGTGGTGACATCATCGAGCGGAGGCTGCGAGACGCGGCAGATGGCGGCGCGGAAGATCGCGGTATGCAGATCCGCGGCCGGCCCTTCGCGCGTTTGAGCCGAGGCATCGGTCAGGAACTTCCCCACCGCCTCGCGTCTTTTCTCGGCGATCTGGGCCGTCAGCCCGTCGGTGTAGAACACGATCGCATCTCGCGGCGCCAGGGCGGCGGCACCTTGCTGAATCGGCATCTCGCACCCTGCGCCCGCAGCCACCTCTTCCACCGCGCCGGTTCCGTTGATGGTCACGCGCGGCGATACACCGGTGCGGGCGTAGCGGAGCGTCGCGGCCCGCGCGTCCACCACTGCGTACAGCATGGGCACGCTGGCGCCCACGTCGCGAAGGGTGACTCCCAGAACGTCGCGAAGACGGCGCAACACCTCCACCGGGCTGAGATCCAGCCGCGCCGAATAGAGCAAATATCCCTTTGCCAGCGCGATGGGCATGGCGGAAGCCAGTTCGCGGTTGCCGCCTTCCGCCACGAAGATGCCCACACGATGATCGTCCAGGCCGAAGAAATCGTAGAAGTCTCCGCCCACCTCGCGCGCGGGAAAGCAGGAGCCTGCGATGGAGAGCCCGGCAATCTGCGGAGCAAGGTCGGGGAGCAGCCGCAGTTGCGCCTGGCGGGCCGCCCCAATTTCGGCCTGGAGCGAAAGGCGCTCCGCGAGGTGCCGCGCATAGAGCGGCCTGACCTCCCAATCCTCGTAGATCTTGCCGCGCTCGGCGAAATAGATCTGCACCAGCAGGAAGGCTACGCCTGCGTACACCACCGGCAGGCTGATGTCCGCCCAGAACGGCACCGCGGTGCTCCGGTAGATCAGGCGGCCCACCAGGTCGAAGGCCACAACCGCGCTGATCGAAGCCAGCAGATCTCCCCGGAAGAACGTGGTACACGTGACCGTCACGGAGACCAGTACGCTGATGATAAAAGTGCGCCACTGGGAGCTTTCGGCCGAAAGGAATGCGGAGAGCATCGTGCAAAGGGGCAGCAAAGCATAATAGAGCCCGTTCCAACGCACTCTGGGCCGAAGGAGCGCGATGGGCAGCAGCAGTCCAAAAGCCGCTCTCGCCACCGCATGCAGCGCGGTCTTGGAGAAAACCTCGCCCAGCGGAAACGCCGCAATCAGGCTGCTGACGATTTCGTTGTCTTCCAGGGGCCGCGCCGATCGGACCGCTACCAGCGCCAGGTTCTTCACGAGCAGCATCGCTCCCGCGAACGCTCCGCCCGCCAGAATCGACCGCGCCACATTCACCGAGAACACCTTCCCCGAAAGCAGCGTATCGAGGGAGGTCAACTTGCCTGGATAGAAGGTGCGAACATCGCCTTCTCCGGCTCCATATGCGATTCCGAAAAACCCGCCGAACAGCGAGAAGGCCACCACGAAAATCCCCAGCAGAACCGCCTTCTGCGTGGACGTGGGAGGAGCGCCGTTCACCGACAGAGTTCCCGCCACCACCCCGTTATAAATGGAGAACGTGCTGACGGCCACGAACACCAGCACCACCAGCATCGTGCGGCGGTAGGACACCTCTTTGTTGAAGGCCCGCCGCACAAAGCGGACGATGGCGTAAACTCCCATTGCGGCCATGTAGAGGCCGCCAAGAGCCAAGAGGCAATAGTAGACGGTAAGGCCCGGCTGGAGGAGTCTGAGGTAAGCGTAGTTCACTTTGACATCGCAGGCCTCCATGATCACGTGGTCGCCCGCCACCTCCACGCGGAAGGCTGCCTGGCCTTCCGAAAATCCGGGAACCGTCGCGCCCCACTCGAACATCCGGTCCTGTCTGGCCTTGTTGACCATTCGCATCTTGGGAGCGCCGAGTTGGAAAGACGATGAGGTTCCCAGAAAATCGCGCAGGAAGGAGGTGGCGGCTTGCTCGGCCTCGGCGTCGCTGGTGAGCGGCATGTCACCTCCCGGCTCATTAATGGAGAATCCGGTGACGCGGCCGGCGGGCGTCAATACCACGCGAATCCACTCTTCAGAAGAAGGCGCTCGAAACCTCACGGTCACAGGCGACGA
>Ga0335081_10014404_pt1 | contig 12792 bp, 13 predicted proteins | sample Lox_Sample_35_FD_206713 | JGI IMG/M metagenome (GOLD analysis project Ga0335081, IMG submission 206713) | Soil microbial communities from Loxahatchee National Wildlife Refuge, Florida, United States - Lox_Sample_3.5 | ecosystem: Environmental > Terrestrial > Soil > Wetlands | place: USA...
TGGGCTGCCGTGCGGGGCGGAGCAGCCGACGGTCCGGCCGTGGAGGCTTTCCTCTCAGTCCCCTCGGCCCCCTCGGCCGTCTCGGCTTGGCCTTCTTCTGCCTGGTCTACCGAGACGAAGTAGTTGTACCACGATTTCTTAGCCATCCTGTCCTCCCCCAAACGGCGCTGCACTCCGAAGGCCTCAGAGAATTAAAGAGGCGCAGAGAAGGCGAGTATCATAGAAGATGCCGCGTTATGTCCCCGCTGTTTCGCATTCTTCTCTGCGCCTCTGGTCTCTGCGTTGAAAGCTCCTCCCAATTGCCTCATAACTTCTTCGGCGGAGGGGGTGCGCCTCAGCGGGTAATGGACCCGGCGAAGCCGCGCCTCCCGGCCACACTATCACGTACGATTCAACTGCGCCAGAGTTTCGCTTGGTGGGACGGTCGGCGTCCGTGACTCGGGTCACCGTCGCTTGTGACGACGGCCCATTGCAGCGTCGCCGGTGGACCTAGAGAGAACAGGCAATCGAGAGCCGCGCGAACGGTAGCCGTTGAGAACTCCTGGCCGTATGTCTATGATTCAGTTCGCTCAGCGTCACACGGCCGCGCATCAAATCGAAACGATTGATCGTAAGTCCAGACTTCAATGCCTTGTTCCCACTCTTAACTTTCGACCTTCGATTCTCGACTCCTTCTATGGTAGTCTGGGGAGTGCCCGGCCGAGGCATGGCGGGCAGAAGTGATCCACCACCGCCCGCGGCATAATGAGGAAGGCAGTTCCATGAGAGCAACCACCAGAGTGGCGAGTGTTGTGCTGGCGGCGTGCCTTGTGGCGTCCCTTTTTGCGTTGTGCCGGCGAGTAGCGGAAGCTGCGCCCTCGGAGAATTCAGGGAATAAGGCCGCCGGCTCCTGGAATCCGAAGGCCGCCGCCGCTTACCTCGATTATCGAGAGGGCTGGTGGATGGCGTGGCCGACGGCCGCCCGTGATCACGAGACGTTTTGCATCTCCTGCCACACGGCAGTGCCTTACGCCCTCTCCAGGCCCGCCCTGCGCGCTGCGCTGGGGGAACAAGCCCCTTCCGCCAACGAACGCAGCTTGCTCGCGAGTGTCACCAAGCGGGTTCGACTGTGGAAGGAAGTGGAGCCCTTCTACAGCGATGAGAAACGCGGGGCCTACAAGACCAGCGAGTCGCGTGGCACCGAGGCCGTGCTCAACGCTCTGGTCCTGGCCAGCGATGATGCCCGAAGCGGGAAACTCAGCGATGTCACACGCATGGCTTTCGACAATATGTGGGCACTCCAGCTGACTACCGGCGACGCCAAGGGCGCATGGTCATGGCTGAGATTCCACAACGAGCCGTGGGAAGCGGACGACTCGCAGTTCTACGGAGCCGCGTTGGCCGCTGTCGCGGTGGGCACCGCACCTGAGAACTATCGCGCCGGCCCCGAAATCCGGAATGGCGTCACGTTGCTCCGCGATTACCTCAACCGTGAATGTGCGCGGCAAACGCTCATCAATCGGGTGGTGCTTTTGTGGGCGGCGGCGAAGTTGCCGGGACTCCTCGCTCCCGACCAGCAAAAGTCCATCGTGGACGAAGCCTTGAGCCGGCAGCAGCCCGATGGCGGGTGGAGTCTCGGGTCACTGGTAGGGACCTGGAAACGAGCCGACGGCACACCGCAAGAAGTGAAGAGCGACGGGTACGCCACCGGCCTCATCGCCTTGGCGCTCGAAGAGTCGGGCGTGCCCCGCGGAGACGTCCACTTGCGGCGAGGGCTAGCCTGGCTGGCGGGCAACCAGAGTCCGGCGGAAGGCCGGTGGCCAGGCTACTCGCTGAACAAACAGCACGACCTCTCCACCGAGACCGGGCACTTCATGAGCGACGCGGCCACGGCTTACGCGGTGCTCGCCCTGACTGCGGTAGGGACTAGGAACTAGGGGCTAGGGATTGGCGGACGCCTGTGCTAGCCCCCGGTCCCTAGTCCCTGTTCCCCGTACCCTGTAACCCCCAAAAGGAGCCTACGATGTGGCGATTCGTTTGGAGCTTGTTGGTTACGGTCCTGTTGGCGGCCTCAGCCGCCGCCCAAGTAGAAACCTGGCAGCTTGACCCGGCGCACAGCGCCGCGCAGTTTTCCGTGCGTCACATGGGGATCTCTACGATTCGAGGTACTTTTACCAAGGTGAGCGGCACGGTTCAATACGACGCCAGCGCCCCGGCCAAGTCGTCGGTCGAGGTCACCATTGATGCCGCTTCGGTGGATAGCCGGGTGGAGATGCGGGACAACGACCTGCGTAGCCCGAAGTTTCTCGACGTGGAAAAATTCCCAACGATTACTTTCAAATCCAAGCGAGTGGAATCGGCCGGGGCAGGGAAGCTGAAAGTAACCGGCGACCTTACGATTCATGGAGTGACCAAGGAGGCCGTGCTCGACGTGGATGGCCCTTCCCAGCCGATCAAAGACATGCAGGGAAACCTGCGAATGGGCGCTTCCGCCACCACCACCATCAAGCGAGCGGACTTCGGGGTGAGCACCTATCCCGCGGCCGTGGTCGGCGATGATGTCGCGATCACCATCGATGTGGAGATGGCGAAACCAAAGAACTGACGAATAAGAAAGGCGGCCCGCCCTGGCGAGGCGAAGGACGATGGGGACCGAAGAATGTAGGCCATTGTTGTAGCCTAAGAATGCGGCGGGCGGCCGCCCAAAGGGCGGTGTTCCCATGCCGCCATGCCAAGATTACGTCATTGGCGGAGCGGGTGATTGAGCCACTGAACACAAGAAAGAGCAATCTGTTCCTCTGTCAATGGGGCAATGATTCAATGACACAAGGACTCAATCTTGTTCCCCGCTCGACTCTACGCTGACGGGACCGTTAACGGTGGACATCCGCACCGCCGGCGATGAGCTTCCCAACTCGATGAAGCGGTGCTCATCGTCCCAGGTCCGTTGGGCTTGGCCGCAGACGGCGGGGCTGCATCGCATGGGCGAGTGCCCGGACGTTTCCACCCGCACGCCCGCCTCGTAGCCGGCCGGAACCTTCAGGTTCAGGGGTCCGTTCTCGGTTCGAGCTTCGAGGCCGTCCGCCTGCCATTGCGACCCGCTCAGATCGACGCTGATGGGCCCGTTTTCCGTCGTCAGCCTCAGTTTGCCGCCACTGCCGCTAAGGCTGATGGGACCATTTTCGGTAGTCGCCTGGATATCGCCCGAGCATTCCCGGAGCGAGATGGGTCCGTTGATGCTGTGCGCCTTCACCGCCCCGCCGAGATTGCGCAAGCCGATGGGACCGTTGTTCGCCTCCAGGTCCATGGCCGCATTACGGGGTGCGCGGACGATCAGGTAGGCGCTCCAGTCGCCGCCGCTGGGGCCGCTGACGGAAAGTTCGCCGTTGCGGACAGAAGCGGAAATCGCGGCCAGACGCGCCTGCGCGCCCTCCTGGTCATCACCGGCGGCGGCCTTGCAGACGGTGACGTCGTACTCCCTCCCGCTGCCGCCGATCACGCGGATGCCGCCATTCTCCGCCGCGCGCACGCTGAAGGGCTGCCCTTCCGAAGCAGGACCGGAGTAAGGGATGGTGAGGTGCTGCTCGCCGCGCACCGTCTCCCGGTGGTCGAAGTTCATCTGGATCTGGCTGCAACCGGTTGCCTCATCGTCACCGTTGGTGGTCAGGCTGCCGGAATGATGCTTGGCGGAAACGATCGCTGCACTCAAAAACAGAACTGAAACCGTCAAACCTAGAACGAGTCGCTTGTTCATGGTTGGCCCTCCTGAGCCACTGTTATAGACGACCAGTCGCCGGAACGGTTAGCGGGTAGAATTGTGAATGGTGAATTGTGAACAGCGAATGAAGAAGCGATCTCTGGCTTTCGCTGCTCACTATCCACTATTCACCATTCACTTTTCTGTCTAGTCAACGGTGGCTTCGTTTTTGAAAAGCTCTCAGCTTTCAGCCCTCAGCCTTCAGCTTCCGACCCCTGGTCGGCCAACCACCTCCGCCCGCTGCCAAACGGGCACCAGTTTTCAGTACCCGACCAGGGCCGATGGCAGGCGGCTTTCCATTCACTATTCACCATTTTCTTGCCTGCCTTCTGCCTTCTGCCTGCTGCTTACTGCCTTCCACGGTGGCTTCGTTCCCGCGCACGCCAATGGCCACTCCTTTGTTATCAAGCAAATCGGTGGCTTCGTTTTTTGAAAGTTCTCAGCTTTCAGCTATCAGCCATCAGCTCAAGCCCCTTCTGTCGTCGTCCTACTGCCTACCGCGAACTGCCAACGGCCGACTCCAACTCCCAACTCCAGACCTTCGATCTTCGGCTTCCTGGCCTCGATACAGCTTGACAAGAATTCCACGACTTGACAACCTTTTAGAAAACAATTTCCGAACCCCCCGCTTTTTCTGCCACGATTTGTCACGTCTTGGCAGCAAAATGGCACATTGTGCCACGACTTGCATTTTGGAAAGGCTTCGGAAGGGGCTAGGTTTCAAACAACCCCTTTGTTTGCAACGCGGGTTTTGTCTCATTCGAAATAAAGGGTAATTGATTCCGTGGTTAATTTTCTCTGTTTTACCAAAGGTGTAACTGTCGAAGGGATCCGCTCATGAATCCAGCGGAGCTTTCGACGGCCCTTCCCGCCCCGCCGCCAATGGTAGGGCCGAGCAGCGCTCGGCCCCCCGGCCGCGGCTGGAGTTGCTCGAGGTCGAGTTTCAGGCTCGGCCATAATGCCCATGGCCGGAGACGTCGTTCTCCTTTCGTTGTTTCGTGTATTCTCCTATTACAGCGTGCCGCTCGTCCTCGTCACAATCAGCTACCTGAGATACGAGTCTGCAGTTGTGGCATTGAAATGCGAACTGCCACCAACCGCGGGGATGATCGGTGGGGTAACGGCTCAGCCAAGCACGACCGCACCCTGGACACAGCCTTTCGTCTTCCCCACTCCGTCGGCCCCAATATCGCATGAGAAAGTAGTACGTCGGAATACGGATGGCTTTCTCGACTGCTCTGCAGATTTCACGGCCTTTCTGCGACAACTCGCTGGATGGATCGGCGAGTTGTTTGTACACGGGGATTTCGAGTTCACCACAACCAAGCCAGATACCATTGTATTCGTGGTATGTGCGTTGCCAGAAGTAGATCGCTTCGCGGTCTTCATGCGTGCCCGGCAATCGATACACAGGGATGGGCTTGCCATTGTCGCCCCTGCACAACGGTGATTCCTAGTCGAACAAATGAGTGAACAGGTGTAAGAATGGGGCCTCCGTCCAGGTCGTGTCGGCCTTGGGAGCATCGTCATCCTCCAGGTTCCATTCTGGCCGCTTGCCAAAGAAGTCCGTTACTTTCTTCAGGCGCTCCATTCCGTACTTGCAGTGGTATTTCAACGACTGCGCGTGCCTGCCTTGCACCATTACGTAGGCAATTAGACTGCCTTCCCTCACTACGGTGAAGTATTCGCCGCATGCTTGGCCATTGTGGAGTAGCACGCCTATGTAGCTCTCGACCACATCTTCCGCATCTTGTCTGTTCTTTTTCTCAACATGGCCGAATACCACTTTGTAAAGGATCATGGCCCCATACCTTATAAGCCAATTCGGTTTGCGGCTGACTTCCCTGGGCCCAACCCCGTGGGCCCCACCGCCTTCTTCAGAGTGATAGCCTAGCACGTAGATAGTCGAAAGTCAGCTCCCTTTTTATACTAGGGCCTATGCCATTTGAACGGGAGGGCCGATTGGGGAACGAACCGGGTCGCAGCATTCTGGCTTGGTGCCGGTTAGGGCAGGGACAAGTGGCGAGTGACCAGCAAGAGCCCATCTCGGTTCGCCGGGACCTTGGTCACGCTGCGGGTATTCTTAAACGGGTCTTCGATAATGATCCCCTGGTCCCGTAGCTCCTCGTGGCGCTTTCCGCGAGCGAAGACTGTCGCGTCAATTCCAGCGTTGTGTAAGCTCACGGCGCAGACCGAGCCGTTGACTCCGGCTCCGATTACGAGAATCCTCGCGTTGTCCATGGTTATTCCCACCAGCGCAGAGCTATCGCTCTGCGCCAGCCCCCGGACCACTCCTTCAAATCGTCAATTCTCCGCCGGCTCAGGTTCGGATTTGCGGGTTGCGCTCGAACATCTCGACCACGAAGTCGTGCAGGCAGTCGTAAAGCAGCTTCTGAAAGGTCCACGGGAACTGCGGGTTTTCAATCTCTCTCTCGTAGAGCGTCACCTCATAGTGATCCGCAGGCCAACGTTCTCGCGCAGATCGATGGCCAGCTTCACGCCGCTGCCGGCCGGCTCCACCGAGAAACGAAAAAGCGGATGCTCGTAGCGGGCCAGCTCGTTCTCGACTTTTTCTACCCGAGGGTCCATGGGCTGCAGCTTCAGGGACTGGAACTAGGGACTAGCGGTTAGGGACTAGCAGAGTCGCACGGCAGTTCCTAGTCCGTAGCCTCTAACCTCTAACCTCTAACCTCTAACCTCTAACCTCTAACCCCTAACCCCTTCTCCGGCTGGCGTCCTGTCATTTCCTGGTACGTCTCCTCAAACACTTTCAGTGCCGCGTCGTCGTAAAGCACGAAGAAGACCTTCTCGATGGTGCTGCGCAGCTTGAGGTGTTCGCGAACCGATTCGATCATAATGTGCGCGCAGTCCTTCAAGGGGAACCCAGCGACGCCGGTGCCGACGGCGGGAAACGCGATGCTCTTGATCGTCTTCTCTTCGGCGCGCAGCAGGCTCTCGTGCGTGGCGGAGCGCAAGGATTCGGCCGTGGTGGCGCCGCCCAATGTCATGCTGGCGGCATGAATCACATAAAGCGCCTTGAGGTTGCCGCCCGTGGTCACCGCCGCTTCACCCAGATTGATGGGACCGGCCCGCTCGCATTCTTCCTCGACGCGCGCGCCACCCCGGCGGCGAATCGCTCCCGCCACACCCGCTCCGAGCAAGAGGTCCGTATTCGCCGCGTTAACGATGGCGTCCACGTTCATCTCGGTGATGTCGCCCTGGACAAAATAGATCTTGGTGGTCATGGTCGCATCCGTTGCCGGCGGGTCCGGGCGAAGCAAGCATAGCTTGAGAGGTGGGCGTTTGACTAGGGCTAAGGTTGCCGTCAATCCCGCAGCACGGTCCTTATCCTGAGCATGGTGTACGAGTCGAGCCAATCTTCGGGGCGATTAATTCTTGGGGCTGACTGTCAGTTCCATGAGTTTCCGGGGAGGGCCCGAACCGATCGAAATCTCGTGGAGTTCAGTCCAGTCGCCCTTATCGGTGATGCGCAATCTGGAATTGGTTTTAGCTTGCCCGAGCGTAAAGCCCCAGGTAAGCCCTCTGCCATCCTCAGCCAGCTTTGCGTCGCACTCCAGGAACCGTCCGTCGTTGAATGCGCGCAGGTGATAGGTACCACTCTCGTCGTCGTAGGAGATGATCCCGAACGCCTGAAGGGCCAATTTGCCGTCAGCCTTCGTACGACCGACCCCTTCGATCGTCATGATCAAGCCATCGAGTTTGTATTGTGCCTCCTCAGTCTGGGCCAGGGCCATCGGATCATTTTGCGGCAGCAGAAGGTGGGCTTCCCCACTCCATCTTCCAACCAGGAATCCTAGCTTCCTCATAGCGCTGCGCTGGGCTTCAAGATTCGGTTGTCGTGGCGTTTGGGCCATCAAGGTGACCGTCGTGAACACGCAACAGAAGATCAGGGACGTTAGTCGCATGTCGCAGTGTAGCGCGGTGGCCGGAGGACTGCAAATCGGTTTCAGCGTGCTGTAACACCGATTTCTTCTGCGACGCCGTGCGTCCAAAGAATTGACGATTGCCGATTGGCGATTGGAAACAGCTTTCAGCGATCAGCGATCAGCTCTCAACACGAAAATCCGGTTCTTGCTCATAGCTCATGGCTGACGGATGATAGCTACCTGCCTTTCCAGTCGTCAATGGCAATCGTCAATTCCTCTGCCTGGCCGTTCAGCCAGAGCTCGCGAAGCGCGCGCCGTACGAAGACGCGAATCATCCGGCGACGATACTCGGGCGTCGACGCCGAAGTCCGCAGCGGCTTTCCCGTACGAATCGCCTCGTGGGCGACTTGCTCCACCAAACCGGCGTCGTACGTCCGGCCCTTCAGGATGGCGGCATCGACGAGCTTGGGAGCGGGATTCACCGCCGTCAGCGCCACGCGTACCTCGTGGCAGACACCGGCTTCGTCCTTTTGCATCACGGCTGCCACGCCCGCTAGCGGATAGTCGATCGACTGCCGGATGCGTAACTTCTTGTAGACACCGCTCCAGCCCGAGCTCGACGCCGGGACGCGAACCTCGGTGACGATTTCGTCGTGCGCCTTCGCGATGTGGACGACGCCATCGTTCGCGTAAAACTCCGCCAGAGGCACTTGCCGGGGGCCGCGCGGGCTCGCCAGTTGCACCGTCGCGCCGAGCGCCAGCAGCGCCGGAGCCGTGTCGCCGGAGAACACCGCCCAGCAGAAGTGGCCGCCGGGCGCCACGTGGCAGATGGCGCCGTCCTTCTTGATGCAGTAACCGAGGGCGTCGCGCCAGAAGTGTGACTGGTTGTAGTAGAGGCAGCGCGTATCGAGACAAAGGTTGCCGCCCAGCGTCCCCATATTGCGTAGCAACGGGCTGGCAATGGTTCTGGCGGCCTGGTGCAGCACCGGAAACTGCTCGGCGATCAGGCGCGAGGCGACAATAGTCGAGATGCGGGTGAGCGCGCCGATGGAGAGCCCCTGTTCGGGATCAAAGCGGATGAAGTCAAGCTCGCGGATCGGCTTCAGGTCCAGCAACACGCGCGGCGCGAAAAGTCCCTGCTTCATGCTGGGGATCAGATCGGTGCCGCCCGCGACCATTTGTGCTTCGGCGCCGTAGCGTGCCAGCGCGTCAATGGCCGCGTGTTCCGTGCGCGGTCTTATTACGTCGAACGACGGCAGGCTCATTTCGGTAGTTCCCGTTTCGTTGGCGAACGCCCGACAACCGCCTCAAACCAAGCGCAAACGACGAAAGTCAACCTCATTCCAACCAGCATCACGGATCATCCCCTTTGAGGTACCCATCGGAAAAATGTCACCTAAACGTGATACGCCACCACGACTCTTCTTCCATCAGGGTGCCGATAGATGCGGTGGCTTCCTCGCGTTCGCATGAGTGCAAATCCATCAGCGTGGAGGGCGCTGATGAATTTTCGCGCCGAGATGCCGCGAGGAACCTCCGTCATCGATTGACCGCCACTGCGGGCGATGGCCACTCGATTGCGCCCATTTCGGGGTCGAGCGGTACAGCCTCTCCGGCGTCCAAGAGGTCCTCAACGTAGAGCTCGATGGCCTCACGAACGTTGGTGAGCGCTTCCGCCTCCGTATGGCCCCAGGTATGACATCCTCGTAGGGCTGGACACCAAGCGTGATACGCTTTGCGCCCGTCCTCGAACTGATCTTCCTCGATCGACACTCTGAAGATATGGGACTTCAAGGCCCACCTCCAATCGACTCGTCAATGGCTCAAAATAACGCAATCCGCAATAGCCCAGCGGCTCAGTGACTTAATTCTTCCCGCCGCCTCTTTTCCTCCAGAGCTCTAAGAATCTTTTCCGGCGTCACCGGCAGTGACGTGATCCACACGCCCACCGCGTCATGAATGGCCTGTACCACGGCGGGAATGGTGGCGGCGAGCGATCCTTCGCCCGCCTCCTTGGCGCCGAACGGACCCTCGGGGTCGTTCGACTCAACGATGATGGTCTCAATGGGCGGCGACTCGAGCGTCGAGGCGCTGCGATACTCCAGCAGTCCCGGGTTCATGAGGCGGCCGCCCTGCCACATCATTTCCTCCTGGACGGCCTGGCCGAGTCCCATCCACACTGAGCCTTGCACCTGGCCCTCGACGGTGAGCGGGTTGATTGCTTTGCCGCAGTCGTGCGCGGCGATGATACGGTCCACCTTCAGTTCGCCGGTTTCGGGATCGACGGTCACTTCCACGGTCTGAGCGCTGTAGCTGTAGGCGGGTGACGGACCCACCCCAGCCCCCTTGTATTTTCCGCCTTGCGCGCTGGCGGGCGGCGAGTACGACCCGCTGGCGCGCACGGTCCCATCGGGGCCGACAGCGAGCGCGGCCGCCTCGGCAAAGCTCAGCCAGAGGGGTGGGTCGTCGCGGCACGTGATGCGCTCGTCCTGCATCGTCAGATTCTCAGGAGTGGTCGCGAGCATCTGAGCCGCCGCAGCGAAGATCTGCTTTTTGGCCTCGCGCGCCGCCGCGATGGCCGCATTGCCGGCCATGAACGTGACGCGGCTCGAATAGCTGCCCAGGTCGATCGGTGTTCGCGCTGTATCGGCGGCCACGATCTTTACCTGGGCGAGACCGATGCCGAGTTCCGCCGCCACCACTTGCATCTGCATCGTGTCGGAGCCTTGCCCGATTTCCGCCGCGCCGGTGTAAATGGTGACCATGCCGGAGCGGTCGATGGAAAGATCCACGGTAGTATGCGGCACTTCCGCGCGCACGATCGCATTCGCGGCGCCGCTGACGTAGTGGCTGCCGGCGAGACCGATTCCCTTTCCGTAAGGCAACTTTCCGTGCTTCTGTTTCCACCCAGAGTGCTCCACCACTTTCTCCAGGCATTCGGGATAGCCATAGCTGAGCACGCGAAGCCCGTTCACGGTCATGCAGGGCGGCTGCAAAAGGTTGCGGCGGCGAATCTCCACCGGATCGATGCCCAGCACCTCGGCGATCATGTTGAGCTGAGTCTCGAAGGCGAAGCGCGAGTTGACAGTGCCGTGGCCTCGCATGGCGCCGCACGCCGGCTTGTTGGTGAGAACGCGGTAGCCATCGAACTTCACGTTGGGGATATCGTACATGGCGTTTAGCAACTGTCCGGAGTAAAGGATGGTCACCACGCCGTAGCTGCAGTAGGCCCCGCCGTCCTGGATAATGCGCGCCTCGACGGCGGTGATCTTGCCATCGCGTGTCACACCGGTTTTGAGCTCCACGATCTGGCGCGGCCGCCCGCGGTGCGCATAAAACACCTCTTCGCGCGTGTAGGTGATCTTCACCGGCGCCGCGGCCTGGCGCGCCAGCACGGCAGCGGCAAGCTCAAGCGGGATCACCTCACTTTTGCCACCGAACCCGCCGCCGACCAGAGGTTTGATGACACGTACTCTCTCTTCCGGGAGTTCAAGAGTGGCTGCGAGAGTTCGCATCAAGTAGTAGGGCACCTGGGTCGAGGACCACACGGTCACGCTTCCGTCGGGATCGGATGGATCGAACTTTGCCAGCGTCGAATGCGGCTCCAGCGCCGCGTGGGTCACCTCGGCGCACTCGAAGCGGTCGTCGCGGATGTAATCCGCCTCCGCAAAGCCTGCTTCCACGTTACCGAAATGATGGTGGTACTCCTTCTCGATGTTCCGGGGCTTGCCGTCGTGGATCAGGTTCGTGTCGGCCTGCATCGACTGCTCGGGATCGAAGTACGCGGGCAGGACCTCGTAATCCACCTTGATCAGGCGCAGTGCTTCTTCCGCGACGGACTCGGATACGGCGGCGACACCGGCGACGTTGTCTCCGATGTATCGCACCTTCTCCGTCGCGAAAATCGTCTCATCGTGACCGACAGGGAGAATGCCGTACCTCACGGGCGTTTCGCGGCCGGTGACGACGGCGCGCACGCCGGGCAGGCGCTCCGCCGCCGAAGTGTCGATGGAGAGAATGCGCGCGTGGGCGTGGGGGCTGTGCAGGATTTTGCCGACCAGCGTCCCCGGCAGGGTGAGATCGTCGGTGTACTTGCCGGAGCCAGTAACCTTGTCGACGCTATCCACCATCGGGATGCGCGCGCCCACGAGTGAACCATTCGAGCCGTTCCAGGTCGGAACGAGGGCAGGGTCCAGGCTCATCTCGAGGTCACCTCCTGGTCGCGCCATGCGGGATCGCGGAGCAGTTCAATCGCCCGGCGTACCGATGCCAGAATCTGGGTGTAGCCTGTACAGCGGCAGAGGTTCCCGGAAAGCGCCTGGTTGATCTCCTCTTCGGTGGGATCAGGATTCTGAGCCAGGAGGTGCTTGGCCGTCAGGATCATTCCGGGCGTGCAAAAGCCGCATTGCGCGCCGCCTTCCACTGCAAAGCCTTGCTGCAACGCGTCGAGCTCGTTTTCCCTTCCGTTGAGGGCGGCGACGCCCTCGATGGTGGTGATCTCGCAGTCCTGGTAGCAAACCGCAAGCATCAGGCAGGACATTTGCGGCTCACCGTCGATCAGCACGGTGCAGGCGCCGCAGCTCGAATCGTCGCAGCCGCGCTTGGTACCGGTCAAGCCCAGGTCCTGGCGCAGAACGTCAAGCAGCAGACGATTCGGCTCGACCGCAAGCTCGTAATTCTTGCCGTTGATGTGGAGTTGAACCGACTCCTGATGCACAAACCCTCGATTTCGAAAATGGAAACTGGAAGGTGGAAACTGGAAATGCGAAACTCGAAATTCGAAATTGGAAACTCGCCGCCACGGAGGAGCGAGTAGCGCGTTTCGAATTTCCAGTTTTTAATTTCTAAATTCAGTTTCCAGTTTCCAATTTCGATCCTCAATACCGCGGCACGTTGGGATCGATTTCCAAGGCCCATCGGTCGATGCCACCGGTTAGGTTCCGAGCCTCAACACCGTTCTGGCGAAGCCAGCGGGCCACTTGGAGGCTCCGAGGCCCGTGGTGGCAGTGGACGACCACCAGCTTCCCGGCGGGGATCTCGCTCGCCCGCTGCGGCACCTGGCGCATAGGAATCAGCGTCGAGCCTTCGATGCGCGCCGTATCGTATTCCCAAGGCTCACGAACGTCGATCAGCACAAAGTCTGTGCCCGACTTTCGCATCTGTTCGACT
>Ga0335081_10014405_pt1 | contig 12791 bp, 14 predicted proteins | sample Lox_Sample_35_FD_206713 | JGI IMG/M metagenome (GOLD analysis project Ga0335081, IMG submission 206713) | Soil microbial communities from Loxahatchee National Wildlife Refuge, Florida, United States - Lox_Sample_3.5 | ecosystem: Environmental > Terrestrial > Soil > Wetlands | place: USA...
CGCTCCGCGAGGTGGAGGAGGCTCGCGTTCTGGAGAACGACAAGTGGATCGCGTTCTATGACGCACAATATGGCGTGGAAAAAGCGCGCTGGAACCTGCTGCGGGTGAGCGGAGGGCTGCTGGCGTCCTTTGAAACGGGAGCGGGCAACACGCCGTGAGCCTGCCAAATCGCGGCCGCTAACTACTCAGCCTAGAGTTTCCTCCTTTGACAAAGCGTAACCGTTTGGTTACCATAATAGGTAACTGAATGGTTACCAATCAACACAAGCGAGAGGCTGCGGTTTTTCGGGCGATTGCCGATCCCACGCGCCGCCAGATCCTGCACCTGCTGCGTGGCGGAGGCCATACCGTTGGCGAGCTCGCCGCGAATTTTCGGACCAGCCGCCCGGCCATCTCGAAACACCTTCGACTGTTGCGCGCGGCGGGCCTGGTAGGTACCGAACCGCAGGGTACCACACGGGTTTGCCATTTACGGGCAAAACCGCTGCGTGCGGTGGATGACTGGCTGCAGGATTACCGGGCATTCTGGCCGGGAAAACCTGCGCAGCCTCAAGAGTTACGTGGAGGAGGAACAATGAATCCGGCGAGTGTAAGCGAATCGATCGTCGACGTGATCACAATCCAGGCATCGGCGGCACGGATTTTCGAGGCGCTCACCAATCCGGCCGAGCGCATGAAGTGGTGGGGCATGGAGGGTCGATTCGTGATCAAGCACATCGAGTCCGACCTGAGACCCGGCGGCAAGTGGCTGATGAGCGGAGACGGAGTGGGACACCCCTTCCGTGTGAGCGGAATATACAGAAAGGTCGAGCCTCCCCGGCTGCCCGAATTCACCTGGCTTCCCGATTGGCAGGGCGACAGCACCGAAAGCGTGGTGCGCTTCGAACTGGAAGAGAAGGACGGCGCGACGACCGTCCGCTTGACGCATTCCGGTCTCAGTGAAACCGCGCGCACCAGCCATCGCGGCTGGCCGCAGATACTAGGATGGCTGCAGGCGTTCGCGGAACAAAAGGCTTAACTGGTCACCGTTTGCGGTTTGCCAACGGCAGGACAAGCGTCCGCGGCGCGCCACTCAGAGCCACGAAGCCATGATGGCGGTAGAAACTCTCGGCCGCTTCGTCTTTGGCATCGACCACTAACGCGTAAACGGCGACCTCGGATCGGACAGCGCGGTCTACCGCGTCCCACAACAGCGCCCCTCCGAGCTTGAGACCCTGAAAATCGCGAGCAACGGCCAGCCGTCCGAGACGCGCGACGGGAACGGAAGGGTAACGTGGCAGGCGCTTGGCAAGTGCCGCCGGCATATCAGTGAGGGGTATGCCTGCTGCGGCTAACGTGTAGTATCCAGCGATCCTGTCCGTAGCGATCTCTCGGGCCACGAAACAAGCCGCGACACGCCTGCGCACATCCTGTCCAGCCTGCTGGCGGAAGTATCGATCCAGCGCATCAACACCGCAAGTAAACTCGGTACGATCGTGCCTCGACGAGAGCGGCTCAATGACGAATGAGCCGGGCATGGGCCTTCTTCGCGCGCTTGAGGGCCGGAGCCATAGCGGGAGGCTTCAGAAGAGACTCGATGAAGCGCTGCTGTTCGTCAGTGGTCAGGTGAATGACCTCGGCTTGATCGATGGTCCGATGCGCGACCTCCTGAGCAGCCGCAACCAGGAAATCACTAACGCTGCGCCCCTGGAGCTCCGCGGCGCGTTTCACAATGCGAAGCGCATCGGGGGCGATGCGAGCTTCGATACGGGCAGTGCGGGTGGCTTGCTGGGGCATCGATTCCTATTGTACGGGATTCCACCGCACAAGCAAAACCACTCGGCGTCAGCCCGCCCGCGCACGGCACGCACGCCCGTGACACAATGCCGCGATTGTAATGGCGCTTCTCGACTGCTATCGGGCCTGGGAGCGTGGAATCTGAAATTGAAAAGCCATTCCGCACGACCGGTGCTGAGGGTCCTCTGGTCTGCGGAGATCCAGCCGTGATGTTGGTCGGCCACAATCTTGGCGAGCGTTAGACCGATCTGCAGATCGGATAGCATCTCCGGTCCAAGACAGCTACTCGCCCGCGTCGCAAAATCTCCGCGCGCGGCAGTGTTTCCTTCATATCGCTGATGGCCAACTCCTTATGGAACCAGTTCATAGCTAGCTACACCCGCTCGTCCCTCCACAGTTTCCGCACTTGTAGCAGCTTCCGTTGCGGGTCATGATCGATCCGCACTCGGCGCACAGCGGAGCGTCCGTTACTGCCGCGGTGAATGGCAGGGCCTGCTGCGGGTCAACTTCGGTGGGGCGCAGGTTGGTCGTTTCGCCGGCTTCCGTGGTGGCGTATTCCGGCCCTAGGAACTTCGCGCCGAGCCAGCGGAAGATGTAGTCGATGATCGATTTCGCGTACGGAATCGTCTGATTTCCGGTCCAGCCGCTCGGCTCAAAACGCACGTGCGCGAATTTGTCGACCAGGAATTTGAGGGGCACGCCGTATTGCAGGTTGAAGCTGATGGCGGTGGCGAGCGTGTCCATCAGGCCGGAAATGGTCGAGCCTTCCTTCGCCATCGTGATAAAGATTTCGCCGGGAGTTCCCTCCGGATACAGACCGACGGTGATGTACCCCTCGTGGCCGCCGATCGAAAACTTGTGCGTCACCGAGGCTCGCTCATCTTCCAGCTTGCGCCGCACCGGCCGGTAGACCACCTTTTCCACTACCTTCTCAACCGGCGAGGCAACGGCCGCAGGCGCCGAGGCCTTCTTCTCACTCTTGCCGGATCCCGAACTGAGCGGCTGCACCTTCTTGGAGTTGTCGCGGTAAATCGCGACCGCTTTGATGCCCAGTTTCCAGCTTTCGGTGTAGGCATTCATGATTTCCTCCACCGTGGATTCCTCAGGCATGTTGATGGTCTTCGAAATGGCGCCGGAAATGAACGGCTGCACAGCCGCCATCATGCGGATGTGGCCCATATAGTGGATCGAGCGCGTGCCATTCTGCGGCCGGAAACTGCAATCGAACACCGCCAGGTGCTCGGGTTTCAGGTGGGGCGCGCCTTCAATCGTGCCGGTGGAATCGATGTGGGTGACGATCTGCTCCACCTGGTCGGGCGAGTAGCCCAGCTTGATCAACGCCTGCGGCACCGTGTTGTTGACAATCTTGATCACACCCCCACCCACGAGCTTCTTGTACTTAATCAAGGCGAGATCCGGCTCAATACCGGTGGTATCGCAATCCATCATGAAGCCGATGGTGCCGGTGGGTGCGATCACCGTCACCTGCGCGTTGCGGTATCCAAAACGGCGGCCGGAATCGTAGGCATCGTCCCAGCACTGTTGCGCGCCTTGGAAAAGAGCTGTGGGCAGGTTGTGACGGTTCAGGCGACCCGCGGCGTCGCGGTGCATGCGGATCACTTCGAGGAACGGCTGCTCGTTCACCGCGTAGCCGGGGAAGGGCCCGGTGGATTCGGCGATGCGCGAACTGGTCAGATACGCCTGGCCGCACATGACTGCTGTGATCGCTCCGGCCAGATCGCGGCCCTGATCGCTGTCGTAGGGAACGCCCATCGACATCAGCAGCGCGCCCAGGTTGGCGAAGCCGAGGCCCAGCGGACGGAAGCTGTGCGAGTTTTCGCCGATCTTCTGCGTCGGATAGCTGGCGTTATCGACAATGATCTCCTGCGCCAGAATCATGGTATCCACGGCGTGCCGGAACGCTTCCACATCGAACTGGCCATCCGGTCCCACGAATTTCATGAGGTTCAACGAAGACAGATTGCAGGCCGAATCGTCGAGGAACATGTACTCGGAGCAGGGATTGGAAGCGTTGATGCGCGCCGTGTTCTTGCAGGGATGCCAGCGGTTCACGGTGGTATCGAACTGCATGCCTGGATCGCCGCACTGGTGTGTGGCCTCGGCGATCTGGCGCATCAGGTCGCGGGCCTTGTATCGTTGCTTGGGCTGGCCGGTGGCCACGGATTTGGTCCACCACTCGCCGTCGCGGAGCACCGATTCCATGAAGTCGTCGGTGGCGCGCACGGAATTATTGGCATTCTGGAAAAAGATCGAGCTGTAAGCGTCGCCATCGAGCGAGGAGTCGTAACCGGCTTCCACCAGCGTGTGGGCCTTCTTTTCTTCCTTCGCCTTGCACCAGATGAACTGCTCCACGTCCGGGTGATCGGCGTTGAGGATCACCATCTTGGCTGCGCGGCGGGTCTTGCCGCCCGACTTGATCACGCCGGCGAACGCATCGAAGCCCTTCATGAACGACAGCGGCCCCGAGGCCTGGCCGCCGCTGCCGAGCGGCGCGTTCTCTTCGCGCAGCGTCGAAAGATTTGTGCCGGTGCCGGAACCCCACTTAAACAGCATGCCCTCCGTCTTGGCCAAGTCGAGAATCGATTCCATGGAATCCTTGACGGAGTTGATGAAACAGGCGGAGCATTGGGGACGCAAGACGCCGGATTCCAATTTGGCGACGCGGTCGGCCGTTTCGTCATAGATCCAGCCGTAGCCGCGGGCTTCCGGAACGCCTACGTTGAACCAAACCGGCGAATTGAAGCACGCCTTCTGGGTGAGCATCAGGTGCGCCAGCTCGTGGCGAAAGTTCTCGGCGTCGGCGGGAGTTTTGAAGTATCCGTCCTTCGCGCCCCACCCGGCGATGGTGTTCACCACCCGCTCGACAAGCTGGTCCACACCGGTCTCGCGCTCCGGAGAGCCTAGCTTCCCGTAAAAATATTTGCTGGCGACAATGTTGGTAGCCGTCTGCGACCAATCGGAGGGAGCTTTCATGTCGCGCTGCTCAAAGATGACGGCTCCCTTATCGTTGCCAATGGACGCGGTCCGCGTCTCCCACTGGACCTCGTTATACGGAGTCTTACCGGCTTCGAGCCGCGCGGTGAAGTAGCGTGGGAAGGCAATCCCGGAACGAGTTTTCGAGGGTGTCTTGGCGTTCAACGCCTCTATTTTCGCACTCAGATCGACCGAAATCTGGCCCATTGGATCCTCTCTGGCATCCCCCTTATGGGAGAGCGTACTCGTAATATTGCCCCTATATCTAGTATAGCGTCAAGGATTTTATCTATATGAAGTATGTATGGGTTACGGATGCCACTTTAAAACCCTTGTATTGCAGGGGTATGCGAAACGAAGCCAAATTCGTTGCGACGAGAAGGGTGCGAAACGAAGCCAATTTCGATGTGGCACCTGCGCAGAACGCCGGGCGCAAGCCCGGCGGCAGCCCGGAAGGGCTGACCCCACAGAGTAGCCCGGATGAGCGGTGGAACGGCCCTACGAGGGTGTGATAGAACGGAAGGTCTAGCCTCGCATGCTCCTTCAATTCTGCCAGTGGCTCCAGGATACCGGTTTCTCAACCGGCATTCGTGAGTCGGTATGGTGGTTTCCGATCATTGAGACCGTCCATCTGCTGGCGCTAGCTTTCTCTGTCGGCATTATCGTCATCGTCGATTTGCGCCTGGTCGGGTTCGCTCTGCGCGATCGCCCAGTGTCGGAAGTTTTTGGCAAACTGCAGCCGCAGGCAGTGAGGGGGTTCGGCATCAACGTCATCAGCGGACTGCTTTTGTTTATCTCGGAGCCGGTGAAGTGTTACCACAGCACTTATTTCCTCATCAAATGCATCCTCCTGTTCTTCCTGGCGGTGAATGCGTGGAGCTTCGACCGGTTCACGCTGCCGTCAGTGGCTGGCTGGGATAAAGCCATCGCCACACCGTTTGGTGCCAAGCTGGCGGGTTGGGTTTCGCTGATGTTCTGGTTGGGCGTGGTGGTGATGGGCCGCGCCATCGCGTACGCAGGCCATTGAGGATCGAGTCATGTTCCCTGTTCTACAACCCTTTTTTCACTGGGCGGATGTTTCCTGGATCAGCCGCGAGATCCGCGCTTCCACGTGGCAATTCGCCATTCTGGAAATGGTCCACCTGCTGGGGCTGACGATTCTGCTGGGTTCGCTGATGGTTCTCGATCTGCGGCTGTTTGGCTTCGGCATGCGCAAGCAGCCGGTCTCGCAGCTCGCGCGAGATCTGACGGCCTGGACTTGGATCGGCCTGGTGACCATTCTGGGTTCCGGCGTTTTTCTGTTCTTCGGCGAGCCGATGAAGTTGTTTGGCAGCCCATCGTTCCACGTCAAAATGGTTCTGCTGTTCCTGGCGATCGTTTTTCAGTTCACGCTCTTCCGCAAGGTAACGAGGAACGACGGGGCTTCGCCGGGGCTGGACAAATTCGCCGGTGTGCTATCGCTGGCCTTGTGGTTTGGCGTGGGTCTGGCGGGACGCGCGATCGGGTTTCTGTAGGGCACCGCTCCCTTTGGTCGCGGCTCGGTAAACCCGGTGCTTTTACTCCAGCGGTAGCCCTACGTAGTTTTCCGCCAGTGTCGTCATGGCGGCTCGTGAGCTTGTCACGTAATCCAGTTCGGCCAACTGGCGGCGGCGATCGAACGGATTGTCGTCCTCAAAGCGGTGCAGCATCGCCGTCATCCACCAGGAAAAGCGCTGTACCTTCCAGACGCGCCGCAAGCAGGTTTGCGAGTAGCGGTCGAGCCCTTCGCACTTTCCGGAACGGTAGAACTCCGCGATCGCACGGGCAAGCACGGCCACATCGGCCACCGCCAGGTTCAATCCTTTGGCTCCGGTGGGCGGCACAATGTGGGCGGCATCGCCAGCCAGAAAGAGGCGGCCGTATTGCATCGGCTCGGTCACGAAGCTGCGCATTCCGGTTACGCCTTTCTGGATAACCGGGCCTTTGGCCGGCGCCCATCCATCACCGGTCCGCAGGCGAGCCATTAGCTCCTCCCAGATGCGCTCGTCTGACCATGGCGTCAGATCCTCTTCCGGATCGCACTGCAGGTAGAGGCGAGTCACTTCGGGCGAGCGCATGCTGAAGAGCGCGAAACCGCGGTCGTGATAGGAGTACACCAGCTCTTCCGATGAGGGTGCGGCCTCGGCCAAAATCCCCAGCCAGCCGAAGGGATATTGGCGATCGTAGAGCGTCAGGCAACCGTTCGGAATCGACGGGCGGCAGATCCCGTGGAACCCGTCGCAGCCGCCAATGAAATCGCACGAAATCGTGAGCGGCTCGCCATCCTTGCGGAAACGGATTTCGGGCGTACTGGAATCGAACTGGTGCACGCTGGTATCTTCGACGCCGAAAATGATGGGGCCGCCGGCTGCGAGCCGCGCCTGCACCAAATCCTTGATCACCTCCTGTTGCGCGTAAACGGTGATCGATCGGCCGCCGGTGAGTTCCGGAAACGGAATGTGGTGCCGATTCCCGCCGAAGCTCAGCCAGACGCCGTGGTGCGGAAGGCCCTCGCGCTTCATGCGGCCGCCGACTCCGGCTTCGCACATCAGGTCGACGGTGGTCTGCTCCAAAACGCCGGCGCGCACGCGGTTCTCGATGTAGTCGCGGCTGTGCGCTTCGATGATGATGGACTCGATTCCCTCGAGGTGTAAGAGGTGAGCCAGCATGAGTCCGGCCGGCCCGGCGCCGATAATTCCAACCTGGGTGCGCATGCGGGTTGCATTGTAGCATTGGAGTTAAGCGCCATGCCGGAGGGTCTCGAGATACGCCTGTATGATCCTCGCCGCACGCCTTTGGATTGGACGGAAGTGATGCGGCAACGCAATGCGCGGTGCTGTTGAAAGACCGCCGGGGTTCAAGGCCGCTGTCCCCCAGCGGCCAACCATTTGCGAGACGGCAGGAGGCGACCTGCCTGTTGTTCGATCGCCTGGACGCAGCGCAACAGTTTTGCGAGGCCAAGGTGCAGGACCTGCCGCACGTCGCCTGCGAAATCCTGGATGCGCAAGGGCGGGCTCATCCGCCACTGATGGTCATAACCCATCCGGACTTTCACGGCAATGATGACACAGGCGCAAAATGGTCGCGCCGGAGAAAGCTCATCGCGGTGGGTCTGATTCTGGCTGCACCTCCATTGTTCTGGCTCGATTGGCGGCACCACGCTGATCCTGCCCACGTTTTTGGGTTTCAATTGCATCCTGCTGGCCATGCGTTTCATTTACTGGCATTACGGGGTGCGCCACCGCGAGAGCGAGCGGCTGAAGCGCATCGCCGCCCATCGCATGCTGGAAAGCGGCGATGCCTGAATCTCAGTGCTATCCTGAATGCAGCCGCCGTGCCTCTCGGTTCCCGCTTTCACCGCGCCGCCCTCATCGTTTTTGGCGGATTCGCAACGTTAACCGCACTTTACGCCATACAACCGTTCCGCGAATATCCGGGCGTGGAGTATTCGAATTTTCCGCTGCCGCCCGACTATCGAGAAAAGACGGAATGGGTCTTCGCGAGGCTAATGTACCCTCCGATCGGGCGCTACATGCCTGGCATTCCAGTCGGACGGCTGCCTACTCCCGGCTTTGCCTTTTTCGGCGACTGGCGGCAGGGCGGTTCGAATTGGACCATGGATTACCCGCGGTCGGATCGCCACTTCTCGGCGGCTTTGAGGCGGCTCACCCGGATTCACGTGCGCTCCGCCGAGCAGCCAGTCAACCTGGACGATCACGACGTGTATGATGTGCCCTGGCTTTACGGCGTAGAAGTCGGCCACTGGAATCTTACTGACGCTCAGGTAGCCACCATGCGAGAGTTTCTCGAGCGCGGCGGCTTCTTCATGTGCGACGATTTCCACGGCAGCATCGAGTGGGAAGTATTCGTGGCCAGCATGCAACGCATTTTTCCCAATCGCCCCATCGTCGAAATTCCCAATAACGACCCGATCTTCCACGAAATCTACGATCTGGATGACCGCTATCAAGTCCCTGGAGCGCAGTTTCTGGAGACTGGGCAGATCTGGGAACAGGACGGCAAAGTACCGCACTGGCGCGGGATCTACGACGACCATGGACGAGTGATCGTGGCGATGTGCTTCGATATGGACCTGGGCGATTCCTGGGAACACGCCGACAACCCGGAATACCCCCAGAAGTTCTCCGCGTTAGGGATTCGCATTGGCGTGAACTACGTCACGTATGCGATGACTCACTAGACAGGTGTCTCCGTGAAAACGATATCGATGTCAGAGTGTGGGGCCAGCCCTTCCGGGATGCCGCCGCGCTTCCGTGCGGCGCGCCGGGCAGAAGCCCGGCGGCGGGCCAGAAGGCCCGACCCCACGCTGGCATTCATCACGACACCATCATCGGGGCACCTCACTAGGAGCGGCAGATGAATTGGGGCGCAACCGGCGCAACGGCACTGGCTTTGGCAGTCATCGTGGGGGCGTTCGGCGCGCACGCCTTGCGCGGCCGGATGGATGCGTATTCCACCAGCGTCTATGAGACGGGAGTCATCTACCACTTCTTCCACGCGCTCGGAATCCTGATCGTCTCTATGATGCCGAAGGCCGGCTTTCTATCGCCGACGCAAACCACCTGGGTCTGCAGCCTGCTCGCGGCGGGGATCGTGCTGTTTTCCGGTAGTTTATACGTGCTGGCAGTGACGCGCATTCCGATGCTGGGCGCGATCACGCCGTTTGGGGGCGTGTCGTTCATCGGCGGATGGCTCGTGCTGGCCTGGGCTCTGCTGCGGAATCAGAAATAAACCTCAAGCTGGGCACCCACCCAATCCGATGGCAAGACCCTTTCCCCCTATTAAGGATATTAGGGTCTATAATACCATTGCTAAAAGAGCAGCCGGGAGTACCAGATTCCGGCCTGCAGCTATAGACGCGATGCGCATGGCGGTGTCTGGAGGCTGTCGGCATAACGGAAATTCAACACAGGATTGTCGCCGGTTCGGCGCGATCCGCCGGACCGGAAAACAGTGAGAGAAGGCTTCTAGATGAGTAAGATTGTGGTTTTGGTCGCGCTTGGCTTCCTGGTGGTGGCGACCGCCAGCGGCCAGACGATTTCCTGGATCCGGCAGTTCGGCACCACTGCGGAGGATTCCGCCATGGCGCTCACGACGGGTCCGGACGGCAGCATCTATGTCGCGGGATATACGGATGGAGCTCTCGAAGGCAGCAGCGCCGGGGATCGTGACGCGTTCTTGCGCAAGTACGACCCCACCGGGAATGTGCAGTGGACCCGGCAGTTCGGCACCGCCGGGTATGATTTAGCTTATGCCCTCACGGCGGGCCCCGGCGGTATTTATGTCGCAGGATGGACGAACGGAGCGCTGGAGCAGGGCAGCAACGCTGGGCCGACTCAAGCGTTCGTGCGCAAGTACGCCGCCGATGGGAATGTGCTGTGGACCCGGCAGTTCGGCGCCGGTCCGGTTGATTACGCTGAGGCCCTCACGGCGGGTCCGGACTGCATCTATGTCGCGGGACAGACGTGGGGACAGCTCGGTGGCAACAACACCGGGATTATTGACGCCTTCGTGCGCAAGTACGACTTCAACGGGAGTGTCCAGTGGACACAGCAGATCGACACCACTGGTGGGTACACGGACACTCGGGGCATCACAGTGGGTCCGGGCGGCATCTATGTCTCGGGATGGACGAGGGGAGCGCTCGAGGGCACCAACGCCGGGGGTTATGACGCGCTCGTGCGCAAGTACGACACCGACGGGAATCTCCAGTGGACCCGGCAGTTCGGCACCGCTGGGGATGACCAAGCCTGGGCGCTCGCGGCGGGTCCGGACGGCTTCTATGTCGCGGGAGACACGTATGGATCTCTCGACGGCAGCAACGCCGGGGGCGCTGACGCATTCGTGCGCAAGTACGACGCCAACGGGAATGTGCTGTGGGCCCGGCAGTTCGGCACGGCTGTGGATGATATACCTGCGGCCCTCACGACGGGTCCGGACGGCATCTATGTCGCGGGATATACAGGCGGAGCGCTCCAGGGCAGCAACGCCGGGGTTCGTGACGCATTCGTGCGCAAGTACGACTCCGACGGGAATGTTGTGTGGACTCGGCAGTTCGGCACCGCTGCGGATGACGTAGCTCTTGCCCTCACGGCGGGTCTGGACGGCATCTATACCGCGGGATGGACGGGCGGATCGCTTACGGGCAGCAACGCCGGGGGTTTTGATGCGTACGTAATCAAGATCACGCCGGCCAAGCCGCCAGTGTTCGGGCCTCTGCCCGCTCCCGTGGCGGAGGCCACCAGCCCCGCTGGCGCGGTGGTCACCTACACCGTAACCGCGACCGACTCGGACGGTCTAACTCTGGTGCCCGTCTGCGTGCCCGCGTCGGGGAGCACCTTCCACCTGGGCACGACCACGGTGAGTTGCACGGCCACCGACGCCTTCAACAACAGCACGACTGCCAGCTTCCCGGTGGTAGTGCGGGACACCACGCCGCCCCAACTCAGCCTGCCCGCCACCATCACCGTGTACGCGGCCTCCAAGAGCGGCGCGCCGGTGAGCTATACCGTAACGGCTACCGACCTGGTGGATGCCCACCCGACAATCACCTGCCTGCCGGCCTCGGGAAGCATCTTCATGGCCGGCACTACTGCCGTCAACTGCACGGCGACGGATTTCAGCGGTAACCAAGCCTCCGGAAAGTTCACCGTACTGGTGATTGGGCCAGACGATCTGGTCCTGGGAAAGGTCGCAAGCCCGGTGGTTCAGACCGGGAAGAACCTGAGCTACTTGATTGGAGTCGTGAATCTGGGCCCGGCCACCGCTTACCAGGTGACGGTCACCGATCCGCTCCCGCCGGGCACGACCTTCGTGAGTGCTTCCTGGCAGACCGGCTACTGCGCGACAGGGACCGGCGGGGTGAATTGCTCGGCTCCGTCGCGGGGCACGCCCTGCGCGTTCAGCGGGGGCACCGTCATTTGCAGCATCGGGACGCTGGCCCCGTTCAGCCTGCACAACCTGGGCGGTGTGGGCATTGAGGCGGTCGTGAATGTCACCGCAGCCGCCCACACGACGATTAAGAACACGGCAAGTGTAACCGGAGCCAACGTGGACTCGCGTCCAGGAAACAACTCATTCACCGCGACCACGATTGTCAGCGTCTCGGGTCCGTCGAAGCCGTGACAACTGCTGTGGGCATGCACCGGCTCATGCTACCCTCTCCTTTGCATGCCTGAGGCGCATTTCGACCTGGCGGCCGCGGCCCGCCAGGAAATGATTGACCATGGCTTTGCGCCGGACCTTCCGGCCGAGGTCACGCAACAAGCGGAAAGGCTACATGCCGCCTCGGCGACGGGCGTGCAGGACCTGCGATCGCTGGTTTGGTCGTCCATCGACAACGACGATTCCCGCGACCTCGACCAGATCGAATGGGCCGAACGAAATTCGGCGGGCATACGGGTGCTGGTTGCGATCGCGGATGTGGATGCATGCGTGGCGAAGGCCACACCGATCGATCGTTACGCGTGCTCGGAAGCTACCACCGTGTACACGGGCATTCGGACGTTTCCTATGCTGCCGGAACGGCTCTCGACAGATCTTACTTCACTCGCCGAAAACCAGGACCGTGCCGCGGCCGTGATCGAGGTGACCGTCGGGTCAGATGGGACGATCACAGCCGGCAGCGTCTATCCGGCGCTGGTGCGCAATCGGGCTCAGTTGACGTACAGTGCGGTCGGGCCCTGGCTGGAAGGAACCGCGGGTCCGCCGCCAAAGGTAGCTCGATTGCCAGAACTCCAATCGCAGCTCAAGCTGCAGGACGAAGCGGCGCGCTGCCTGGCGGAGGCCCGCCACCGCCTGGGCGCGCTGACGTTTGACCGCACGGAAGCGCAGCCCGTATTCACGGACGGACACCTAAGCGACGTGGTGACGCGCCAATCCAACCGTGCGGCTCATCTCATCGAAGACTTCATGATCGCCGCCAATGAGACCATCGCGCGGACGCTGCGCGAGGCGGGCGTAACCTCGATCCGCCGTGTAGT
>Ga0335081_10014407_pt1 | contig 12790 bp, 8 predicted proteins | sample Lox_Sample_35_FD_206713 | JGI IMG/M metagenome (GOLD analysis project Ga0335081, IMG submission 206713) | Soil microbial communities from Loxahatchee National Wildlife Refuge, Florida, United States - Lox_Sample_3.5 | ecosystem: Environmental > Terrestrial > Soil > Wetlands | place: USA: Florida...
AAGCTGGGAATTTTGCTGCATCGATTGTGGGTGACCTCGGAAGTGTACGATCCGTTGCGGAACAGCCGGGCGCGCGAGATGCAGCGCGCGGCGGCCTAGGAGTTGTGAGTTTACGCCGGGTTCGGGTGACTGCGACGCCGCGCCGGAACGGGCCTTCTCCGGAATGGTCGGCAAATCCGATTAGTTTGGGTTCTCGTGCGAATTCGCGCATGTGCGCTCCAGAACGCAGGCTAATTAAATGCTAAACCTGCGTCCTCAGCGTGTTATGAGTGGCCTACGGGATGCTTCGAGTCTGATAAGGAAAGCCATACACGTCGCGGCGGGATGCGTGCCCGCTGATGCGGCCGAAATTCAGTCCGTTCGAGCTGCTTCGCAGGTCCCCCCGCTCCGAAAAAGGAGAATCGAAAATGAAGGTTCGAATTGCAGTTGCATTGGTTCTTGCATTTACACTCATCGCATCCGCTGGAGTCGTTTTTTCCGTAAATATCGGGCCTCCGCCGATCACGGTTTTCGATCAGCCACCCTGCCCCGGGGACGGTTATATCTGGACTCCGGGATATTATCAATACGGTGATTATGGGTGGTATTGGGTTCCCGGCGCCTGGGTTTTGCCTCCGGCAGTTGGGCTCTTGTGGACGCCCGGCTACTGGGCGTTTGAAGGCGGCCGGTACATGTGGCACGCGGGCTATTGGGGGCCGCAAGTCGGATTCTACGGCGGCATCAATTACGGCAACGGCTACTTTGGCGCCGGCTTCACCGGCGGCCGTTGGGAGGGAAGAGTGTTCCAGCACAACACCGCCGTCAGTAATATAGATCGCGAAAAGGTACAGCACACGTATGAAGACCGGACAGGCGTTCGCGTCGTAACCGGCCCGAACCACGCGTTTAACGGCAAGGGTGGAATCCAAGCCCGGCCGTCACGCGAAGAAACCGAGGCAGCGCGCAAACCCCACCAGGGTCCGACACCAGCGCAGGTGTCGCATGCCCAGGAAGCCCATAACAATCATCTGGCCGCGCATGGAGCCCCGCGGGGAAAGTAATCGCGGCACGGATGTCAACCAGTCCCGGGTCGAGAAACGCCGGATCAGCGCGCGGCTCGCGGAAGGCGAGGATGGACGCAATTGGGGAAGGCGGGGCTATGCCAAGGCAGCGGAGCCCGGACCTGGGGCTCGTGTACATGTCGAGCGCGCTTGCGCGTCACGTTGCGGAGCGCGGATATTTGTACAACGGATGGAGCGCTCAATCAAATCTGCGTTTGGGTGCGTGGGCGTAAATGCCGAATGATTCCGAGGAAGCTGAAGATCGCGCATACCTGCTACGTCGCCGTTGTGGTGCCTGTTTATTACCGTTTTTACGGCCTGCAGAACTTCCTGTGGTTTTCCGATCTCGCGCTGATCGGACTCGTGCCGGCACTGTGGCGCGAGAACCGGCGGCTGACGAGCTTACTGGCGCTTTCGGTGCTGCTTCCCGAGGTTGCTTGGAACATTGGTTACTTCACGCGGCTAATCACCAGGCGCGAGCTTTTCGGCCTGAGCTTTTACATGTTTACTCGGACAATCCCCCTGGCGGTCCGCGCACTGGCGCTGTTTCACGTCTGGCTCCCGCTGCTGCTGGTTTGGGTGGTGAAGATGTTGGGATACGATCGCAAGGCGTTCCGCGCCCAGCTGATCGCAGGCGAAGCCGTCATCGCCCTGACTTACGCAGTGACAAAACCGGCGCAAAATATTAACTGGGTCTACGGACTTGCCGGGGGGCCTCAACACGCCGTTTCGCCGGGATTGTATTTGTGTGCCGTCATGATTGGCTTTCCGCTGTTCCTGTGGTGGCCGACGCACGCGATCTTGAAGCGCCTGTTCTAGTGTCCCGCGATTCGCCGGCCAAACGGAACGCAGGACGCGCCCGCTGCGGATATAAGCGCGCATCACCTGCACATGTACGCCGAGCAACTCCGCCGCTTCTTCGGGCGTCAGATCTTGGCGTGTTTCTTTCTTCCGTTCCATCGATTCTTGCGTCATTCGGCACAGACGTCTCGATCGTCGCGATCGCCGCACGCCGGGATGCGCTGGTGATACCGTGAGCGGCGAAGTTCGAGCTGCTGTGGCATTCTGCACTGACCAAACATTAGCGTACGCGTGCTGATATAATCGCGAGTCATCCCGAAGCCGAGCCGGAGCTATCAGGGCAATTTGAACCGGTGCTCGGACATCGGCGGACGTGCAGGACGATGTTAGTTATCCGGACTACGTGATAAAGGAACGATGAGGCCCTATCTACCGGCGATGGCTCGGGAAAGCCGTCCGCGACGCCGAGATCGGGGGCTATCCGTTATGGCATTTCACTGGTTCTGTCAGACCGGCTTGCGGAGCGGACCGGTATGAGTATTATCCGAAAAAAGTCGCCAATTCGAGGAGTTTTCCATGACACTGACAGCTACGACTGAACTAGCCCCGCGGGACGGAGAAAGGGTGCCAGTTTTGATCAAGTCCGAAATCTGCGGTTCACCGGAGCTCATCCAGTTGTTCGATGGCTATCGCACCCTGGATGACATCGCTTCGCGTGCCTCCTATAGTCGGGAAGATCTCGAGGATTTCGTCGCCACCAACGTTGAGCAAGGCTATCTGGCCTGGAAAGACGAGTGGTCTCCGCTTCTGTGGTGTCAACGGTGCGACCTCCCCTTGCTCGGCGAACGGTGCGATGTCTGCGCGACTCCGTCCAGCCAGCGAATCGACCTCTGTTTCCCATGCAACCCTCGCCCGCTGCTGCCGCACGACGAAGAGATGTTCAGGGTCACTGGTCTTCCCTGGCCCTTGGACGCTTCCATGGTCGTAAACAGCTACAAACACCCGGATCACTGGGGCTGGGAATTGATTTACGGCGGGAAGCACATCGGCGAGATCATCCAAACTCACGAAAATGGCAACTTCGTCTTCATTCCCACCGAGGCGTTTGATCGTGCGACGCTTGGTCGGCGTGGCGCGACAATGGACGATTTGGTGCGCGCCAATGCAAGCCGGCTCCGCTATCTGGAACAAGAGGCCATCGCGTATATCAACAGCTTCAGGCCGACGCTTGAATGGCTCGTCAGTACGCTGGGGTTCTCCGGTGGCAAGGATTCCGTCGTCCTGACGCACATCGCCTCCAAAACTAAGCTTCGCCACGTGCAGATCTATCAGGTCAATACCGGGATCGAACCGGATTACAACGAGACGTTTTCGGACGAATTTCTGGCGCGTTACAAGCGCTTTACGATACACAAGATGTTCAGCAGGGACATTTTTTGGAATACCATCCGCAAGCTGGGGCCACACGCCCTCGATTTTCAATGGTGCCGGACCATCCTAAAGAACCTGGCTCTCTATCGCGAGCCCAAGGGCCTGAGGATCAAGTTCGTGTATTTCCTGGCCCGTTTTCTGAAGACCCAACTGCTGATCCTCCATGGCGCTAGAAACCGCGAAGAGCCGGAGCGCGTTCCCCTTGCGCGCAGCCTGAAGCTGGACGCCAGCCACCCCGCGTTGCCGGCCTCGGCCATCACAACCATTCTGCCCCTGGCGTCTTTTACCGACCTGGATGTGTGGATGTACATGCATGACCAGAAGCTGCCCATCAACCCCGCTTATACCAAGGACCGCAACCAGCGGATGGTGTGCATGTTCTGCTTCGACAAAAACGATCAGGAATTCGAGATCGACATGAAAGCTTACCCGGAGGTGTACGCGAGGCTGGAAACGGAGCTCAAATACTGGCAGCAGAAGTTTAACTTCCCCGATGAGTGGATCACGAAGCGGCTGTGGCGTTATAACGACTCCAATTCCCAGTACATGAAGGAACTCAAGATCCTCCCGCGGGTGGACACCGTCATCGATGAACTGGAGAAGGCGGTAACGTGGGATGAGGAAGCGTTCGATGGGACTCGATTTCAGATCGCCGGGCAAATACACGAGGAATTTTCTTTTGCGGAGATGGCCAACTGGTTCAACGCGTTCGGGAAATGCACGGTGCGCGGCGACGAACTGACGCTGATAGCCGATTATGCGAACATCATCGCACCGATGGGCGGCGATAAATCGGACGGCCTCACGCTTAGGATCACGGCGAAAGGTGCCATTCTCATCCGTGCCGCCAACGCGGAGATCCTTGAGAAGTTCCGAAAACACGTCCACGGATGGGCGCTGATCAGGGTTCATTGTTTAAAGTGTGGGGGGTGCGTGAAACAGTCCGACAACATCATCCTGAAGGGAGAGCGGCTGGAGGTCCGGCGGAAGCTTATGCTTGAAACGGTGACCGCGATCTTCAAAGACTGTCCGGTCCATCCCGAGGGGATACGCAATCTGTTGCGCCCGCTCTCGAAGGAGTACACTCCGACATCATGCACGTCGTGCTTTATGAAGTACAAGAAGGACATGGACCTGGTGAACATAAGCCGGAGTAAGTAAACGGCGGAAGGTCGCATGGATAGCCATACGAAGACGTTGATCGGTCACATGTCCAAACGGACAAAAACGGTGCTGACGGATAAGCACCATCTTGTTCTCGACTTTGCCTACGAGTATTATTCGAAGCATAAGACCGGGCCGCTGTATCAGAGCATTGAAAAGAGTACAGGCGTGAGTCCACAGGATCTGGAAGAGATGTTCCCCAACGGGCTGACTTCGGTTTACACTTGGGTCGGAATACCGGTTCATGCGGGACAGAAGATCTGCAAACCTGCGGTATCGATTCAGGTTGATGACTTGCAGCAGGTTTATCTGGACCATGCCGCCACGACTCCATTGCGCGACGAAATTGCGGAGTGTCTCCGCGAGTTCTATGGGGACCCCTCGCTGGGTGGAAACCCCAGCAGCAGCAATCGGCCCGGAAAGCGGGCTTACGAGGTGGTCGCGGAAGCGCGGTCGCGGGTAAGCGGGTGTTTGGGTGTCAGCCCCGAGACAATCGTTTTCACGAGCGGAGGTTCGGAAGCGAACAATCTGGCCATCAAGGGCATCGCCTTCCAGCATCTGTTGAAGACCGGAACGAAAGGACACGTCGTCAGCACCAAGATCGAGCACTCGTCGGTCCTTTCCTGCCTTCATTTCCTGGAAGCCTTCGGTTTTCAGGTCAGCTACGTCGACGTGAACCGTGATGGAAGTGTACCCGTGGAAGCGATCCGTCGAGTGTTGCGAAAAGACACATTACTTGTCGCGACCATGGCCGTCAATAACGAGACCGGCGCGATGAATCCGATTCTGGACATCGGGGCCATCTGCCATCGGGCAGGTGTTCCGCTGATGGTAGACGCGATCCAGTGCTTCGGTAAGCGATCGTTGATTCCCGCCGAGCTTCAGATTTCGCTGATGTCGATTTCCGGCCACAAAATCGGTGCCCCTAAGGGAGTTGGCGCGCTCTACGTCAGGGAAGGTGTGACGCTGGCGCCACTCATCCACGGTGGAGAGCAGGAGCATGGGTTGCGGGCTGGCACCGAAAACGTAGCTAACATCCACGCGTTCGGTATGGCGTCGACGCTGGCCTCCGAAGAATTGGAACGCGAAATGGCGCGCCTCGCGGATCTTCACAGCTACTTCCTGCGCGGGTTGTCTCAGGTCGACCGGCGGTGCATCGTGAACGGTAACCGAGTCGACAAGGCGTTTCATATTGTAAATGTGGGGTTCGAAGGAATCGACAGCGGATCGCTTCTGCTGAGCCTCAGCAATATTGGGATCTCCGTCTCGGCGGGATCGGCATGCACTGCCGGAAAAGGCGAGTCCTCGCATGTCCTGAAAGCCATGGGCGTCAACACGGATAAATACGGCACAGTTCGTTTCAGCTTCGGCCTGAGAACGGGGAAGAAGGATATCGATTACCTGTTCAAATACCTTCCGATAGTGCTGGCACAGCTACGAAAGATTAATTAACGTGTATCCGCGCCCAAGGCCCACCGCTGCTCCTGCTCTTCGTCATCGCCGACGACTTCATCGCCTCGGGAGCCGCCTTACCTGGCGAGTTCCAGGCGCACGCAGACTACCCGATCCTAGGGCGAGATTCTCAAGGCTATATGGCCGGCAAGGCTCATCTTTCCCTACGGGCAGGCTGGGCTGCTGCGTGTCGCGCAAAGAATTGATCCGCTTCTCGCCGGCCGCCGGGAAATACGACCGACCACGGTCGCGCCGCCGCTTTACACAAACCGACAAATCGCCACCAGGGAATGTTGTTAAAATGTTTCCAAGGTCGACCCGAGTAAAGTAGGAGCGTGAATCATGTACAAACATGAATTGATGTTGCGGCAGGGTGTCTTCTGCACCGGCGCGCTGCTAGCATTCTCAGCCCTCGTGCACGCGGCAGACGTTGCTAAGCCGGCCACCTTCGCCAGAGACATCGCGCCCATCTTTCAGGAAAAATGTGACGAGTGCCACCGCAAGGATTCGATGGCCCCCATGTCGCTGGTTACTTATCAGGAAGTGCGGCCATGGGCGAAATCCATCCGGGAGCGTGTCGCTTCGCGTCAGATGCCGCCGTGGCATCTGGATAAGAGCGTCGGAATCCAGGAATTCAAGAATGACCGGTCACTCAGCGACGCGCAGATCGCGACGATTGTGCGCTGGGTAGACGAGGGCTCGCCGCTGGGCGATCCCAAGGATATGCCGCCGCCTAAGCAGTGGCCGCACGAAAACGAATGGCAGCTCGCCAAGACGTATGGTCCGCCGGATCTGATCATCAAGTCGGACCCCTACTGGATGCCCGCCCAGGGCCAGGATCAGTGGTGGAGACCGACCACCGATGTCGGGCTGACCGAGCCGCGGTGGGTGCGCGCAGTGGAGATGCGGCCGTCCACCCCGCAGGGTCGCAGGATCACACACCACGCGATCGGCTACCTCCTGCAAAAGGAACCCAAAACGGCGAATTCGCCGGTTTCCGACGATCCGCTCTCGGCTCTCGCCGGCGGCGGAATCCTGATGGAGTGGGCCATCGGCAAGCAATACGACGTGTATCGCCCCAATACCGGCAAGTTGCTGATGCCGGGCGCGAAAATCTGGTGGGATATTCATACGCATGCGGTGGGAGAGGCGATCACCGATCACGTCGAGCTCGCCGTGTATCTCTATCCCAAGGGCGAAGTGCCCAAGTATCGAACGTATCTGACGATGTTCAACGCGGCCCGGTCGAATTCCAATACTCCGCTCGATATTCCGCCCAACTCGATCGCCGAGACCGAGGGCTTCCACGTCCTTAAACAGGCCGCGCGGCTTGAGAATTTTCAGCCGCATATGCACTGGCGCGGGAAAGCGATGTTGATGGAAGCGATCCTGCCGGACGGCTCGGTTGAGACGCTCAGCTACGTCGACAATTTCAACTTCAACTGGATGAACAACTACATTTATGCCGACGACGCGGCGCCGGTTCTTCCGCGCGGCACGATTATTCACGTGAAAGCCTGGCACGACAACACCGCTGCGAAGGCCTCCAACCCGGATCCCAGCCAGTGGGTGGGATGGGGCGAGCGCACGGTGGACGAGATGGCGCACGCCTGGGTGAACGTAACATACATCAGCGACGAAGATTACAAGGAATGGGCCGCCACGCACAAACGCAAACCCGCGAATCCGTTCTTTCCGGGCGCGAACTGATGGCGCGGCTGTTCCTCTATTTGATGTGCGCCGGAATAGCGGCCGCGCAAGGCATTACCGCTACCGATCCCGCCGCTTCGCACAACTCGGGCCAGGACGTGACCGCCGTCTACGAAGGCTGGTATCCGAATCCCGACGGGAGCTCCACGATTCTATTCGGTTATTACAACAGAAACACGAAGCAGGTCCTGGATATTTCGGTCGGCCGCGACAACCGGATCGAGCCCGGAGGACCCGACCAGGGCCAGCCGACACACTTTCTCACGGGGCGGCAGTGGGGGATGTTCACCGTTACGGTCCCCAAAGATTTCGGGCCCGACAAGAGGCTCACCTGGACCATTGTGTCCAACGGGAAGACGACAACGATCCCGGCCGGCCTGAATCCGCTGTGGCTGGTGTCGCCATTTAAAGATGCGACGGGCAACACTCCACCGTTTATCGCTTTCGACGAATCAGGCCCGTTCCTGCAGGGTCCGCCGCGCGCCATCGCCGCTACGCTGCACGCCGCCGTCGGGCAGCCGCTGCCGCTGAACGTGTGGGTGGCCGACGACGCCATCGTTCCGCCACCGCTCGCCCAATACGCCGGATTCATTCCTGCAGTGTCGCTGACCTGGACCGAATTTCGCGGCCCGGGGACCGTGATGTTCGATCCTGAAAAGCCCAAAGTTGCCAAAGCGACGTTCAAGGCACCGTCCGGTACGGCATTTTCAGGAAAATCTTCCGTTTCTGCAACGTTCAGCGACCCTGGAGAATACATTCTGGAGATCACCGCGAATGACCTGTCTGGACCGGGCGGAGCCGGATTTCAGTGCTGCTGGACCTCAGCTCAGGTCAAGGTCAGCGTGAGCCGTTGACCGCGCCCACGAATTTCGACAATTAGCCATAGTTTGCGAAAGCTTCGGAGCGGCCTAAAGCAAGGCATATCGCAGGACCCCGACATCGAACTTTTCGAACGCCGGATAAGCTAAGCAGTCTTGCTCCCGGCGCCTTTCTTGACGGCAGGTGCAGCTCGCCCAGAACCACGATGATTATCGCAAAGCTTCGGACAACACCGGCATGTACTCGGTAATCCGATCTGATCGCTCGCCACGCCTGCCCGGATGTGCGCGCTTGAAACCTTGGCTGCGATCAAAGCCGCCCAAGCGACTTCGAACAAGCGACTCCGAAAACGACAACGCTCAACGCTCCCCCGTAAATTCGCCGAAAATTGCCGAGCGGCGGGGCTGAATGAAGGCGATTAGCGATCAGGCCCGGCTAACGCTGGCCTGTCGTGGACGTTGCCGGCAGTTCCGAATCCGGAAGCGTAAAGGCAAGATACTCGCCCGAGTATGCGCCTCCGCTGACGGCGATGACGATGTACTGCTTGCCTTTCCACATGTATGTCATGGGCGAACCGCTTTCCGTGGCCGGCATGAATACATGGCCCACCTCTTTGCCGGTAGCCTTGTCGTAAGCGCGCAACATCGCGCCGCGCGGATGCTCCGGCGTGGTTGTGATCTGTCCTTCGCCGGCGATCACCAGCGTCTTGGTCACCAGCGTACCTACGTTGTAGCCGGATTGTCCCGTGCGCTGGATGTTCAGCCCTTTTAGGGCCGGGTGGTTGCGAACCACGTCGGGCGTATCGCCGTGGGGGATTTGCCATAGGATTTCACCACGGTCCATGTTGATCGCCGTGATGACCCCGTACGGTGGCTTCAACAGCGGCAGTCCGTCGACGGTCAATTGCATATAACCGCCCGACCCTCCGCGACCCGCGGGCGTCGCACCAGGTTTGGGAGAATCGGCGCCGGCGTTTTCGCCCGGACCCGTCGCCCGGACCACGGCCCGTCCCGCAAGCCCGGAAACGAAATTCTCGTCCGAGATCTCCTTGGGAGGACGCACGAGCCCAATGGGCGTCACGCAGGCATTGCACGCGTAATCGTAAACGATGTGCGTTTCCGGATCAAAGGATGCGCCCGGCCAGTTGGTCCCACCGCTCGCCGTGCCGATGGTCAGCGATGCCAGCGGCCCTTCAAGCTTGCTCTCTACTCCGGGTGTGAAAACCGGGCCAATGTGATAATGGCTGATCAGTTGCAGCGCCTTCTGGTGCATTTCCGGTGTGAAATCGATCAGGTCGTCTTCGCTGATACCATTGCGCGAATAGGCCGGCGGCCTGGTCGGAATCGGCTGCGTCTTCGAATACCACTCGCCTGGAACCGATCCAACTTCAACCGGTTTTTCTTCGATCGGCCAAATCGGTTCTCCCGTGACGCGATTGAACGTGTAGAGGTATCCCTGCTTAGTGGGCTGCGCCACCGCCTTGACCGTCTTACCGTTCACGTTGATGTCCATCAATAACGGCGCCGAGGAAATATCCATGTCCCACAGGCCGTGATGTATCAACTGGAAGTGCCACTTGCGAACGCCCGTCTTCAGATCGACGCAAACCAGGGTCTCGCCGAACAGTCCGTTGCCAGGGCGATGTCCGCCATAGTAATCCGAGGTCGCCGACTCGATCGGCAGATAGGCGAGACCCAGCTCCGTGTCGATGGTCGCCTGCGTCCACATTCCGGCATTGCCGGTATATTCAGCCGATCCGTTCAGCCAGGTATCGTAGCCGAACTCGCCTTTTTGGGGAATCGTGTGGAAGATCCACAGGCGTTTTCCAGTGCGGACGTCGTATCCGCGAACATAGCCTTTGTTATTGCGCATGCTCCGTGGCATCATGCCCTCACGCAACGCCGCGCCGATTATGACGACGTTGCCCCCAATCACCGGTGCTCCCTGATAGCCCAGTTCGCCATGGACCAAGTCTGGAACCCATTCGCCTTTGTCGTTCCAGGCCGAGACTTCCTGATCGTCTTCCAACTTCAGATCGACCATTCCGCCCTGGCCGAAGCTGGCGATCAACATTCCAGTCTTGGCGTTCAGACAAACCAGTTTGTAGCCCGGCGTGGTGTAGAGGATGCGCTCGTCTCCTCGGCCATCGGACCAGTAGGCCAGTCCGCGGCCGGAAAGCTGACGCGGGGATGCGGCGCCGCGCTCTCCTTCATGTTCGCCATGGACCCACAGGAGTTCGCCCGTTTCGGCGTCGAGCGCGATCACCGCACGGCGTGACCCGGCCGTCGCATACACCACGCCCCCGACCATCAAGGGCGTGCCTTCGAGCTTGAACTCCGGCCGATTGCCGAACATGTCCGTTTTCAATCGCCAGGCAATTTCAAGCTTGCTGAAATTTGACGCGTCGATTTGATCCAGGGGGCGATAGCGCGAACCCTTAGTGTCCGCGGTATAGCTCGGCCACTCGGTATCTTTGGGCTTCCATTGCGCCGGCGCCAAGGCTGCGGTAAACAGCAGCCCGAGGACAAACGGCGCGATCATGGCAGACTTTATTGGTTGCATTCCATTCTCCCTTAAAAGCATCTCGATATCGATCTGACTTACCGGCTCGGCTGTAATCGGCATGTCACGGGCCACAGCAGTAAAGCTGTAAATGCATGGCCAACAGGCGATGTGGATTAGGCTGTGACGCTGGGTGCAGGGTTTCGCGCAGCCGTCTGCGCGGATTTACGCAGTGTCAGGCCGCAGAACGGGACATCCGCGCTGTTCAGGCCCAACAGGTGTTCCTCGACGGCAGCATCCTCTCTCGCCAATGGGACCGGAGTGAATCGCGTCCAGGACGATCGATACTCTACACAGTAACCAGGACACGCCGCCTTCAAACGGACGAGTTCGCCGACGAAGGCCGCTAAACACTCGACGAAGCCGAAGACTCCTTTGCAAAATCGGGATGCCAGCATCGCTACGACGTGTCCGTTGATGTTGTCTTCCGCCTTGTTGAACGACGTCGGCACCCGAATGCAAATTTTTGCAGGCAATACATGGCCTTACCCGGCCCTCAGAGCGGGTTCGGTGTCCGATTTTCGGACATCGACCGATTTCGAGACAGCCAAGCTTCACGGTTCTCTACGTGGTCGGCGATGCGAAGAGGGACGCGAGGAAGCCAACACGACGCCGGCGCAGGCGTCGCCCAGAGATGCCCAGCAGGGCTGGCAAGTGTTCCAGACCCCCTCTGCATCCAGTGCCATTCAGTGCGGCGCAGCGGGGGCAAGATCGGTCTACAGAACTCAGTCCGGATAAGGATCTGCCGCTCACTGCAGCGGAGTTCGCAAGCGTCCTGCGGAATCAGGCGCCCACCATGCTGCGCCTCAGCCAGAAGAGCGGGATCACTCCGCCAGATATTGGCAACTTAGCCAGTTTTTTGAACGCATCTCATCATCCATCGAATGAAAGGTGAGTATTCATGCGGACAATCGTTTCTACGGGCATTCTTGGAACGTACGGAGCATTCACTCGATGTCTTTGCCCACGCCGTTCCCGTCTTGGGTCTTCTGTCAGTTTCCCCGGTCCGCCTCCCTAGCCTCACCGGCCCGGATGGACCAGCGTTTGATACGGTGAAGAAAGCTTCGATGGAGCGGAGCACGGCTTCCCGCTTGCGCCTTGTCAGGCCGGGTGGACCCCTTCAATCGCGATCTCGCCGAGCCCTGACCGCTTAGCTCAGCCAAAACGCGAAGTTCAATGCCATCGACCGGTATCCCGCGCGAGCGCAGGTACCGCGCACTGCATCGCGCTCGATCCGAGCGCACACAGCATCAACTCCTCCGGCGTCATCGCCGTAGCGCTTCCTTCGTCGTCGAAGGGCTTGTCGCACGCGACTCGATGAAACCGCGCAAACGCCTCAGTGTGATTCTTTGCGCCCGGACGACTTCGAACCTGCATGGGATCTCCTGCTTCGGCCAAGCCCGATGCCATCCTGGTGAGTATTCGAAACGGCCAATGGAATCCTGCTTGCAACCACGATCGCCTGGAGGATTGACTCATGATGTTCGCAATTGTCGCGTGGCTAGCGCTCGCCAGCGTAGTGGTCGGACTTGCCGTGTACCGAAAGCTAATTTCGCGTTTTGAGGATGACAGCCTGCACATCGGCGACGGCTATGCCTCGTGCACCGCGCAGCAGGTGTTTGTTGCCCACCGGCTCGAAGTGGTGGATAAGTGGGGCAAATCGCTCACGATTGTCGCCGCTGTGTTCGGCGCGATTCTGTTCGGAATTTACATTTACGGTGTGTGGCACAGCAGTTTGCAGATTCAGTAGCGCTTTCTTTTGTTCGTTCCGCCACATGAATTTCCAAGCGCCGTTCATGCCAAGGCCTGCG
>Ga0335081_10014409_pt1 | contig 12789 bp, 11 predicted proteins | sample Lox_Sample_35_FD_206713 | JGI IMG/M metagenome (GOLD analysis project Ga0335081, IMG submission 206713) | Soil microbial communities from Loxahatchee National Wildlife Refuge, Florida, United States - Lox_Sample_3.5 | ecosystem: Environmental > Terrestrial > Soil > Wetlands | place: USA...
CACGTCCACTCGCGCACGCGCCCTTTCCGCGATCACATTCGTCCGCGTTCCCCCTTCGATCACGTCCGCGTTCACCGTGATTCCCCGCCGCGCATCCCCGAACCGCATCACCCGCGCGATCTGCATCGCCAGTTCATGCACCGCATTCACTCCCGCCTGCGGATTCACTCCCGCGTGCGCCGCGCGTCCCCTCACCTCCACCGTGAATTCGCCCACTCCTTTCCGCGCCGTCTTCAATCTCCCCCGCGGCCCGCTCCCCGGCTCCAGCACCAGCACGGCCGCGCTTCGCCGTGCCTCGCGTTCGATCCTGGCCCGCGCGGCTTCGCTCCCGATCTCTTCGTCCGGCGTCCACAGGAACACAATCCGCCGTCTCGGCGCGTGCCCCGTCGCGCGCATCGCGTCCACCGCCGCCAGCGCGATCGCCAGTCCGGCTTTCATGTCCAGCGTGCCGGGCCCGTACGCCCGCCCGCCCCTCACGCGGAACGGCATTCGCTCCAGCGTTCCGCGTTCGTACACCGTGTCCGTGTGCCCCAGCACCAGGATTTGTCCCCCCGCCGCGACCTTCGCCGGGCGCCATTCGCACCGCAGCACATCTCCACGCTCGGCCGCCCGCGCCGGCCGTATCCGCTCGACGCGTGCTCCGCGCTTCCTCCACTCCACAGCCAGCGCATCCACCAGCCGGTTCACGCCCTCACGGTCGTAGCTCGACGATTCGATCCTCACCAGCCGGCCCACCAGCCCCGTGATCGCGCTCTCCCGCCCCCGCAGCCAGCGCAACATCGTGCGCAGATTCGCCATGGCCGGGTATTATGCCAGCACCCGGCCCTCCGGGAGCACACCTCCCGGCCGTGGTTCGGCGTCAGGGCAGACGGCTGCCACCTTTTGCACTACGTTGCATCCAAAAGGGGTTGCATTCGTCAGGCCGGGAGAACGACCGGCTGAACCGCCGGCTGGAATTCTTACTTACAGGAAATCCTATGAAGAGTTTGGCGCGATTGCTGGTTGCTGTCTGTGCCGCTTGCGCGTTCAGCCTCGCCTCTCGCGCGCAGGCTGCCTATCCCGCTCAGGCGCCTGGATCCGCTTCCTCCCCGATCAGCTCTTCCTCCCAATCTTCCTCTGTCTTCAACGGCAGCGTCCCCCTTGGAAAGGCCACCGCAGAGCCCCTCGTGCTTTCCCTCAAGGATGCCCTCGACCGCGGCCTCAAGCAGAACCTCGGCGCCGTCCTCGCCAGCTACCAGGTGGTGGGCGCTCGCGGCGAGCGATGGCGCGAGCTCTCCACCCTGCTCCCCAATTCCACCGTGCACCTTTCCGAAAACGCCTCGCAGATCGACAAGGCCACTCTGGGCATCAGGTTTCCCCAAATCCCCAACGTCATCGGCCCGTTCGGCTACGTGGACCTTCGTGCCTCCCTCGATCAGACCTTCTTCGACTGGAGTCTCATCAATCGCGTCCGTTCCACTGGCGCCAGTCTCCAGGCCGCCAAGCTCAGCTACGCCGACGCACGCGATATGGTCGTCCTCGCCGTCGGCAACATCTACCTCCAGACCGTGGCCGGCGCCTCTCGTGTGGATACCGCCGTCGCCCAGCTGGCCACCGCACAGGCCCTCTACGATCTCGCCCACGACCAGTTCAAGGCCGGCCTTTCTCCCGCCATTGATGTTCTTCGCGCTCAGGTCGAGCTCGAAACCCGCCGCCAGCAGCTCATCGTCGCACGCAACGATTACGAGAAGGAAAAACTCCTCCTCGGCCGCGTCATCGGCCTTCCCCCCGGCCAGCAGGTCTCCCTCAGCGACAAGGCCCTCTACGAACCCATGCAGGAATGGACTCTCGATCAGGCCCTCGATCGCGCCTACGCCACACGCCCCGACTTTCTCAGCGCACGCTCTTTCCTGCGTGCCGCCCAGCTCGCCCGCCGCGCCGCCGGCGCCGAATACCTTCCCTCTATCGGCTTCAGCGGCGACTACGGTGCCGCCGGCATTACCCCGGGCAACTCTCACGGCGTCTATGACGCCAGCGTTCGCCTCACCGTGCCCGTCTTCCAGGGCAACCGCGTGCATGGCGACGTGCTCGTGGCCCAGGCCGCTTACGATCAAGCCCGCGCCCGCCTCGACAATCTCCGCGGCCAGGTCGATTACGACGTCCGCGCCGCCTTCCTCGACCTCCAGGCCACCAAGGATCGCGTGGCCGTCGCCCGCACCAACGTCACCCTCGCCAATCAGACGCTCCTGCAGTCCCGCGACCGTTTCCGCGCTGGCGTCACCAACAACGTTGAGGTCGTCCAGGCCCAGGATGCCGTCGCCGCCGCGAACGAATCCCTCATCTCCAGTCTCTACGCCTACGACCTTTCCAAAATCGAGCTCGCTCGTGCCGTCGGCAATGCCGAAGTCGGCGTCGCGGAATATCTCAAGGGGAAATGAAACATGGATTCCGACTCTCACGACGCTCCCGCTTCCAACTCCCCCGCGGATCGCTCCGCCCCGCCCCCCGGCGAGGCACGCGCTCCCGGCCGCCGCTTTCCCGCGGCGCCTCCTCCGGCTCCCCGTTCCCGCGCCCGTCTCCTCGTCATCCTCGTCATTTTCGTGCTCCTGGCCGGCGGCGTGGGCGCCTGGCTCTACTTCCGCCAGTATGAATCCACCGACGACGCCCAGATCGACGGCCACATCCATCCCATCAGCTCCCGCATCGCCGGCTACGTCATCAAGGTCAACGTCGACGACAATCAATATGTCCACGCCGGCGACGTTCTCGTCGAGATTGATCCCGCCGACTACAAAGTCGCCGTGGCCAAGGCCGAAGCCGAGCTCGCCGATGCCCGCGCCAGCGCTAAGGGCCAGCAGATCAGCATCCCCGTTGCTTCCATCACCACCTCCAGCCTCATCCGTTCCTCCGAAGCGGATGTGCTCAGCGCTAAGGCCGGCATTCAGGCCGCCGATAAGCAGATTGAGGTCATGCGCGCCAATCTCGCACAGGCTGAAGCCAACGACGTCAAATTGCAGGACGACCTCAAGCGTTACGGTCAGCTCGTCGAGAAGCAGGAAGTTTCCGAGCAGCAGTATGACCAGGCGCTCGCCGCCGCGCGCTCCTCCACCGCCTCCATCGCCGGCGCCCGCGCCTCGCTCACCGCCGCCGAACAGCAGGCCGCCCAGGCTCGCGAGCGCCTCAAGCAGGCGGAGGCCGCCCTCGCTTCCGCTCACACCGGCCCCCGCCAGGTGGCCATCACGGAAACCCGCGCCCATTCCGGCGTCGCCCTCGTGGAGCAGAAGCAGGCCGAGCTCGATCAGGCCCAGCTCAATCTCAGTTACTGCAAAATCATCGCTCCCTCCGACGGCATCGTGAACCGGAACGTCGAGGTCGGCCAGTACGTTCAGCCCGGCCAGCAGGTGCTTTCCGTCGTTCCCCGCGACGAGATCTATGTCACCGCCAACTTCAAGGAGACCCAGCTCCACTTCATGAAGGTCGGCCAGCCCGCCATCTTCACCGTTGACGCCAACGGCCGCACCTACCGCGGCCACGTCGACAGCATCGCCGGCGCCAGCGGCGCCCGCTTCAGCCTCCTTCCCCCGGAAAATGCCACCGGCAATTACGTCAAGGTCGTCCAGCGCATTCCCGTCAAAATCGTCCTCGATTCCGGCGAAAACCAGGATCACCAGCTCCGCGTTGGCATGTCCGTCGATCCCCGAGTGACTGTGCGTTGAGTTCTACGGACCCGGCGGCGCGCGCTTTCCCGGCGGATTCTGCGGCGGATCGCCCCGCCGTCAATCCCTGGCTCATCGCTATCACCGTCACTCTCGCCACCTTCATGGAGGTGCTGGACACCAGCATCGCCAACGTCGCACTGCCCCACATCGCCGGCGGCCTTTCCGTTGACCAGGACGAGAGCACCTGGATTCTCACCTCCTACCTCGTCTCCAACGCCATCATCCTGCCCATGAGCGGCTGGTTTTCCACCCTCATCGGCCGCAAGCGTTTTTACATGGTCTGCGTGCTCATCTTCACCGTCAGCTCCTTCCTGTGCGGCCTGGCTCCCAGCCTCGGCGCGCTCATCCTGTTTCGCATCCTCCAGGGACTGGGCGGCGGCGGCCTCCAGCCCAGCGAGCAGGCCATCCTCGCGGATACCTTTCCGCCCGCCAAGCGCGGCCTGGCCTTCGCCATGTACGGCATGGCCGTCGTCCTCGCTCCCGCCATCGGCCCCACTCTCGGCGGCTGGATCACCGACAATTTCAGTTGGCGCTGGATTTTTTACGTCAATGTCCCCGTCGGCCTGCTCTCTCTCGCCCTCACCTCGCGCCTCGTCCACGACCCGCCCCACATGCGCCGCGCCGAAGGCAAAAGCTTCCGCGTCGACTATATCGGCCTCGGCCTGCTCGCCATCGGCCTCGGTGCTCTTCAGGTCGTGCTCGACAAAGGCCAGCGCGACGACTGGTTCGAGTCCAATTTCATCCTCTCCCTCAGCATCATTGCCGCGCTCGGCATCGCTGCCGCCATTTTCTGGGAATGGTTTCACCCCGAACCCATCATTGACCTCAGGCTCTTCCGCGAGCGCTCCTTTGCCGTCAGCAACACCATGATGTTCATTGTCGGCTTCGCCCTGCTCGGCACCACCCTCCTCCTCCCGCTTTACTCCCAGACCCTGCTGGGTTATACGGCGGAAGAGGCCGGCCTCAGTCTCATGCCCGGCGGATTCCTCATCATGGCGCTCATGCCTCTCGTCGGATTTCTGCTCATCCGCTACGAGCCCAGGTTCCTGCTCCTGTTCGGCTGGGCCTGGACCTCCTTCGCGCTTTTCCGCATGACCAATTTCGATCTCGCCGCGGATTTCCGCAGCATCGCCGTCGCTCGCATGGTCCAGGCCGGCGGCCTGGCCTTTCTCTTCGTCCCCATCAACACCGCCGCCTACTCCTTTCTGCCCAGGGAAAAGAACAATGCCGCCTCCGGCCTCATCAATCTCGCCCGCAATGTCGGCGGCAGCGTCGGCATCTCCTTCGTCACCACCATGCTCGACCGCCGTTCCCAGTTCCACCAGTCCCGCCTGGTCGCCAACCTTGATCCCGGCTCGGCCAGGCTCCAGGCCGCTCTCCACTCCATGGCCCGCGCCTTCCAGGCCCGCGGCTCTTCTCCCGCTCTCGCCTCCGCACAGGCTCACAAAATGCTCGAGGTCATGCTCATCCGCCAGTCCACCATGCTCGCCTACATTGACGACTTCAAGATCCTCGCCATCTCCGCCCTCGTCATGGTCCCTCTCGCTCTTTTCCTCAAGAAGGGACACGGCGCCGGCGATCTTCCCGTACACTGACTCCCAGCCGCTCCCCCATGAACCTGCGCATCCTCACCATCGAGCGCGAATACGGCAGCGGCGGTGCCGTCATCGCCTCCGAGCTCGCACGCCGTCTCGGCTGGAAGCTGTGGGACCACGCCATCACCGAGGAAATCGCCAAGCTCGCCCGCGTCAGCCCCGCCGCCGCAGAGCGCCACGACGAGCGCCGCGACCCTCTTCTCTATCGCCTCGCCAAAGTGTTCGCCCGCGGCAGCAACGAGCGCACCATCGCCCTCGATGACGGCGTCGTCTTCGACGCCGAGCGCATGGTCGATCTCCTCGGCCGCGTCATTCGCACCGTCGCCGGCCAGGGTGAGTCCGTCATCGTCGGCCGCGGCGCCGCCTTTCTCCTCCGCGGACGCCCCGACGCCTTCCACGTCTTCGTCTACGCCCCTCGCGACGTGAAAATCGCCCGCATCATGACTCTGGGAAAATCCCCGGCGGAAGCCGCGGAATTGGTCGAGACCGTCGACAAGGAACGCGCCGCTTTCATCCAGCAGTATTTCGGCGCGGACTGGCCCACCCGCTACCTCTACCACCTGTCCATGAACTCGGCCCCCGGCGACGCAGCCGTCGTCGAGACCATCCTTCAGGCCATGAACATCCACTCACGGTACGCCCAGCGCTGAAGATCGCACCCCGCCCGCCTGCGCTCTGCTCCCTCCGCCTTCCTTCTCCTCATTTTCCGGGTTTTTCTACTGGCAGGGAAACGTGTAGGGGCTCACCAGTTGCGCCTTCTGCGGGCACGTCAGAGAACTCTGATGGCTGCTCAATCCCAGCCCGATCGCCAGCCCCGCCGCTGCCGTCCCGATCATCACCCACGCCGTCGTCACCGGGTGCGACGGCACCGCCGCTGCTACTCCGCACAGCGGCGGGTTCGGGCTCGCCTGGTTCGCCGGAGTCGTCAGCGTCGCCACCCGCGATTCGCCCTGGTTCACCAGCGCGCTTTTCCCCTCATGCGCTGCCGTCACCGTAAACGAACCCTGCTGCGCGGACAGGTTCGCCGTCGTCGGCGACGTCAGTGCCACCTGTCCGATCACCGTTTGTCCCGCCGTCGGCTGGATCGTCGCGTCTCCCAGTTGCACCTGCACAGGCCGCTGCGGCGTCGACCGGAAACTCATCACCCCGCGAAGCAGTTGCACCGTCGACGTGTCCCCGCACCGGAAGAACCGCACCGCGCTGTTCTCGCCCAGGTGCACTGACGCGTTCTGCCCCAGCATCAGCGTGCTGTCTCCCCCCTGCGCCACTTCCACTGTGTCCCCGTTGAACACGTTCGTCCCCTGCGTCAGTTGGCCGCCGCGCACGATGGCCGATTTGCTTGGTCCCGCGACCGCTACGTTTTGGGGTGCCGCCAGAGACGGGAGGGCAACTAGCGTGGCGCTCACAATTCCGGCGAGCAGTGGACGGAAGAGCATCCCGGGTCGGCTCTCGAAGGCGCCGGGCGCGCTGCGGTGCGCCCATCTGCGCTCGCTCTCGAGCCGCATTGATGCTAGCAAATCTCCCCAGCCTGTCAAGAAATTCGCAGCCTTCTTCCGCGGCCTCGCCGAAGCCCTCTCCCCCCGCTCCCTCAGCGCCCGCACTTCGATTCCGGTTATAATCCCCTGATTGTCCTGCACGCGGAATTCGCGCTGGCGCGGGGGTGAACGCGCCAGGCCGCACGCTGAGGGTATCCGATGATCCTGGACACCATGGCGATCCAGAAGTATCTGCCGCACCGCCATCCCTTCCTGATGGTCGACTCCATCATCGAGATGGAGCGCCTCAAGCGCATCACCGGCCTCAAGGCCGTCAGTTTCAACGAGTGGTATTTCCCAGGCCATTTTCCCGGCAAGCCCGTCATGCCCGGCGTTCTCATCATCGAGGCCATGGCCCAGACCGGCGGCCTCCTCCTGCTCATGGAAATCCCCGACCGCGAAAACAAGCTCCTCTATTTCGTCGCCGTGGATGGCGCCCGCTTCCGCCGCCCCGTCGTTCCCGGAGACCTCCTCCGCCTTGAAATGACCGTCGCCAACTGGCGCGGCGATTTCTGCAAGCTCGACGGCAAAGCCTACGTCGGCGACCAGCTCGCCGCCGAGGCCATCCTCATGTGCAAGATGGTGGACCGCGAATGAGCGGCGCGCCTCGAGCCCGCGCCGGCGCACCGGACTCCGATACTGCCGCCGGGATTGACCCCCGCGCCGTGGTTTCCCCTCGCGCTCGCCTGGGCCAGGACGTTTCCGTCGGCCCCTTTGCCTTCGTCGGCGACGGCGTCGAGCTCGGCGACTCCTGCATCGTTCACGGCCACGCCCGCGTCGAAGGGCCCTCCCGCTTCGGCCGCCAGAACCAGTTCTTTCCCTTTTCCTGCGTCGGTTCCGCCCCCCAGGACCGCAAATACGGCGGCGAGCCCACTCGCCTCGAAGCCGGCGACCGCAACGTTTTCCGCGAATTCGTCACCGTCAATCGCGGCACTCCCGCCGGCGGCGGCCTCACCCGCATCGGCAGCGACAATCTCATCCTGGCCTACTCCCACATCGCCCACGACTGCCTCGTCGGCTCCCACACCCTCTTCGTCAATGGCGCCACCCTCGCCGGCCACGTCACCGTCGAGGACCACGCCACCGTCGGTGCCTTCTGCCCCGTCCACCAGTTCTGCCGCATCGGCCGCTACGCCTACGTCGCCGCCAACACCGTCATCACCCAGGACGTGCTCCCCTTTTCCAGGACCGTCGCCCCGCGCCACTCGCGCTGCTTCGGCGTCAATTCCATCGGCCTCGACCGCGAGGGTTTCTCCAAGGACCGCATCGCCGCCATCGAGAAGGCCTTTCGCCTGCTCCTCAAATCGCGCCTCAATACCTCGCAGGCCCTCGAGCGCATCCGCGCCGAACTTCACGCCTCCGAGGATGTCGACATTCTTTTGAAATTCATCGAGTCCGCCGAGCGCGGCATCATAAAGTAGTTGGGGAGTCTTTCTTTGGGTGGTCTGCCTTCATCGCCACAATCTTCCGGACCGGCTCCTCCCGGCCAGTGGGGACTCATCGCCGGCAACGGCCGTTTCCCCTTTCTCGTCCTGGAAGGCGCCCGCAGCCAGGGCATTGATATGGCCGTCGTCGCCATCCGCGAGGAAGCTTCTCCCGACCTCGAATCCGCCGCAAAGCGCATCCACTGGGTCAGCCTCGGCGAACTCGGCAAAGCCATCGAGGCCCTGCACTCCGAGCACGTCACTCGCGCCGTCATGGCCGGCCAGGTCAAGCACGCCAAAATCTTCAGCTCCATCCGCCCCGACTGGAAAATGGCCCGCCTGCTCATGTCTCTCGCCGTCAAGAACACCGATTCCCTCATCGGCGCCGTCGCCCGCGTCCTGGAAGAGGAGGGCATCCAGCTCGTCGATTCCACCGCCTTCCTCGATCCTCTCGTCGCTCGTCCCGGCGTGCTCACCCGCCGCGCGCCCACGGAAGACGAGCGGGCCGACCTCGACTACGGCCGCCGCGTCGCTCGCCACATCGCCGCTCTCGACCTCGGCCAGTCCGTCGTCATTTCCGCCTGCGCCTGCATCGCCGTGGAAGCCATGGAAGGCACTGACGCCACTGTCGAGCGCGCCGCCCGCCTCGCCGCCGGCCGCCGCCTCACCGTCGTCAAGGTCTCCAAGCCCGCTCAGGACATGCGCTTCGACGTTCCCGTCGTCGGCCTTCCCACCATTGAAGTCATGCAGCGCTCCGGCGCCACCGCCCTCGGCATCGACGCCGGCCGCACTCTGCTCTTCGATCGCGCCGAGCTGCTCGCCGCCGCGGACCGTGCCGGCATTGCCATTGATTCCGTCCCGCCTCCTCCTCTCCCCGCCGCCCCCGGGGACGCGCCATGACGCCGCGGCCCCTGCGCGTGGCCGTCATCGGTTGCGGCGATTTCGGCCGCAATCACGTCCGCGTCTACCGCGAACTCGGCGCGCACATCGCCGGCGTCTACGACGCCGATTCCGCACGCTCCGCGCGCCTCGCCGCCGAATTCAATGTCCCCGTCCTGCCCGGCATCGAAGCCCTGGCCGGTTCCGTCGACGCCGCCTCCGTCGCCGTCCCCACCGCCGCCCACGCCCAGGTTGGCTGCGCCCTCCTCGAGCAGGGAATTGACGTGCTCGTCGAGAAGCCCATGGCCGCCTCCCTCGGCGAGGCGGACCTCCTCATCGCCGCCGCTCGTTCCGGCCAGCGCATCCTCCAGGTCGGCCATGTCGAACGCTTCAATCCCGGCCTCGCCGCTGTGCGCCCCCATGTCGCTCGCCCGCTCTTCTTTGAAGTGCACCGCCTCGGAATCTTTTCGCCACGCAGCCTCGATGTCGACGTAATTTATGATGTGATGATTCACGACCTCGACATTCTCCTCCACCTCGTTCCTGAGCCCGTCGCCGACCTCCGCGCCGTTGGCATCCCCGTGGTCACCCCCCGCGTCGATATCGCCCACGCCCGCCTCGAATTTGCCGGCGGCGCCGTCGCCAACCTCACCGCCAGCCGCGTCTCCACGGAGCGCGTCCGCAAGCTCCGCTTTTTCCAGACCCACGAATATCTCTCCGTCGATTTTGCCCGCCGCGATGCCGTCCGCATCCGCGTGGCCCCCGGCTCCCCCGCGGAGAATCCCCAGTTCAATTTCGAAAAGCTCCCCACCGAGCCCGTCGAGCCGCTCCGCGCCGAACTCTCCTCTTTCCTCGACTCCGTCCGCTCCCGCGCCCTCCCTGCCGTGGACGGCCATGCCGGCCGCCGCGCCCTCCAGCTCGCTGACCGTGTGATGGCGGGCATCCTCGAGCACCGCGGCCGCGTCCAATTCGACGAACTCGTTCCCCATCATCCCAAATGATTCCCCGCCTCCTGGTTCCGGAGAAGCTCTCCCCCGTGTCCGCCACCTCCACGGATGGCCGCAAGCGCGTCTGGACCGTTCTCGACGACCGCCTGGTCATCCCCTCTCAGCTTCCCATCAAGCCGCTGCAATCCGAATCCAGCATCCCCGCCCATCTTCCCCTCGATGTGCTCGGCGAGCGCACCCTCATCCCCCGCGACGCCGTACGCGGCACTCTCGATCTCCCCCGTCCCGGCGAGCATCTCCTCCCCACCGATGCCGACGAACGCATGGCCGTCCCCGTCGACGCCCGGCCCGCCTCCCTCGTCACGGAAACCGCCGTGCCCGTCGAACTCCTCGAGCGCGAGGACCTGGTTACCACAGACGTGTTCACCACCGGCGAGGTCCGCCTGCTCCCCAAGCAGGTCAGTCAGCTTCCCAGCGATCGCGGCTGGCTCATGCCTGCCGGTTCCCTCGTCGTTCACATCGTTTTGGCACTCATCATTTTTGGTCTCGCCCTCATCGTTCCCCATCACGAGCCCTCCCAGGCCGAGATGGAGGCCACCTCCCGCGCCCTCTCCCTCTATCTCCCCCAGGACTCCATGTACAACCATCCCAGGGCCGCGCCCTCTCCCGGCCCCCCGAGCGACAGGCTCCGCCTCGATCCCGGCATGCTCCGCAGGATTTTGCCGGAGTCCATTCCCGCTCCGGTCGAGCCGCCCCAGGCCTCTCCTCCTCGCTCCCTGCCCGAGCTCCCCAGCGCACCCATTCCCCAGCTCCCCCAGCATCTCGCCCCGGCTCCCCCGGCGCGCACTCCTCCCGCTTCCTCCCCGGTCATCGAGAACGCCAGGAACACCCCCCCTGTGCCTCAGGCCCAAATCAAGCTGCCTTCCATGTCTCCCGGCCGCGTCGTCGAAGACTCCGTTCGCGGCGCCTCCAATTCCGGCAATGGCGCTCCGGGCATCTACAATGGCGGTTCCATGCGCCGCGGCGGTGGCGGCGGCGGTTCCGGCGGCGGGGGTGGCAACGGATACGCCGGCGCCGGCTTGACCATGCTCACTCCCACCCAGGGTGTCGATTTCTCCGGCTACCTCAACCGCCTTTACTACCGCGTCAAGAGCAACTGGTTCAGCGCCATGCCGGAATCCGCCCTCATGGGCGATCGTGGCAGAGTCGTCGTCCAATTCCGTATCGAGCGCGATGGAACCATCCTTTTCCCCGGCGAGACCCCCACCCTCTCCTCCACCAAGCCCCCTCTGGACAACGCCGCCGTCGGCGCCATCCGCGCCGCCAGCCCCTTCGAACCCCTCCCCGCGGCCTTCAGCGGGCCCTACATCGAGCTCCGCTTCGCCTTCTATTACAATTACCGCCCGGAAGAAATCGAGTGAAGCCCACTCGCGCCCAGGTCCTCGGCACCCTCCTCGCCGCTCTTCTCGTCTTCGCTTATCTCGTTCTCCGCTATGCGCGCCTCTTCGAATGAGCACGCCCGCCCCCCTCGTCGTCATCCTCGGCCCCACCGCCTCCGGCAAATCCGCCCTCGCCATTGAAGTCGCTCGCCGCTGGCACGGAGAAGTCCTCTGCTGCGATTCCACCCAGATCTACCGCCACTTCGATATCGGCACCTCCAAGGTTCGCGCGCCCCAGCAGTCCGCCGTCCCTCACCACCTCGTGGACCTCCTCGAGCCTGACCAGGTCTTCACCGCCGGCGATTACCGCCGCCTCGCCCTCGAAGTCCTCCAGGATCTTCGTTCCCGCCAACGCCTGCCCGTCATCACCGCCGGCACCGGCCTCTATCTCCGCGCCCTTCTCGAAGGCCTGGCGGACGCTCCCGCCCGCTCCGAGGAGCTCCGCGAACGCCTGCGCCGCCGCGCGCGCTCCCGCGGCTCCGAATATCTCCATCGTCTCCTCGCCCGCCTCGATCCCCCCTCCGCCTCCCGCATCGCGCCCCGCGACACCTCCAAGATCATCCGCGCCATCGAAGTTTGCCTCGCCTCCGGCCGCCCCATGAGCGAACTCCTCCGCCTCCCTCGTCCGCGCCTCGAAGGTTTTCTGCCCCTCAAAATCGGCCTCATGCCTCCTCGCGCCGCCCTCTACTCCCGCATCGAGCGCCGTACCCGCGCCATGCTCGCCGCGGGCTGGCTGGACGAAGTCCGCGCCCTGCTCGCTCGCGGCCTCGGTCCCGGCCTCAAGCCCTTTCAGTTCATCGGTTACAGCGAGCTCCGCTCCCATCTCGCCGGCGTCGTCGATCTCGATACCGCCATCCGCGCCATCCAGCAGGCCACCCGCCGTTACGCCAAGCGCCAGATCACCTGGTTTCGCCGCGAGCCCGCCGTCGAATGGTTCGCCGGTTTCGGCGACGACCCTTCCACCACCGAAGCCGTCTTCGCGCACCTCTCCGCCCATCTCCCTCCCCCCTCCTAGCCTTCTTTGGAGTGCGGCGGCTTGACGCCGCTTTGCCACTCCCCCCTTCCGGCCTCCTCTGTAGCGCGGGGCGAAGCCCCGCGGCTTTCTCCCCTCCTCTCCGCCCAGCCGATGTCTCGATAGCCGCCCGTTTGGAGTGCGGCGGCTCGACGCCGCTTTCCCGCCCCTCCTCGCCCTCCCCTCCAACAACTCATCCTCTCCCCACCCTCCTTCCCCCTCTCCGCGCTATAATGTCCCTGGCCGCATTGGATATCCTC
>Ga0335081_10014411_pt1 | contig 12788 bp, 11 predicted proteins | sample Lox_Sample_35_FD_206713 | JGI IMG/M metagenome (GOLD analysis project Ga0335081, IMG submission 206713) | Soil microbial communities from Loxahatchee National Wildlife Refuge, Florida, United States - Lox_Sample_3.5 | ecosystem: Environmental > Terrestrial > Soil > Wetlands | place: USA...
CCGCGCGTGTTCGTTGTCGTGGCAGTAAACGCACAGCAGCTCCCAGTTGCTGCCGTCGGGCGGGTTGTTGTCGTGATTGTGGTCGCGATGGTGCACCGTCAGCATGCGCAGGTTCCGGCCGGAGAACTCGCGCCCGCAGCGGCCGCAGATCCAGGGATAGATCTTGAGCGCCTGCTCGCGGTAGCTCGATTCGGACATGGTCGACCTCGCGTCGCGGCCCGACTAGCGTGCGTTCAGGCGCTGCAGGTCCTCGATCCAGCGCGCGGTGGCGAGCTTGATCCAGGCCAGGTCGGCGGCCGATTGGTAGGCGCTGTAGACCGAAATGCTGAGCGCCTTGCCGCGCAGGCTGAGCAGGGTGGTGGTCGACAGCAGGTACTGCGGCGGGGCGTGCTCATCGAGGTCGGGCACGCGGGTGCCCTGCAGCACCGATACCACGGTCGTGTCGCGCCGCAGCTCGCCCAGCAGCGAGGTCTTGCCGCGCGGCCGGGTGTCGAGGTACTTCTTTATGTCGCCCTGCGGCGCGGGGGCGCCGAGGCCGCGCAGCGCATCGGACACGAAAGCATCGAACTGGCGCGCCGACACCTCCTCGTCCTGCAGCGCCAGGGGCGTGACGGCGATCATGAAGCGGCCCAGTTCGGGCTGGTCGCCCTGCATGAATGCGCGCAGGTCGGCGTCGCTGATGGCGAACAGCAGGATGCGGTTGGAGGCCGAGGTGAGCGACTCGGCGAGCTCCTGCAGCCGCGGTGAACCGATGAAGCCGGTGTCGGCGAAACCCGGTGGCGCATCCAGGCCGATACGCGCGTCCCCCACGGGGACCGCGAACGGCGCCGCCCAGGCCGGCGCGGCGGCCAACAGCAGGGCGGCGAGCCAGACGCGCATCGTCAGCGGCGATTCTTGCGCAGCCTGGCCGCGATGCGCAGGCGCAGCGCGTTCAGGCGGATGAAGCCGGCGGCGTCGGCCTGGTCGTAGGCTCCCCGGTCGTCCTCGAAAGTCGCGATCGATTGATCGAACAGCGAGTCCGACTTGGAGCTTCGGCCCGTAACCATCACGCTGCCCTTGTACAGCTTCAGGCGCACGCTGCCGTTGGCGCTCGCCTGCGAAGCGTCGATCAGTCCCTGCAGCAGCCTGCGCTCCGGGCTGAACCAGTAGCCGTTGTAGATCAGGCGCGCGTAGCGCGGCATCAGGTCGTCCTTGAGGGCCAGCACCTCGCGATCGAGCGTGATCGATTCGATCGCGCGGTGCGCCTTGAGCATGATCGTGCCGCCCGGCGTCTCGTAGCAGCCGCGGCTCTTCATGCCGACGTAGCGGTTCTCGACCATGTCGAGCCGCCCGACGCCGTTGCGCCCGCCGATCGCGTTCAGCGCCGCCAGCACCTTGGCCGGGGTCATCTCCCTGCCGTTCACTGCGACGATGTCGCCGCGGCGATACTCGAGCTCGATGTGCTGCGCACGGTCAGGCGCTTTCTGCGGCGAAACCGTCATGCGCCACATCGATTCCTCGGGCTCGAAGGCCGGATCCTCGAGCACGCCGCCCTCGTAGGACACGTGCAGCAGGTTGGCGTCCATCGAGTAGGGCGCGCCGCCCTTGCGTTTCTTGAAATCGACCGGAATGCCGTGCTTGTCGGCGTAGGCGAGCAGCTTCTCGCGCGAGAGCAGGTCCCATTCGCGCCAGGGGGCGATGACCTTGACGTTCGGCATCAGCGCGTAGGCGCCGAGCTCGAAGCGGACCTGGTCGTTGCCCTTGCCGGTGGCGCCGTGCGAGATGGCGTCGGCGCCGGTCCTGCGCGCGATCTCGACCATGTGCTTGGCGATCAGGGGACGCGCGATCGAGGTGCCGAGCAGGTACTCGCCTTCGTAGACCGCGTTGGCGCGGAACATCGGGAACACGAAGTCGCGCACGAATTCCTCGCGCAAGTCCTCGACGAAGATCTGCTTGACCCCGAACATCTTCGCCTTCCTGCGTGCCGGCGCGAGCTCCTCGCCCTGGCCGATGTCGGCAGTGAAGGTAATCACCTCGCAGCCGTATTCGTCCTGCAGCCACTTCAGGATCACCGACGTGTCGAGCCCGCCCGAGTAGGCGAGCACGACTTTCTTCACGTTCTGCTTGTTCTTCGCCATCAAAGTTCCACTTTGCCCAGTAACAGGAGTTCCAGCAGCGCCTTCTGCGCATGAAGCCGGTTCTCGGCCTCGTCCCAGACCACGCTGTGCGGCCCGTCGATCACCTCGGCCGCGACCTCCTCGCCCCGGTGCGCCGGCAGGCAGTGCATGAACAGCGCGTCCGGCTTCGCCACCCGCATCATCTCGCCGTCGACCTGCCAGTCCTGGAAGTCGCGCTTGCGCTCGGCGTCCTCGGACTCCATCCCCATGCTGGTCCAGACGTCGGTCGTGACCAGGTCGGCGCCCTTCGCCGCCTGCATCGGGTCGCGGAACTCCTCGTAGTGGTCGGTGCCATAGAGTCCGGCGCGCTCGGGCTCGACTTCGTAGCCCGGCGGAGTGGAAACGTGCACGTTGAAGTCGAACACCTCGGCCGCCTGCAGCCAGGTGTTGCAGACGTTGTTCGAGTCGCCGATCCAGGCCACGGTCCTGCCGCGAATCGAGCCGCGATGTTCGATGAACGTGTAGAGGTCGGCCAGGATCTGGCAGGGGTGATACTCGTTGGTCAGGCCGTTGATCACCGGCACGCGTGAATAGGCCGCGAAACGCTCCAGCGTATCCTGCTCGAAGGTGCGGATCATGACCACGTCGCACATGCGCGAGATGACCTGCGCGGCGTCCTCCACCGGCTCGCCCCGGCCGAGCTGGGAGTCGCGCGTGGACAGGAAGATCGCCGCGCCGCCAAGCTGGTGCATTCCGGCCTCGAACGACAGCCGGGTGCGGGTCGATTGCTTCTCGAAGATCATCGCCAGCGTGCGGTCTTCGAGCGGCCAATAGCGCTCGTAGCGCTTGAAGCGCTCCTTGATCCAGCGCGTGCGCGCGAACAGGTGCTCGTACTCGCCGAGCGCAAGATCCTTGAACTGCAGATAATGCCGCAGATCCATTGCCGCGCCGTGCTCAGCGCGCCGCGGCGACCTGCGGCAGCGAGGGCTCGCGCGCCAGCAGCGCCTTGACCAGCGGCACCAGCCGCTCGACCACCATGGCGCCCTCGGCCTCGCTCATGACGAGTGGCGGCAGCATGCGCACCACGTTTTCGGCGGTGACGTTGATGACCAGCCCGGCCTCGAGCGCGGATCTGACCAGCTCGGCGCAGGGCCGTGCGAGCTGCAGCCCGAGCATCAGGCCCATGCCGCGAATTTGTGCCACGCCCGCGACCCCGGCCAGCTCGGTCCCCAGGCCCTCGCGTATCACCTCACCGACCCGGATCGCGTTCTCGAGCAGACCTTGCTCGCGGATTGCGTCGATGGTGGCGACCACAGCGGTGCAGGCGAGCGGATTGCCGCCGAAAGTGGAGCCGTGGTTGCCGGGCTTGAGCACGCCCGCGGCGCGGCCGCCGACGACGCAGGCGCCGACCGGCACGCCCGAGCCAAGGCCCTTGGCGAGCGGCACCACGTCGGGGACGATCCCGGCGTGCTGGTAGACGAACCATTTGCCGCTGCGACCGAGGCCGCACTGCACTTCGTCCAGCATCAGCAGCCATTCGTTGCGGTCGCAGATCTCGCGCAGGCCGCGCAGGTACTCGATGCCGCCGACGTTTATCCCACCTTCGCCCTGGATCGGCTCGACCAGCACCGCGGCCACGTTGCGGTTGATCTCGGCGATCTTCTGCACCGCGGCGAGGTCGCCGTAGGGCACGCGTACGAACCCCGTCACCAGCGGCTCGAATCCCGCCTGCACCTTGCGGTTGCCGGTGGCCGAGAGCGTCGCCAGCGTGCGGCCGTGGAACGAATTCTCCATCACCACGATCGCGGGCTCCTGGATGCCGCGCTCGTGCCCGTACTTGCGCCCAATCTTTATCGCCGCCTCGTTCGCCTCGCAGCCCGAATTGCAGAAGAACACCTCGTCCAGGCCGGTGATCTCGGCGATCCGGTCGGCGGCCGCTTCCTGCAGCGGGATACGGAACAGATTGGACGTGTGCAGCACGCGCCCGGCCTGCTCCGCCAGCGCGCGGGTCAACTTCGGGTGCGCATAGCCGAGCGTGCTGACCGCGATGCCGGCGAGCGCATCCAGATACTTCTTCCCGGCTTCATCCCAGAGCCATACGCCCTCGCCGCGCACGAAAGCGACCGGCTGGCGGGCGTAGGTATTCATGACGTGGGACATGGCACCACCTCTCAAATGCAAAACGGCGGCCCCGGCCGCCGTTTTTTGAATGCTAGCACAGCGTCCGCACGCCGGTCACCCTATGCTGCGCAACGTTTTTTCCTCGTTCGCGGTGAGCACCCGGACACAGGGCAGGTAGCCGGCCTGCACCATGCCGTGCAGCTCCATGCGCTTGTGAAGATGCAGCAGGTCGCCCAGGTAGTCGACGATGTTGGCGGTGATCAGCTGCCCCGGTACCAGCACCGGGATTCCCGGCGGGTAGGGCACGATCTGGTCCGCGCAGACGCGCCCGGCGAGCGCCTTGTTGACGCGCTCGCGTTCGTCGAACACCGGCACCAGCTCGCCGCCGCAGTAGTAGGCGTCGCGCGGCAGGAAGCGCAGGCGGGTAAAGCCCGGAATCTCCGGCGTCTGCACCAGGTGCCGCGGCGCGCGCCGCTCACGCGCGATGCGCATCAGCGCATCGTACAGGCGCGAGACCTTCGAGCGCGTCGTGCCGATGGTGAGCAGCAGCGTGAGCGTGTTGAAGGTCGATTTCTCGACCTGGATGTTGAAGCGCTCGAACAGCTCCTTCTGCAGGTCGTCGACGGTGTAGCCGCAGCCCGAAATGTCGATCGTGACCTTGGTCGGGTCGAGGCGGATGCCGTCGTTGCGGACTTCCTCCGGCAGCAGATCGGTCAGCTCCAGCACGCGGAACACGCGCGTCGAGTTGATCTGCTCGCGCAGCTCCTTGGCGAGCGCGAGCGTGCGCGACAGCAGCTTGTAGCCCTCCATGACCGCCTGCTTGCGCGCCACGTCGAGGCTCGCGATCATCGTGTACTGCGGGCTGGTCGAGGTGTGCATGTTGAAGTTCTCGCGGAACAGGTGCTCCCGGAAATCGGGATCGTTCACGTGCACCATCGATGCCTGGGAGAACGCAGACAGCACCTTGTGGGTCGACTGCGTTGCGTAGTCCGCCCCCGCTTCGAGCGCGGTCGGCCGGAATTCGGGGTGGAACCGGGCAAAGCCGTACCAGGCCTCGTCGATGATGACCTTGATGCCCTTTTCGTGCGCCGCCTCGACGATCGGCGCGAGGTCGTACCTCAGCCCGTCGTAGGTGCAAGACGTAAGGATCAGCGCCTCGGCGTCGGGATGCTTGTCGATCGCGTCGAAGATCGTCTTCTTCGGCACCGGTCCGTACAGCCCGTACTTGCGGTTTAGCGCGGAATCCAGATATATCGGCAGCGCGCCCGATAGCACCACGGCGTAGTGCGCGCTCTTGTGGCAGTTGCGGTCCAGCAGCAGCTTCTCGCCCGGCGCGATGAGGGTCTGAAAGATCACCTTGTTGGCGGTCGAGGTGCCGTTGGTGGCGAAGAAGGTGCGGCGCGCGCCGAAGGCCTTGGCCGCCATCTGCTGCGCTTCCAGGATCACCCCCTTGGGCTCCATCAGAGAGTCGAGCATCGGCACGGACACCGAAAGGTCGGCGTCGAACACGTGCTCGCCCATGAATTCGTAGAAGTCGTTCACCCAGGGGCTTGCGCGCAGCGACTCGCCCGAGGAGTGGCCGGGCGTGTGCCACTGGTCCTTCGCCATCCAGACGTAGTTCTTGAGCTGGTCGGTGAACGGCGTCCTGGCGCGCTCCTGGATCTGCGCGTTCAGGATGCGGTAGATGCCGCGGTAGTCGCGCTCCTCGCGGTAGAAATAGCCGTCGACCGACTCGGTGAACAGCGCGTCGACGACGTCGTCTTCCTTTTCCTGCGCGATCAGGATGTACACCGACAGCTCGGGGCGAAAGCGCGTGATGCGTCTCACCAACTCGAGCGCCGACATCTGCAGCTTCTTGCGCGCGCCGCCGCTCCTGCGGCTGGCCGCCGGCAGCGAGTAGAGCGTATCGTCGACCAGGACCGCCTGGATGTCGCCGTCGCTCTCGATCGCCGCGAGCGCCTCCTTCGCTGTGGTGACGCCGGCGAAGGTGATCCCGAGCGGATTGTCGAGCGAGCGCGCCGCGGCGTTCAGTCCCTTCACGAACTCGCGCAGGACCAGGCTTTCGTCGTTGATGACGAGGATGCGGCTGACGGGTTTCGCCATGTGCCGTTGCTATAATCGCGGCTAGCTCGCGCCGCGCCGGCTGCGCGCTTTCCCGGGTATCAGATAAATGTTCCGCGCAGCGCTCGCCGAGTCCGCTTATCCCGTAAACCCGCGGGGCGGCGGCGCGGCCTGCTTCTGCTCAGGGCAGCGCCTTGATGGCGCGCGAGAGGCGGCTCTTGTGACGGTCCGCGGCTTTGGGATGCAGCACGCGCTTGGAGGCGATGCGGTCGATCACGCTTTGCGAATGCTGCAGCGCGCGCTCGGCGGCGGACTTGTCGCCCGCGGCAATCGCCTTCTTGACGTTCTTGATCGCGCTGCGCACCGTGGTGCGCAGGCTCATGTTGTGGGTGCGGCGCTTTTCCGCCTGGCGGGCGCGCTTGCGCGCGGAAGCGATGTTTGCCATGAGGGTGGGACCGGGCTGAAAAAGGGGCGCATTGTAGCGGCTAACTCCCCGCCACGCAAGGAAAATTGCGCTCCACGCGGGCGCCCGCGCCAATGAACCTGCTGCGCGCGCTGGCCACCATCAGCAGCATGACGCTGCTATCGCGCGTGCTCGGCCTGGCGCGCGATTTCTTCATCGCGCGCGTGTTCGGCGCAGGGCTCGCGACCGACGCCTTCTTCGTCGCCTTCCGCATCCCGAACCTGCTGCGCCGGCTGTTCGCCGAAGGGGCCTTCTCGCAGGCCTTCGTGCCGATCCTGGGCGAGTACCGCAACCGCCAGTCGCCCGAGGAAACTCGCGCCCTGGTGGACTGCGTCGCGAGCGTGCTGTTCATCGCGCTGGTGGTCGCCGCCGCGCTCGGCGTCGCGGCGGCGCCGCTGATCGTATACATCACGGCGCCCGGGTTCGCCGCCGATCCCGGCAAGTTCGCCCTGACGGTTGCGATGCTGCGCATCATCTTTCCCTACATTTTCTTCATCTCGCTGGTGGCGCTCGCCGCCGGGATCCTCAACACCTGGAACCGGTTCGCCATCCCGGCGTTTACCCCGGTGCTGCTGAACGTGAGCTTCATCGTCGCGGCCGCATTCTTCGCCGAGCGCTTTCACCCGCGCGTGCTGGTGCTCGCCTGGGCGGTGTTCGCCGGCGGCGTGCTGCAGCTCGCGCTGCAGCTGCCGGCCCTTGGCCGGATCGGCATGCTCCCGCGCTGGCGCTTCAATCCCCGCCACCCCGGGGTCGGCAGGATCCTCAAGCTGATGGGGCCGGCCGTATTCGGCGTGTCGATCAGCCAGATCTCGCTCGTGATCAACACGATCTTCGCCTCGTTTCTCGCCGCCGGCAGCGTGTCGTGGCTGTATTACGCAGATCGCCTGATGGAGTTCCCGGCCGGCATGCTGGGCGTGGCGCTCGGCACGATCCTGCTGCCGAGCCTGTCGAAGTACCATGCCGCGGACGACAGCGACCAGTACGCCAGGCTGCTCGACTGGGGCCTGAGGGTGACGCTGCTGCTCGCGGTGCCGGCCGCAGTGGCGCTCGGGGTCATCGCGCTGCCGCTCATCGCGACCCTGTTCCACTACGGCCGCTTCAGCGCCGAGGACGCCTGGATGACCCGGCAGGCGCTGGTGGCCTACAGCGCCGGCCTGGTGGGCATGATCCTGGTCAAGATCCTCGCCCCGGGCTTCTACGCGCGCCAGAACATCGTCACGCCGGTGAAGATCGGGGTGACGACCCTGGTGGCGACGCAGGCGATGAACCTCGCCTTCATCGGTCCGCTCAAGCATGCGGGGCTCGCGCTCGCGATCGGGCTCGGGGCTTGCCTCAACGCGGGCCTGCTGTACCGCTACCTGCGCCTTTACGGCATTTACCGGCCGCAGCCGGGCTGGGCCGCGTTCGCCGCCAAGGTGCTGTTCGCCGCCGCGCTGATGGCCGTGGCGCTGCACTTCGCCGCTGGCGCAACGCAGTGGTGGCTGGGCGCGGGGTGGCGCAGCAAGGTCCCCGCGCTCGCCGGCCTGGTGCTCGGGGGCGCCGCGGTGTACGGCGCCTGCCTGCTCGCGCTCGGATTTCGCGTGCGCGATTTCTCGCGCCGGAGTGCCGAGTGAGCGGCGGCTTGGAGGCGTTCGCCGCGGCCGTCGCGGGCGATGATTCGAAGATCGACCTGGCGCGCGCCTGCCTGCTGATCGCCGAGGATGCCTATCCCGGCCTCGACATCGAGCACTATCTGGGCGAGATCGAGCGCCTCGCCATGCGCCTGCGCGGCCGCCTGCCGCAGCCCTACGGCGCCGAGGAGCGGGTGGTGGCGCTGAACCAGTTCCTGTTCGAGGACCTAGGCTACTGGGGCAACACCGACGAATACTACGACCCGCGCAACAGCTATCTGAACGAAGTGATCGAGCGCAAGACCGGGATCCCGATCACACTCGCCATCCTGTACATGGAAATCGGGCGCCGGGTGGGCCTGCCGCTGGAGGGCATTTCCTTCCCGGGCCACTTTCTGGTGCGGCTGAGGATGCGTGGCGGGATGCTGGTGCTCGACCCGTTCGGCGGCGGGGCGCCGCAATCGGAGGACGAGCTGCGCGAGCGGCTGCGGAGGGTCATCCCCGAGGGCGCGACCGGGGGCGTGCCGGTCGCCGAGCTGCCGCTTGACCAGTTCCTCGAGCCGGCGTCCAAGCGCCAGATCCTCGCGCGGGTGCTGCGCAACCTGAAGGGGATCTACCGCGAATCCGACAATCCGCAGCGCCTGCTCGAAGTTCTGAACCGGATCCTGGTCGTTACGCCGGAGGCGCATTCCGACCTGCGCGACCGCGGCCTCGTGTATCAGCGCCTGGAGGCTTTCCGCGCCGCGCTCAAGGACCTCACGGAATATCTTGAGCGTGAGCCCGAGGCCGACGACTTCGAGGAAGTCAGGGCCAGGGTAATGGAACTGAGCGCGACCTGCTCGAGGATCAACTGAGAACGAACGGGTCGTCCAGGCCCTAAATATTCAAATGTAGGCACGCGCCTGATCTGCGCTTACAATTCAGCCACCGAACCGGGCGCAATGCTACTCAAATTGGCCAATTCCGCGCGGTACCCGGTTGCCCTATTCACTCATTCAGGAGGGGAAATATGCAGCGTCGTTCGTTTCTCAAGAAAGCGGCGGTCGCGGGTGTTGCGGTCGGCGGCGTCGCCGCGCCGGCCATAGTCCGCGCGCAGCCGACCATCCAGTGGCGCCTGGCGGCGAGCTGGCCAAAGAGCCTGGATACCTTGTTCGGCGGTGCGGATCTGGTCGCGCGGCGCGTCTCGGAGATCACCGACGGAAAGTTCCAGATCCGCACCTTCGCCGCGGGCGAGATCGTTCCGGCCCTGCAGGTGCTCGACGCCGTGCAGGCGGGAACCGTCGAGATGGGTCATACCGCGCCTTACTACTATGCTGGCAAGGACCCGGCGTTCGCGATCGCCACCGCGATTCCCTTCGGAATGAATTGCCGCCAGATGAACGCCTGGCTGTACCACGGCGGGGGCGATCAGCTGATGGCGCCGCTGTTCCAGGATTACGGCTGCGTCGGCCTGGCCGCCGGCAACACTGGCGCACAGATGGGTGGCTGGTGGCGCAAGGAGATCAAGAGCCTCGCGGATATGAAGGGGGTGAAGTTCCGCATCGGCGGCCTGATCGCCGGCGAGGTGTGCAAGCGCCTGGGCGCAGTGCCGCAATCGCTCGGCGGCCCCGACATCTATCCTGCGCTCGAAAAGGGCGCGATCGACGCCGCGGAGTGGGTGGGCCCCTACGACGACGAGAAGCTCGGATTCAACAAGGTGGCGAAGTACTACTACTACCCTGGCTGGTGGGAGCCGGGCCCGACGCTTGTGACCTTCATCAACGAGAACAAGTGGAACGACCTGCCGAAGGACTACCAAGCGGCTGTGAAGGCCGCTTGCGCCGAGGCGAACGTCTGGATGCCCGCCAAGTACGACGTGGTCAACATAGACGCGCTCAAGCGGCTGATCGCCGGGGGCACGATACTGCGTGCGTTCCCGCGGTCGGTGATGGACGCTGCGGCGAAGAATGCCTTCGAGCTCTACGAGGAGCTGAAGGGCAAGAGCAAGCACTGGGCGCGCATCTATCCGGAATTCAAGAAATTCCGTGCCAACTCGAACTCCTGGTTCCGGGTGGACGAGAACACGGACGACAACTTCCGGCTGCATACCAAGTACGGCGCCTGATTCCGGCCCGCGCCATAAAAAGACAAACCCCGCTCAGGCGGGGTTTGTTTTTGGGGCGGGTCCGGCGAAGTATTACTTGCCGGGCTGCGCGCCCTGTCCCTGGTCCGAGCCGCCGGGAATGCCAAGGCTCTGATCGATCTCCTGCTGCTCGTAGGACGGCGTCTGAATCTCGATCTTCACCTTGTTCAGGTCGACCTTCTGCTCGTGCAGGCTGCCCGTGACGAGTTTGGGGGCGAAGATCAGGATCGCCACCATGATCACCTGGATCACCACGAAGGGCACGGCGCCCCAGTAAATCTGTCCCGTGGTGACCGGCGCCAGCGGCTTGCGGGTGATCTTGTCCACGTACTCCTTGGCCGGCGCGACGCTGCGCAGGTAGAACAGCGCGAATCCGAACGGCGGGTGCATGAACGAGGTCTGCATGTTCACGCCGAGCAGGATGCCGAACCAGATGAGGTCGATTCCCAGCTTCTCCGCCACCGGTCCGAGCAGCGGAACGATGATGAACGCCAGCTCGAAGAAGTCCAGGAAGAAGGCGAGGAAGAAGGTGAGCAAGTTGACTACAACGAGAAATCCCACTTGGCCGCCGGGCAGTCCCGTGAGCAGGTGCTCGACCCACAGGTCGCCGTTCACCCCGCGGAACACGAGGCTGAAGACCGTCGAGCCGATCAGGATGAAGATCACGAACGACGAAAGCTTCGCGGTCGAGTTCATCGCCTGCTTGAGCAGGGGGTACGACAGGCGCCGGTTGATGAGCGCAAGGATCAGCGCGCCGGTTGCGCCCATCGCGCCGCCCTCGGTCGGAGTCGCCCAGCCGATGAAGATCGTGCCGAGCACGAGGAAGATGAGCGCGAGCGGGGGGATGAGCACGAACAGCACGCGCGCCAGGAGCTTGAGGCCGCGCAGCGAGCGCGCCTCGGCAGGCAGCGCCGGCGCCGCGTGCGGGTAGAGTATGGTCACGCCGAAGACATAGAGCGCATACATCCCGGTGAGGATGAAGCCGGGGACGAAGGCGCCCGCGTACATGTCCCCGACCGAGCGCCCGAGCTGGTCGGCGAGCACGATCAGCACCAGCGAAGGCGGGATGATCTGCGCGAGCGTTCCGGAGGCGGCGATCACACCGGTGGCGACACGCCGGTCATATCCGTAGCGCAGCATGATCGGCAGCGAGATGAGGCCCATCGAGATCACCGAGGCGGCCACCACCCCCGTCGTGGCGGCGAGCAGGGCGCCGACGAAGATTACCGCGTAGGCCAACCCGCCGCGCACCGGGCCGAACAGCTGTCCGATGGTGTCGAGCAGATCCTCGGCCATGCCGCTTCTTTCCAGGATCAGCCCCATGAAGGTAAAGAAGGGGATGGCCAGCAGCGTGTCGTTCGACATGATGCCGAAGATGCGCTCGGGCAGCGCCCCGAACAGCGCCGGGTGCAGTAGGCCGAGCTCGATGCCGACCCAGCCGAACAGCAGGCCATTGGCGGCGAGCGAGAACGCGACGGGGAAGCCGATCAGCAGGAACACCACCAGCGCGCAGAACATCAGCGGCGCCATGTAGGCGATCAGGAACTGGGTCATTTCGTTGCTTCCTCGTCGACGTGCAGCTGCTCGAGGGCCGCGTTCTCGTGCTTCTCGAGCGGATTCGGAATAAGCCCCATGAGGTAGGCGATCCGCTTGATCAGCTCGGAAATACCCTGCAGCAGTAGAAGGGAGAACCCGACCGGCACCATCAGGCGCGCGGGCCAGCGGATCAGGCCGCCCGCGTTCACGGAGATTTCTCCGCTCTCGTAGGCATTCACGAACACCGGCCAGGAGAGCCATATGATGATCAGCGACATCGGCACGAGGAAGAGCACCAGGCCAAAGATGTCGATCCACATCTGGGTGCGGGTCGAGAGGTGCGAGTTCACCACGTCGATGCGGATGTGCTCGTTATGCCGCAGGGTGTAGCCCGCGCACAGCAGGAACACGGCGGAAAAGAGATACCACTGCAGCTCGAGCCAGGCATTCGAGGCGATGTCCAGCATGTAACGCGAGGTCGCGTTTCCGGCGCTGACGAGCACGGCCGCGAGTACCAGCCACATCAGAGTGCGTCCGACGCGTTCGTTCAGCGCGTCGATCGCGCGCGACAGCCCTAGTAGCAGTTTCATCATAGTAGTAATTCCTCGACGGAGCATTTGGCCGGAGCAGGCCCCCGCTTGGCCTCCCCAGGGCGGGAAATCGCCGGCGGGCGGGCCGGCGGCGAAAACCTAGAGCGGGATTGTCACTGATTGAGGCTCGGCTGGCAAAAATGACGAGCAGCGGGCCGCGTCAGAGGCTCGAGGAGGGGGTGGGGGGCT
>Ga0335081_10014412_pt1 | contig 12788 bp, 8 predicted proteins | sample Lox_Sample_35_FD_206713 | JGI IMG/M metagenome (GOLD analysis project Ga0335081, IMG submission 206713) | Soil microbial communities from Loxahatchee National Wildlife Refuge, Florida, United States - Lox_Sample_3.5 | ecosystem: Environmental > Terrestrial > Soil > Wetlands | place: USA: Florida...
TCGCGACACCGCCGACCTGCTGGCCGGGCGCGACCGGCTCGAGGTGCTGCCGCTGTATTCGCGGCTGTCGGCCGCCGAGCAGCACCGGGTGTTCGAGCGGCGCCAGGCCTCGGCCTACACCCGCCGCGTGGTCCTGGCCACCAACGTGGCCGAGACCTCGCTTACCGTGCCGGGTATCCACTACGTCATCGACCCGGGCACCGCGCGGATCTCCCGGTACAGCCGCGGGACCAAGGTGCAGCGGCTGCCCATCGAGCCGATCTCGCAGGCGTCGGCCAACCAGCGCAAGGGCCGCTGCGGGCGGACCGCGGACGGGATCTGCATCCGGCTGTACTCCGAGGCCGACTTCGAGTCCCGGCCGGAGTTCACCGAGCCGGAGATCCTGCGCACCAACCTGGCCTCGGTGATCTTGCAGATGGCGGCGATCGGCCTGGGCGACATCCCGAAGTTCCCGTTCATCGACCCGCCCGACGCGCGCAACATCGCCGACGGACTGACCCTGCTGGCCGAGTTGAACGCCTTCAAGGACGGCCGGATCACCGGTCTGGGCCGCAAGCTGGCCCGGCTTCCGGTGGACCCGCGCATCGGCCGGATGATCCTGGAGGCCGACCGCAACGGCTGCGTCCGCGAGGTGCTGATCGTCGCGGCGGCGCTGTCCATCCAGGACCCGCGCGAGCGCCCCGCCGACGCCCAGCAGGCCGCCGACGACAAGCACCGCCGGTTCGCCGACCCCGACTCGGACTCGGATTTCAGCGCCTACCTGAACCTGTGGGACTACCTGGCCGAACGGCAGCGCGAGCTGTCCTCCTCCGCGTTCCGCCGCCTGTGCCGGGCCGAGTACCTGAACTACCTGCGGGTGCGCGAGTGGCAGGACCTCCAGGGCCAGTTGCAAAGGCTGGCCGGTGATCTCGGGGTGACGGTCGAATCTTCTTCAGCCGAACGGGCCGTGGTTCACCTTTCCCTGCTTGCTGGCCTGCTATCCCAGATCGGCATGAAGACGGAACCAGTACGGCCCGCCGCCTCCGCGCCGTCCGGGCGGCGACCCCGAGCCGAGTACCTCGGCGCGCGCAACGCCAGGTTCGCCATCTTCCCCGGCTCCAGCCTGGTCAGGAAGGCACCGGACTGGATCGTGGCCGCGGAACTGGTGGAGACCTCCCGGCTGTGGGCCCGGACCGTGGCCCGGATCGAGCCGGAGTGGATCGAGCCGCTGGCCCGGCACCTGGTCAAGCGCAGCTACAGCGAGCCGCACTGGGAGCGCAAGCGGGGCAGCGCCGTCGCGCTGGAGAAGGTCACCCTGTACGGCGTGCCGATCGTGACCGACCGCAAGGTCGGCTACGGGCGCATCGACCCGGCCGCGGCGCGAGAGCTGTTCATCAGGCACGCGCTGGTGGAGGGGGACTGGCAGACCCCGCACCGGTTCTTCGCCGAGAACCGGCGGCTGCTGTCCGAGGCCGAGGAGCTCGAGCACCGCGTCCGCCGCCGCGGCCTGGTCGTCGGCGAGGACGAGCTGTTCGCCTTCTACGACGCGCGGGTCCCGGCCGACGTGGTCTCGGCCCAGCACTTCGACACCTGGTGGAAGCAGGCCCGCCGGGCCGACCCCGATCTGCTCACGTTCAAGCCCGCCGACCTGCTCAGCCAGGGCGCCGCGCAGGTCAGCACGGACTCCTATCCCGACGTCTGGACCTCGCAGTCGGCGGGCCTGCGGGCGTTGCCCTTGTCCTACGCCTTCGAGCCCGGCAGCCAGACCGACGGCGTGACCGTGGACATCCCGCTGAGCAGGCTCAACCAGGTGAACGCGGCCGAGTTCTCCTGGCAGGTACCCGGGCTGCGGACCGAGCTGATCACCGAGATGATCCGGTCGCTGCCCAAGTCGCTGCGCCGCGACCTGGTACCCGCGCCGGACGTGGCCCGCGAGGTCGCGGCCCGGCTCGGGCCGCCGTCCGGCGACCTGCGCGACGCGGTGGCCTGCGAGCTGCGCTCGCTGCGCGGCGTGACCGTGCCGCACGATGCGTGGGACCTGTCCAAGCTGCCGCCGCACCTGCGCATCACGGTCCGGGTGACCGACGGGGAGCGGGTCCTGGCCGAGGGCAAGGACGTCGCCGAGCTGCAGCGCGAGCTCCGGCCCCGGCTGCGCGCGGTGCTGTCCCAGGCCGCGGCCGGCCTGACCCGCACGGGCCTGACCTCGTGGGACTTCGGCGAGCTGCCCGCCGTCTTCCGCGAGGGCACCATCGTCGCGTATCCAGCCCTGGCCGACGCGGGCACCACGGTCGACGTGCGCCTGTTCGAGACCGAGGCCGCCGCGCGTTCGGCCATGTGGGCCGGGACGCGGCGGCTGATCCTGCTGGGTGCGCCCTCGCCGGCTCTGGGGTTCAAGTCGATCGCGGGCCGCCTGTCCACTCAGGCCAAGCTGGCCCTCAGCCACAACCCGCACGGCGGCGTGGCGGCCATGTTCGCCGACTGCGTGAACTGCGCCGCCGACTACCTGATGGCGCAGGCGGGCGGCCCGGTCCGGGACCGCGAAGGTTTCGAGCGGCTGTCCGCCGCGGTGCGGTCCGGCTTGCACGAGGTGACCGCCGACGTGGTGACCCACGTCGAGTCGGCGCTCCGGCTGGCGCACGCCGTCCAGGCCCGCCTGGAGGACACCCGCGCCGACGCCGTCCAGCCCGCCGTGGCCGACCTGCGCGCGCAGCTGTCCCGGCTCATCTACCCGGATTTCGTGACCGCCACCGGCTACCGCCGGCTGCCCCAGCTGACTCGTTACCTGCGCGGGATCGAGCGGCGGCTGGACAAGCTGCCCGAGAACCCGGCCCGCGACGCGGCCAACATGGCGGTCGCGCAGCGGGCCGAGCAGGCCTACCGTCAGGCCGTCGCCGAGCTGCCCCCGGCCCGCCGCACCGACCCGGACGTGACCGAGATCCGCTGGATGCTGGAAGAACTCCGGGTCAGCCTGTTCGCCCAGACCCTCGGCACGCTCGCCCCCGTCTCAGAGAACCGCATCCTGGCCGCCCTGGACCGCCTGCGCCCCTGACCATGCCATGATCATGAAGACTTTGCTACTCCCTGGAGTAGTGAACCCTTCGTAGTGATCATGAAATAGCCCCGTGCCGGCCCGCGCCGGCCGCGAAGCGGGCGGCGCCCGGGCCAGCTTCCTCGCGCAGGGCGCGCTGCCCGTGCGCGAACTCCGCGACCATCGCGTCCGCCTCGTCCAGGCCTTCCTGGTCGAGCACGGAGGCTCGGTCGCTGCGCAGGCAGGTCTGCGGGAACGAGGCGAGCTGGGCTGCCAGTTCCTGGGCCGCGGTCAGCGCCTGCCCGGCCGGCACCACCCGGTTAGCCAGCCCGATCGTCGCCGCCTCGGCCGCGGCGACGGCGCGTCCGGTCAAGATCATGTCCATCGCCCTGCTGGTCCCGATGAGCCGCGGCAGCCGCACGGTGCCGCCGTCGATCAGCGGGACGCCCCAGCGCCGGCAGAACACGCCGAACACGGCGGTCTCGTCGGCGATCCGCAGATCGCACCACAGGGCCAGCTCCAGGCCGCCGGCTACCGCGTACCCGGCCACGGCCGCGATGACCGGCTTGGACAGCCGCAGCCGGCTGATCCCCATCGGCCCGTCGCCGTCGGGAGCCACCCGGTTGCCGCGTTCGGTGCCGATCGCGGTGAGGTCGGCGCCCGAGCAGAAGACCCCGCCCTCACCGTGCAGCACGGCCACGGCGGCGTCCGGGTCGGCGTCGAATCCGCGGAAGGCCGCGGCGAGTTGCGCGGCAGTGGGACCGTCGACGGCGTTGCGGCGCGCCGGCCGGTGCAGCAAGACGGTGGTCACCGGCCCCGACCGCTCCACCAAGACCGCCTGGTCGGTCATCTCCGTGCTCCTCGATCCTCGGGGGCGCCACGCTGTCCAAACCGTACCCGGGCCGGACGCGCGCCCGGCGTGTCGTCCCGAACCTTGGACTACTTCAAATGCTACGTTGTTCATCAAGTACGACAAAGCAAGAATGCGGCCGGGAACCGCAGGAAGGCAGGAAACCGTGACCGGAGATCCCCCCGTGCGGCGCCGTCTGGTCGGAGGTGCGCTGCGCCGGTACCGGGAGAACGTGGGCTACGCGCTCGAAGACGCGGCCCGTGTCCTCGAATGCGACCGCTCCAAGATCAGCCGGATCGAGACCGGCCAGCGCGGTATCCGGCCCAAGGAGCTGCGCGAGCTGCTGGCCGAATACGGCGTGCCCGCGAGCGAGCAGCTCGCCCTGGTGTCCATCGCCAGCCGCGGGGGCCAGAACAGCTGGTGGCATCCCTACGCGGACACCTTGTCCGACGCCTACCTCGATTACGTGATCATGGAGTCGGCCGCCTCCGAGATCATGAGCTACGAGGCGCAGCTCATACCCGACCTGCTGCAGACCGATGAGTATGCCCGCGCCATCGCCGCGGCCGAGCCCGGCTACGTTACCGACCAGCAGCGGGAGGACGCGGTGGCGGCCAAGGCGATGCGCAGGCAGGCCGTGCTGAGCGGGAGCCGCCGCCTCAGCGTGGTCCTCGGCGAGGGCACCCTGCATCAGGTGGTCGGCGGCGCGGACGTCATGGCCGGGCAGACCAGCTACCTGGCCCGGGTGAGCGATGAGTTTCCCGCCGTCACGCTCCAGGTCCTGCCGTTCTCGGCCGGCGCGCACGCCGCCGCGGGCAGCGGGTCCCTGGCCATCCTGAGGTTTCCCGATGCGCCGAGCCTGGGTGTCGTGTACCTGGAGGCATTGTCGGGCGGCGTCTACCTGGACAGCCAGGCCGACGTCGCCCGCTACATCCGCGCCTTCGCCCTACTCCGCGCGGCTGCCCTCAGTCCCGCTGACAGCGCACGCCTGCTGCGGGACCTCGCGGCCTAGCGTGGTGTCCTCAGACCTGCGGCCCGGGTGGCGCAGTTGCTGGGTCACGGCCGCGAGCTTGTCGATGAGGTCCTGGATGTCCTGGAGAGGCTTCTGCGTTCGCAGCGACCGTGCGTGATGGCTATCGCCGTCGCCGCCGACAGCACCCGGCACGGTGATGTCGTCAGGACCTGATCGGCTGGCGTCCTGCACGCTGTCGCCGAAGTTCATGCGGGGTGTCTCCTGGGATGATCCGAGCTAGCGGGAAAGCGGCCGACGGAGAGGGTCAGGCGGGGTCGGGGTTATTTCCATCGGCCTGCGGCGCCTTAAGCGCAGAGGACCATGTTAAAGGTTTTTCGCCGGTATGTCACGCATCGCAGGATGTGGTGTGGCGGGTTGGCTTTTGCGTAGCCGCCGGGTCGTTCCGGGGACCGCGGGCGGTTACCCGGGTCCGACCACGCGCCACCCCCGGCAGGGCCTTCTAGCTGCGGCAACCCGCCGAACCCTGGGTCATCCGCGTGATAACGCACAGGCACAGCTAACGATTGCATGATTTGATTCATTAACGCTTTGTACACGCACTTGCAAATGCAATTGACGGGTGCAACGGCGCGGGTGCCGTTCCCGGATGATGAGAAACCTCAGCGATGCCGCGGGGCGTTCTGCCGCATGGTCATCTCGAACTCCTCCGGCATCATCGCGGGCACGGGGAGCGGGGAAACGCCCTCTCGTTCAGGTCGCAGGCCGTCCAGGACGAGGGTCAGGTACCGCCGCCAGATCTCCGGGCTGACCCGCCTCGCGAACTGCGCGGCGTCGGTCAGCACGAACACGATGAAGGGGATATCGGTCGGCCTGAGGTCCGGCCTGAGCTGGCCGGCCGCCTGAGCCCGTTCAACCAGCCTGGTCACCAGGGGCGCGTTGCGCTGCCGGGCATACCAGACCTTATCCCCGCCGTAGGTGGCGAACATCATTATCTGCCGCAGGCCGACGTCGCCGGCCAGCAGGCTGGCCGCCTGCTCCATGAAGCGCACCAGGCCGGACCAGGGGTCGGGATCCTGGGCGGCTGCCTCGGCGAGGGCGGCCACCTCCTCGATGCGGTCCACGAACAGCGCTTCGACCAGGTCTTCCTTGGTCTGGAAGCGCCGGTAGACGGTCCCCACCCCGACCCCGGCGTGCCGCGCCACCTCGTCCAGGCTGGCCTCCAGGCCGCGTTCGGTGAAGACCTCCGAGGCCGCCGTCAGGATGCGCTGCCGGTTCCGTTCGGCATCGCGCCGCAGCGGCCGCGCCTGGCCGGCGCACTCCGCTGGGTCGGGCCCGCAGTGGTCTTCGGTGCGGTGCGTCACGTCCACCTCCAAAAAGTGGAGACATGTCCTCCGCTTCATGTTACTGTGTCACTAAGCGGAGAAGCCACCTCCAGATTGGTGAAGCTTATGTCTGATGTCAACGCCATCGGCGATGCGGCGGATCGGCGGCGCTGGCTCATCCTCGGCGTGATCGGCCTAGCGCAGCTCATGGTCGTCCTCGACGTCACGGTGATGAACATCGCGCTGCCGTCGGCCCAGCGCGCCCTGCACTTCAGCACGGTGGACCGGCAGTGGGTAGTCACCGCCTACACCCTGGCCTTCGGCAGCCTGCTGCTGCTCGGCGGCAGGCTATCCGACCTGTTCGGCCGGAAGGTGACGTTCATGATCGGGCTGGTCGGATTCGCCGGCGTCTCGGCCATCGGCGGTGCCTCGGTCAACTTCACCATGCTGGCGACCGCGCGGGCCTGCCAGGGCGCGTTCGCCGCGCTGCTGGTGCCGTCCGCGCTGTCGCTGCTGACCACCACGTTCACCGAGCCGAAGGACCGCGGCAAGGCGTTCGGCGTCTACGGCGCGATCGCCGCAGCGGGCGGCGCGGTCGGCCTGCTGCTCGGCGGCGCGCTGACCGAGTACCTGTCCTGGCGGTGGACCCTGTACATCAACCTGGTCTTCGCCGGCCTGGCCTTCATCGGCGCGGCGGTGCTGCTGCAGCGGCGTCCGTCGCTGGTCAAGCCGAAGCTGGACATCCCGGGCGTCGTGCTGGTCTCCGGCGGATTGTTCTGCCTGGTCTACGGCTTCTCGAACGCAGCCACGCACAACTGGCACACGCCCTCCACGTGGGGCTTCCTGGTCGCGGGCGTGGCGCTGCTCGTCGTCTTCGCGTTCTGGCAGCGCCGGGCGGCCAGCCCGCTGCTGCCGCCCCGGGTGGTGCTGGACCGCAACCGGGGCGGCGCCTATCTGTCGATGCTGATCGCCTCGGCGGGCATGTTCGCGACGTTCCTGTTCCTCACGTACTACCTGCAGCAGACGCTGGGGTACTCACCGGTCGTCACCGGCTTCGCCTTCTTGCCCATCGTTGGGGGCATCGCCGTCGCGGCGAACCTGTCCACGATCGTGCTGATGCCCAGGATCGGGCCCAAGCCGCTGGTCGCCACCGGGATGCTGGTCGGGGCGGGCGCGATGGTCTGGCTCGCCCAGCTGGGCCCCCACACCACCTACGCCGTGGGCATACTCGGTCCCATCATCATGACCGGGGCCGGCCTCGGCATGGTGATCGCGCCGTCGATCAACACCGGAACGTTCGGGGTGGCCCCGCAGGACGCCGGTGTGGCCTCAGCCACCGTCACGGTCGGCCAGCAACTCGGCGCCTCCCTCGGCACCTCGCTGCTGAACACCATCTTCGCCAGTGCCGTCACGGCCTACATCACCGCTAACATCGCCTCGGCGCGGGTCATCGGCCTGCCGGCGCTGACCAGGCTGGCCCTCGCGCACGGCTACGACAGCGCGTTCTGGTGGACGGCGGGGATCCTCGCCGGAGGGTCGATCGTCGCCGGGACGCTGTTCCGCCGCGGGCCGCTGGTCAGGCCAGGCGTACCCGGCAGTCAGGCCACCGGGACGTTGGAACCGGAGATAGAGGCCGGCCCCGCGGTCTCGGCCTGATCCCGCTCGCCGGGGCCGGGATCAGGCCGGGCAGGTCCACTTTTCCGGGCTGCGCAGCGGCCCGGAAGCGGCCACGTCGGGCGGCGGGAAGTGCTCCTTGAGCGTGAAGGAGTACGGCGTGGGGCCGGACTCCCGCAGGTGCAGGACCCGCTCTTCGGCCTCCTGCGTGGTCGGGAGGTGCCCGCGCGGTATCCACCACAGGGCGGTGTAAGGTTCGGCCATCGGCTCGAACCAGCGGCGCCGGCGCCGCAGCACCTGCCGGTGCGCCCCGGAGTACACGAATCCGGCCAGGGCCTCGACCGACTCCCACACCGACATGTTGACCAGGACTCCGGCGCTCCCGGCCGCGTCCCATTCGAACGCGCGGACCGAGGTCGCGTTGCCGTCCTCCGTCTGCAGCCGCCAGATGAAGCCGGGCGCCGCGTCCGCCGTGGCGTTCACCGGATCCAGGCCGGCCACGAAGTCCGCGAGCAGCGGGCTGTCCAGCGGGGCCCGCAACCGCGCGACGTTCACCTGGGCGAGTACGTAGTCCACGCCGCCATGCTGCCAGCCGCCGCGGGCCGTGGCAACGCCGCTATCCTGGGCGGGGAAACGGGGCTCCGGGGCGGAGGCACGATGGACGATCGTCAGAAGATGCGGGCCTCCGATGCCGACCGGCAGGACGTCGTGGAGCGTCTGCGGGCCGCGCTGGACGAGGGCCGCCTGAAGATGGACGAGTACCTCGAGCGGATGGGACTCGCGTCCGAGGCGGTGACCTACGGCGATCTCGCCCCGCTTTACGCGGACCTGCCCGAGAGCGGCGCGGTGGCCCGGCGGGAACTGGCCTCTCCGGCTCCGGCTCCGGCGCCCGTTGCCCGGCGTACCGGGTTCGCCGCCCTGCCCACGCCGCTCAAGGTGCTCTGGACGATCTGGGGTGCCATCGTGGCGGTCAACGTCGTGGTCTGGGGGCTGGCCAGCGCCACCACCGCGCACGTGATCTACCCGTGGCCGGTCTGGGTCGCCGGGCCGTTGGGGGCTGTGCTGCTTGCCGTCTCGATCGGCGTCATGCAGATCCGGCGGGACCACCGGCCCGGCCCGCCCGAGCCAAGCTGACCCGCGCTCCGTCCGCTCGTAATGAGTCGGTAAGGCTTGACCGGACACAGCCGGACAGGAGCGACATAAACTAACATATCCGGACCAATGCCTTACGAAGAGTGTTGTGCACGGCGTTCCCGATCGCGATCACTGACCCCGGAGAGGGAGGATCCTTGGCTCGCGCGCCGCTTCGGGGCACGGACCCTGGGCAGGTCGGACGCTATCGGCTGACCGCCCGGCTCGGCGCGGGGGGCATGGGCGTGGTGTATCTGGGCACGGCCCGTGACGGCACCATGGTCGCGGTGAAGGTCCTGCGCCCCGAGCTGACCGACGACCCGGAGTTCCGGAACCGGTTCGGCCGCGAGGTGGCCAACCTGACCCGGGTCAAGGGCGTGTGCACGGTACGGGTGATCGAGGCCGACACCGAGTCGGACCGGCCGTTCATGGTCACCGAATACGTGCCAGGGCCGTCGCTGTCGGAGTACGTCGCCACCTACGGGCCGCCCGGGCCCGACATGATGTACGGCCTGGCCACCGGGCTGGCCGAGGCGCTCACCGCCATCCACGCGGCCGGGGTCGTGCACCGGGACCTCAAGCCCTCGAACGTGATCCTGGGCCAGGATGGCCCGAAGGTCATCGACTTCGGCATCGCCCAGGCCCTGGACGCGACGTCGGTCACCAGGACCGGGATGATGGTCGGCTCAGCGGGTTTCATGGCGCCGGAGCAGGTGACCGGCCGGGCCGGGCAGCCGGCCGACATCTTCGCCTGGGCCGTGACGCTCACGTACGCGGCCAGCGGGCAGATGCCGTTCGGCACCGGATCCTCCGAGGCCATCTTGTACCGGATCCTGCACGCCGAACCCGACACCGCCGCGGTTCCCGACCTGCTCCGGCCGCTGGTCAAGGCATCCCTGGTCAAGGATCCGCAGCGCCGCCCCCGGGCCGACGAGCTGCTGGCCCGGCTGACCAGCCGTACGCGGGCCGGCCGTGACGGCGAGCTCGGCACCCAGGCCGTGCTGGCTCAGGTCTGGCCGGCGACCGAAGTCAGTCCGGTCCAGCCGCCGCCGACCAGGGGCGGATCGCTGCTGCTCGAGCCCGGCCCGGCGCGGACCAGGCGGCCCGGCCGAGGCGTGATCAGCCGCCGGGCGGCCACGGTCGGCGGGCCGGTCCTCGCGGTCATCGCCGCCGTTCTGGTCATCACGCTGACCGGCCACTTTCCTGGGTTCGGCCACCTGGCCGCGAACCAGCAGCAGAACATGACCGTCGCCGCCGCCGCGCTCGGCACCTACCCCGGGCAGGAGCAGCGCGGCGTGTCCCAGACCGTGGACCGCGTGGTCGCCTCGGGAAACACGATCGTCACGACGGGCTCGCAGGCCAGCGACGGCGTCGTCCGCCAGCAGTTCTTCGTCTCCACCGACGCTGGCGCGACCTGGCGTCTGGCTTCCACGCACGCCCCGGGCGGCGGGCCGTCCCCGCTGGGCCACCCGGCCACGCGGATGGCCGGCGGCCCGGGCGGATGGGTGGCGGAAGGGCCGCAGGCCATCTGGACCAGCTCCGACGGCCTGTCCTGGACGCTGGCGGCCAGCCACGGCGTTACCCCGCAACTGCCCGGCGACCAGCTCCTGGCGATCACCAATACCGCGGACGGCTTCCTCGCCGCGGGTACCGCGGCGACCAGCGGCGGCGGCAACCAGGCCGTCATCTGGACCTCGCATGACGGCATCACCTGGCAGCGGAAGACGGGGGCACAGCTAGGCCTGACCTCGTTCGGCGGAACCGCGCAGGGCATCGTCTACGCCACCTCGCACGGCAATGACGTCCTCATCGCGGGCGGAATGACCGGCGGCGACGGCACCTCTGGCGCCTGGCTGAGCACCGACGGCGGATCGACGTGGACCCCGGTGACGATCCCGGTCGATCACGGGGCCAGCACCTCCCTCAGCGGCCTGGGCTTCGACGGGTCCGGCCTGATCGCGGTCCGGCCAGGCCAGGCTGCGCCGGGCGGCGCGGACGGCGTGGCCTATTTTTCACCGAACGGACAGGCGTGGCAGTACGCGGGCACCATCGACGCGGCCGGCGGCTGGAGCCCGGGCGTGGTGAAAGGCAGCACTAACGGTTTCGTCGTCACCGGCACGACCAGCGCGGGCCAGATCGTGGCCTATACCAGTACCGGCACCGGCGGGACCTGGCAGCCGACGGGATCGCTGGGCCGGGCCTCGGCCGAGTCGGTGCACGGCGCGACCGTCGGGGCGGGAGGTACCGTCATCGCGGTCGGCGCCACCTCAGGCGGGGCCGAGCAGCCGGTCTTGGTCACGGCGAGCAGGGCCGGGACCGTCCGGCCGGTCTCGCTGACCGCCATCTCCGGCGGCGTCGTCCCCGAGCACGCGGTCAACGGCCTGGCCACGGCCGGCGGCGAGCAGATCGCCGTCGGCAGTGCCGACGGCTACCCGGCGGTGTGGCGCCAGGCCGCCGGCAGCGGCTCGTGGAGCCTGGCCACCTCGCTGTCGCTGGCGTCCGCCTACCCGGGCCTGTCCGCGCTGACCAGCGTGACGCACGGGCCGGCCGGCTGGCTCGCCGTCGGCGAGCCAGGTCCGGTCGTGCTCACCTCGGCGGACGGCACGACCTGGCAGCAGGCAGCCGGGTCCATCGCCCAGGACCTGGCCGGGGCGTCGGCCATCATGACCGCCGCGAATCAGTCCGGGTACGTGATCGTGGGGAACCCGGCCGGGTCGGCCGGCGCGGCCGGACCGTACCTGTGGTGGTCGTCGAACCTGACCTCCTGGACCCGTGGCAGTGACATGAACTACACGAGCGGCTCGAGCCAGATCTCGGCCGTGGCCGCGGACGAGCACGATTTCATGGCCGTCGGCTCGCATAACGGCCACCCGGCGGTGTGGACCACGACCGACGGCCAGACCTGGACGACGATCCAGCTGGGCCTGCCGCCGGGAGCGTCATCCGCCGTGCTCCGGCAGGTGGCGATCAGCGGAGAACACGTGGTCGCCCTGGGTCAGGAGACCAAGGCGGGCGGGGCTGTGCCGTTCGCCGAGCTGTCCGCCGACGGCGGCGCGAGCTGGCAGGAGGCTCCGTTCGGGTCGGCCGGGCCCGGTACGGTCGTGACCGCGCTGACCGCTGGCTCAGGCGGCTTCACCGCGGCCAGCCACTCTGGTCCGCCCGGCCAGCAGGACGCGCAGATCTGGACCTCCGCCACCGGGTCGGCCTGGACTTCCGCCCAGGTCAGCGGGCTCAGCGGCGGCGGCTCGCACGAGATCACGGCGCTGGTCCCGGCCGGCTCGGCCGTGACCGGCGTCGGCGTGATCGCCACCCAGCAGGCGCAGCAGCCTGTCACCGTGAGCCTGGCCGCCGGCTAGGGCCGCGGCTCGGTGACGTCGGCGACCACGCAGGCGATGTTGTCCGGCCCGCCTGCCTCGTTGGCCAGCTCGATCAGCCGGCCGACGGCCTGCTCGGGGTCGCCCCGCGCGCTCAGCGTGTCCCGGATGATCCCGGCGGGCACCGCCGCCGTGAGGCCGTCCGAGCACAGCAGGTAGCGGTCGCCCGCCTGCGCGTCGTGCAGCGAGACGTCAGGCTGGGGGGTTCTGTCGCCGTCGATGGCTTGCAGCAGCAGCGACCGCTGCGGGTGGGAATCGGCTTCCTCGGGCGTGATCTTGCCCTCGTCGAGCAGCGCCTGCACCACCGAATGATCATGGGTGACCTGGAACAGCTCGCCGGCCCGCAGCAGGTAGGCCCGCGTGTCGCCGACGTGGACCAGGGCGAGCTGGGACCCGGACCAGAGCATGGCGGTCAAAGTGGTGCCGGTCCCGGGGTCGGCGGCGGCCAGGTCCCGCACCGCCGAGTCCGCCTGCCGGACGGCGTCCTCCATCGCATTCAGCAGGTTGCCGGCGGGCA
>Ga0335081_10014413_pt1 | contig 12787 bp, 10 predicted proteins | sample Lox_Sample_35_FD_206713 | JGI IMG/M metagenome (GOLD analysis project Ga0335081, IMG submission 206713) | Soil microbial communities from Loxahatchee National Wildlife Refuge, Florida, United States - Lox_Sample_3.5 | ecosystem: Environmental > Terrestrial > Soil > Wetlands | place: USA...
CTCGGGAACTGTCAGAACAGACAGTCTGAGATTCGGCCAATCTTGCAGATTGAGTACCAGGTGGTGGGCAAGGGCTCGGCGAAACCTGAAGTCGTTGGCTTCCCAAGACAGATCCGGCGAGTCGGTGCACCCGTTGGGCGTATAAGCTCTATCCAGATTCTTCCCCAGCGCGGAAAGCTAATGATTGGGCGACCGTTCAGCAAGAGCGATTTTCAATTGGTTACATTGGTGATCCTTCTTGACTCTCGGAGCTTGAATCTCATATTCAGTCATTGTATTTTTCGGACAACCGCAGCGATTATCGTGGCGTCTGACGAGGGCCTGGGGAGCGGTTATAGGCTAATCGGTCCACCACAGAGAGCCACTGATCAGGGGGACAATTGGGATGATGATTCCGGGAATGCCACAGTTGCGTAAGGACATAAAAGTTATTGAAGACTATGCCCGCGCCTGCCAGTCAACCGAAGAAATGGGAATGATGCTCCTCACCCAGGAAGAGGCGGACGTCATTGAATCGTTCCGACGATTCAAAGCTGAGGGCCACGATTAAACAGACCCGGTGACTCCAAGAAAAAAGGGCCAGAAATTCCTGGCCCTTCAGCCGTGATGTTTTTCGGATCGCTGCGAGCGCTCCGGCTACTGCCCGTGTTTCGCCATCGCTGCCGTGATTTTCTCTTTCACCGCATCGAGGTTGAAGCTTGCGCCCTTCTGCATGGGCGGATACTCGAGGGCTGTCATGGCGAGTTTTGCCACTTCCTGCTGGACAAACACGAAGCGCCAGAACTCATATGCGAACCAGTTGTAGTACTGGATTGATCCAGTTATGCCGCTTCGTTCAAACGGATCGAGACGCAGGTTGCTCAGGATCGGCCAATCGGGATGGATCGTGCCGCCGAGCCACCCGCCTGGCTGATCAATGAAGCGGAACTTGAAGTCGTCAATGCGTACCGCCCCTAGGGTGGTTTCGGCGAAGTAATAGACCTCATGCCGCGCCGATGGGCCCTTGCCGGTGATCAAGTCCAGTTGGTTATAGCTGTCAAGGTGGTTCTTATAGGTCCGATCACCAAGCTTCACGCCCTTGAGTAGTTGTTCCTTGATGTTCGGGTTGCCGGCGGCGGCCACGAGAGTCGGGAACCAGTCGAGGCTGGCAAAGATGCCATTCTCGACTTTGCCGGCGGGAACATGTCCAGGCCAGCGGACAATCGCTGGGCAACGGTACCCACCTTCCAAAACAGTTCCTTTGCCTCCGGCGAACGGGGTCTGTCCGCCATCGGGCCAGGTGAAATTCTCGGCGCCGTTATCGGTGGTGAACATGACTATGGTGTTTTCGTCCACACCCATGTCCTTCAGCTTCTTCATGACCGAGCCCACAATGTCATCGAGTTGCGCCATGCCAGCTTCATAAATGCTCCAACCGTTCTTGGAGTTGCGCAGCGCTTCGTATTTTGGCGAGAGGTGGGTTACGACGTGCATGCGCGTCGGATTGAGATAGAGGAAGAACGGTTTGTCGGCGGCTTTCGCCTTGTCGATGAATTTGAACGAAAGGTCGAGAAATTCGTCGTCTACGGTCTCCATCCGCTTGGGATAGAGGGTGCCTGCATCCTCGATCTTCTGCTTGCCTACCTTGCCCCAGCGCGGATCAACGGACGGGTCATCCTTGTCGGTCGCCCAAGAGTGGACTATGTTGCGCGGTCCGACTTTGTCTAACAGTTCCTGCGGGTAGCCGGGGTGCGCCGGGTCTTCCATCGCGTCGAGGTGGTAGAGGTATCCGAAGAACTCGTCGAAGCCATGAACCGTGGGCAGGAACTCATTTTGATCGCCAAGGTGGTTCTTGCCAAACTGTCCTGTAGCATAGCCCAACGACTTGAGCGCAGTTGCAAGTGTGCAAGCCTCGGCGGGTAGTCCGAGTTTGGCGCCGGCTTGGCCGACCGTCGTCATTCCCGTACGGATCGGCAGTTGGCCGGTAATGAACGCGGCACGACCTGCGGTGCAGCTGGCCTCCGCGTAATAGTCGGTGAATATCATGCCTTCACAGGCGAGTTTGTCGAGATTTGGTGTGCGTCCGGCCATCATGCCGCGGTGGTATGCGCCGATGTTCCAGATGCCGATGTCGTCAGCCATGATGGCGACGATGTTGGGTTGCTTTGTAGCCATAATTTATTCCTTCCTTTTGAGTTGATGTTCAAGTTGTAGTTGTCGGCTTGCGCCGGAAACAATGCCGTGGTTGTAGGTCCTGACGTTGAACCAGCCAATGTAGTGCCGGATGTTCGGTTTGTTTGTAGCCCTGCGTCATTCCTTTTTTTCGTTGTGCAATTGCCAATTCGTTCCCGCGTTTATCCAAGTCGATTTGCGCGGTCTTGCTTCACGTTGCCGCTCCATGCTCCGCTCCAGCCGTCGAGAAGTTCATTCCAGTGAAGGGCGATTGCGGTGCGTGATCGCCGTGGCAGAAACGGAACTTTTTACCGCTCATGCAGGGACAAGGCACGTAGGGCCCGGCTTTCGCATCCTCCGCAACAGTCAACGCCATCACGTCGGACGGCGCGCGGTTCTGCTGCAGCAGTTGAGCCATGGTCTGCATGGCAGGGCGGGTGTGCTTGAAGAACAACTCCAAGCCCGCACAGAGGTAGTTCTGGCCCGGTTCGCCGTCGCGCGACAGTGCAAAACGATCCTTGGGACAACCCCCATTGCAGAGCCGCTTCACCTCACAGCCTTGGCACTGCGCAGTTAGCAAATCTCGTTTGTCATCTCCGAACTTGCGCTGCTCCGCCGAGGCGACGAGTTGCACAAGAGGCGTCTGGTGGATGTTGCCCAGTTTGTAACGCGGCTCGACGAAGTGATCGCAGGAGTAAACGTCGCCGTTGTACTCCAGCGCCGGGCCGTACCCGCAGGTAGGAGCGTGAATGCACAACAGATGCCGGCCGAAATACGCCTCGAGGGTCACATCAAAGAGCTGGACGTAAACCTTGCCGACATCGTGGCGCACCCATTCCTCAAAGACATCCACTAGAAAGCGGCCGTATTGCTCGCCGCCGACGGAACGCTTCGTTACGAGGTTCCCGTCCTGCGTGTAGAGCAAGCGCTTTCGGTTCGGCTGGTCGCTCCATCCCTGGTTGGCGATGTCGATCGTCTCCGCACTGGCACGCTCGACGATAGGGATGAATTGCACCCACTTCGCGTCCATCTCGTCGCGGAAGAAGCGATACACAATGCGGCCGTGTTTCTCGTTCGCGGCATTGACCGTACAAATTACGTTGAATTCGACTCCGTGCTTATGAAGCAGACTCCAGCCTTTCATTACCTTGTCGAAGGTGCCCTTCTTGCTGCGGTCGACACGGTACTCGTCGTGGAGTTCGCGGGGTCCGTCGACACTCAGGCCGACCAGAAAATTGTGTTTCTTGAAGAAAGCGCACCACTCATCGTCAAGAAGAATGCCGTTGGTCTGGAAGGTGTGTTGCACGATCTGCTCAGGGCGGCGGTACTTTTCGACAAGTTCAATCGAGCGCCGGAAAAACTCGACTTTCATCAACGTTGGTTCGCCCCCCTGCCACGCCACAGTCACGTTGGGCGTGCGGTGCGACTCCAGCAGTTGACGGATGTAAGCCTCGAGCGTGGCTTCGGACATCCTGTTCTTCTCGTTTGGATACAACGATTCCTTAGACAAGAAAAAGCAGTACGTGCAGTCAATATTGCAAGTGGATCCGCTCGGCTTCGCCAGCAGATGGAAGCGCGGCGGGGTGCGGTCGGACAGATTTTCTTCAGTCATCAGAGGCATATGCGCACCATCTCTGCGGCGTCAAACGAAGTGGGCCAGTCCTGAATGCGTTCACGGCAGCCGCTCGTCCGCAACCAAAGAACGGGGGTTCGATTCCTGTAGGCAGGTTATTCGGCCAGCTCTAGCTCGGGAACTGTCAAAACAGACAGTCTGAGATTTGGAATCTGGCAAGATTGACTACTGGAGGCGCTGGATTGTTTTGCCTTGAGCAGAAGTGAAACCGGCAGCCCAGGTTCGAGCTGCCGGCCAGATAGATGATGGTGCGATTACCTGTTAGTCAACGGCGAACATTGCTGCTGCCATCTGTTCCAGGTTGAGGTACTGCTCTTTCTCAGTGGTGACGCCGACCACGAGTATCTTGCCGCCCGTAAACTTCCCGGGAGACTTGTATTCCTGGCTCACGGCGTCGGCGCTGTCGTAGCCGATGCAAAGTCCGTCGCCGTCCAGGGTGAACTTGCCAACCTGTGCGCGCATCGGACCTGACGCTACGATCTTGTCGTTGACGTAGAGGTTCGTCTTGCCGACGGACTCATGGTATTTACCCATGCCTTCACGGATGAACTCCATTCCCAGCGTGTACTTGCCGGGCTTGAGTTCCTGCGAGACAAACTTCTGTTCGGGCTTAATGCCAAGGAAGTTGTAAACGTACTGCAACTTTTTGTCCTTGATGAACAGCGTGTGACCGCCGAAACGCGATCCGTGGGCGAAAATAACGCCGGAGCAATTCGGATCGATGATCTCGACGTCGGCGAGGATCTTGTACGAGCGTCCGCGCACGTTTACGGCAGCGCCTTCCGGCACCGCGGAGGTTCCCGGATAGTAGATGTACCGTTCGCGGGGCGGTTCCTCCGTCGGTCTTGGCTCTGTGAGAACGGCCGTGACATTGCGGTCGTCCAGCGGGAAAACCTTGTTAGTGTCTGCCTCCTCAAACCAAGCCTTGACTAACTCCTGAAGCTTCTCAGGATGCTCCTTGGCCAGATCCTTGGATTCCGCACGATCGACATCAACGTGATAAAGCTCCCATTTGTCCTCGTCGAAGTGGCCTTGGTCTGAGGGACAGGGGGAATGCAGAGAGGCGGCTTTCCAGCCATCCACCCAGATACCGCGGGTGCCATTCATTTCGTAGTACTGGCGGTGCTTTTGGGTCGGAGCATCAGGCTTTGCTTCGAAGGTGTAACGCATCGAAACGCCGGAGAGCGGGAGCTGCTCAACGCCCTTGTAGATCTTCGGCATTTCAAGACCGCAGATCTCCAGGATGGTGGGGACGATGTCGACCGAGTGATGGTACTGGTTTCGAACTTCCCCGCGCGCTTTGATACCTTTCGGCCATGATATGACCAGCGGGTCGCAAGTGCCACCCGCGTATTCCGAGTAGCGTTTGAACATCTTGTACGGCGTTGAGAAGCCTACGGCCCATCCGGTCGGGTAGTGCTCATAAGTATCCGCGCTTCCCAGCTTGTCAATGAGCTTTAGATTCTCCGACATTTCATCCGGATAGCTGTTGAAGAGCTTGTTCTCATTGACCGTTCCGTTGGGGCTGCCTTCTCCGGAAGCGCCATTATCGGCGGCATAAATGACGAGGGTATTCTCGAATTGACCGCTCTCTTCCAGGTAGTCAATGATGCGGCCCACCTGCGCGTCCGCATACTCCGACATTCCGGCATAGACTTCCGCCAGCTTCGAAAACAGTTTCTTCTCGTCGGCATTCAGCGTGTTCCATGGGCGCACATGATCGCCCGGAAACGCAGCCTCGGGTGGCATCGGGTTGATTGGGGTAAGCTGGGTTCCCTTCGGCAAGACGCCCTTGGCGATCATGCGCGGCAACACCCACTCACGATAGGCTTCGTAGCCGTCGTCGAATTTGCCCTTGTACTTGTCGATGTACTCCTGCGGAGCATGATGCGGAGCATGGTTGGCGCCCGGGCAGAACCACATGTACCAGGGCTTCGACGGGTTGCTGGCTTTCTGGTCCTTGATCATCTGCAAAGCATGGTCGGCAAGGTCCTTGGAGAGGTGATAGCCCTCTTCCGGCGTATAGGGCTGGTCGATGGCGTGGTTATCTTCGTATAGATCGGGATACCATTGATTGGTCTCGCCGCCGATAAAACCGTAGAAGCGGTCAAAGCCCTTTGCCAGCGGCCACAGCTTCTTGCTGGCGCCTGGAGCAGTGTCTGTTTCGGCAACGTTGTGGTTCTTGCCCACCCAGAACGTGCTCCAGCCACCATCCTGCAGGATCTGCGCGATCGTAGCGCACTCGTCTGGCATGCGTCCGGAGTGACCCGCAAATCCAAGCGCTAATTCGGTGACGGAGGCCATCCCGTTCAAGTGATGGTTGCGTCCGGTGAGACAGGTGGAACGAGTGGGCGCGCACAAGGCGCAGGTGTGCCACTGCGAGTAAATCAATCCCTGATCGGCCAGCTTCTGCATCGTGGGCATGTTGATGCGGCCGCCATAAGGTGACCAGGCAGCCTGGCCTGTGTCGTCATACAGCACAAACAGAATGTTCGGCGCTCCCGCAGGAGCTCGGGTTGGTGTAAATGGTTCCCAATCGGGAACGGAGTCGCGCACATCGAGCTTAATCGTGCCCTTAAACGGTTTCTTAGGCATTGTCTTCATCTCCTCTGGAACGGGCAGTTCGCCGTCGTATGAAGGCTAGGTCGTAAGGTGGCGGAGCGAAACTGTCAATAGTTACAGTCGCAGGTTGGGAAAAATCTGGCAGGGCGGGTGACATCGTGCACGGGGCCGTAGTCCGTTTGTTGCCTCATTCCCATTCAGTGGGTAGCCGTGTGAAACGTGATGAAGGAAACAAGTTTACTTCGATTCCAAACCATTCGGCGCTGGAGGCTTCGGCAGGTGCTGATCGCAAACGGACGCCATCAGGCGAAGTTCCGCGACGACGCCGAGCATATGCGTCGCAATATTGGGACAGCCCGGGTGGTCGCAGAGATATTCCGTGAGTTTTTCTTCGTAGCCCTCTGGCGTGGTAAGGCCCGTCTTAATCGTGACCCAAGGCATAATGCCGACCGTGATATTGAATATTATCTTCCGAACCGCGGGGCGTTGAGCAAGTAATTTTTGTGCGACTCCCGTCACTGACGTCTTGTGGATGATTATTGATTACGAGTGATTTCAGCACCCTGCACGAAATGATTCGCTCCGACAGAAGATAGCCTGGGTTTGCGGTGACGTGCAAACAGTAGAGTGACTTGCAGGGTTAGCTGCCATCTCGGTGAGACCTGGCTCGCAGGTCGAACAACGTTGTTGTAGATTGCGAGGTTTACATCGACTGGCTGTCCTCCTATTTTGAAGGTTCTTCCAATACCGCCCCCCACAGGGACCAACCAGCGGTAACTGCTAAGTTGCGTCCAGTCGGCAGAAATTGTCGGGTTTGTTGTCAGATACCACTGACACGGCAGGTTGTAGGAGAACATCGGTTGAAGTTGCATCTGCCGAACCGGGCCGCGGTCGGTGGAAGCAGGAAAAGACCAGATGTTCTGGACCAGAATGTAGCCGGAAACGGACTCAGACTGGTAGAACACAGCGACCGATGGGCCTAGTCCCCATCGGCCGAGTCCGAGTACACTGCCTGTCGCCGTGGGCATCAGCAAGGCCGGCCCCACGCCCCAGACGAACCGGCTGACGTGTTCCGGCGTAAAAAAGAAGGTCGAGACCATATCGCCGAAACCCAGCTTGCCCCCAGTCGCACGCGTCAAGTCCGGGACGTATGTGACAACAGTCGCCACGATGCGGGGAATGAGAAGCCATCCCGGGGATATGCGGACGGGGATGAGCGGCATAATTTGGAGATCTGCCGCGGTGCGACGGTTCGTGCCGGAGCCGAAATAGATATCAGGGGACATCGGTAGCTTGACCACATTGGCGAAGGGATTCCTCGCGAACTTCCTCAGGTCGTCGGGTGAGGGTTCTTGCGCGCATAGCAAGAGCGGCGCAAGAACAAAGCATAATGCCAGCGCGATCCGAGTTCTCGTAGCGTGGCACCAGGGGGAAGGATGTTGGCGCTCTGCCGACGTATTGCCAATGCATCCCATTCAGCCACTCTTTCGCAGGTAATCCTTCTTCCGTTCACGTTGGATAACCGTTTCCCGATCACCGGGCGTGCAACGTCGTTGAGAGGCTTATCAGATTCAACGGACGAACGGAAACCATACCTCGACGTGGACTATCGATGTCAGCGATGAGGAAGAACGAGAGCGCCACGGCAAGCGGCACAACCACGAAGAGCAATTTGCCGGGTCGACGCGCACTATAGCCGAGCAGCAGATTGCACCAGATAGCGATGGCTGTCATCAAAACCCAGGCCTGCGGTGGGATGCGATACCACCACGCAGCCTGGGTGTAGCCTTGTGAGTTCAGTACGTCGTTCAAACCTGAAACAGCCAGGGCAATCGTCGGCGTGGGCTCCGCGGCGGCACCCGCTTCCACGACAGACCACATATCATCCTGCAGTTTGGTTGTCCTGATATCGATCTGCTGAAGTTGCGTCAAGTCGCGGGTCGTATAAAATAGGACGCGCTGATCCAAATAGTTTTTTAGCAGTTTCCGTACTTGCGTAGCTTCGGTGGCGGGCAGCAAACCTGCGCGGACGTATTCTGTACCGATAGCGTTGGCCTCTGCTTCCTCGTAGTTCTTGCGCTGATCATAGCGGCCCAGCGCCATCGAGAAGGTAAATCCGATGAGGAGACCCAACAGAGTCAGGATCGCGGTCTGGACAAACCCGAAGACTTCTCGCGCGGACTCATCCAGCGGCCCGAGTTTCTTGCGCACGAAAGAACCGGAAAGAGCGGCGCCCCAGAGAGCCAGGAAAGAGAGCACGCAAATCAAACGTGGATAGTCAAGTATGTTGCGCATCGAACTCTTCCCTTTCAGCCTTCAGGTGCCGCCCGTAGCGTGACGTTCGTGACCTCCCGCGCTTTGAGCGAGGCGCCACCGTTTTCTTCAGTGGAAGATCATCTTGACCAGGAACTTCAGCACATCCGCGAGCGAGAATACCGTCAGTGACAGCGGCACAAAAGGAAGGATGGTGGCGGCGGCGAGGCGCGTGATGTCCTGGAAGACAAAGGGAAAGATGCGCATCTGACGCACCATGGCGTAGCTGTTGCCCAAGTCCGCCAAGGACTGAAGATCGGCGGTGCCGAGCACGTCGTGCGCTTCCGGGAAGCCGTGCCTGATCCACTTGTCTTCGAATCCGAACACATAGCGATTGGCGAGCAATCCGTATTCTCTGGAACCCTGTCGCTGAGCGTCATCCAGCTTCGGGGTAAACATCACCAAGGGACCGATGATGAGCAGTACAAAAAAGATTACCAGCCCGACGGCTTCCATCTTGAACGACAGCAGAGTTCGCCCGTCATACAGAACCCGGTTGGCGATCAATCCGGCCAGCGTGGCGCCTTCGGCGAAGAGTATGGGCGCGAAGGCGTAGGAGCTCTTTCCTAAAAAACCAATCCCTCCGGCCTGATCCGGATGCGCCGCACTGAGGTGCAGGTTCAGTCTTGAGATCTTCCAAAGAAGCCGGAACCAAAGCGCAAGCCGCATGTACCAGCGCAGCAGGATGAACTGGAATAACGGGATACTCGCGAAGACATACCAAAACCCGGCTGGTGTGAGATTCACATGTTTGGAGTCCGGGTGCGCATACCATGTTGCAGATCCCAAAGCGATCTCACTACGCCAGATCCAAAGCCCCACGGTATAGACGAAAACCAGCAGGGTCAGTTCCACTGCGACAGAGTTTCGTACTCGCATGGCTGACTTGACTGCAGCCTGAAGAGCTGGCACGTCTTCGCCGACTACAATGCGCCTGTCTAGAAATCGTTGAGCCAATGGGCTGATTCGTTTATGAACCACCAGTTCGGCAATGATGAGTGCCGGCAATGCCACAAGGAATCGAGCGTTCGCTTCGACATCATGGAGGAAAGGGATCTTTATGTCTCCACCGACGGCGTGACCTGCAAACACAGATAGAAGTAGCAGTGGCAACCAGGCAAATAGCGTGATGACCACGACTCGTCTGCGGAGTAGTTCCAGAGCGTCCCCCGAGAGATGTGTCCGCCGATAGAGTTGAAACAAAGGGCCGCCCAACATCAATGAGAACTCAGTCGGCCGAACATCTGATGCTGGCTGCATCGCCACGCCTTCTTGAGCGTTCACCTCGTGATCTCCTCCGTGGTGCATGCGGCCGATTTTCACCCATATCAGCGCAGCGAACGGCGGTACCGCAGTACCGAATGATGGGATCTGTGGATCTGTGTAGTGCCTTCGCGCCAACAATACGAGCGGCGTTCCGGCTGAGCAACTGTCAAAGCTGACAGTCGAACAACCCAAACTGCGCAAGTTCCTGTAAGTTCTGCCAGTGGTCGCTGCTGCCCACCTGATCTATAACGTCGTCAGCTTTTTGGATTTATACCGTTGCTGAGGGATCGAACCCTATGAGCGCGACGACTGCACTACCACAGACGCGTACAGTACAGAAAAACGAGTCAACAATTCTCGCCGAACAGCGAACCGATCTGGCGCTTCATCGCACGATTATCGCGATGGAGCGAACGCTGATGGCCTGGATCCGGACTGCGCTTTCACTGATCGGCTTCGGCTTTACCATCTATAAATTCTTCCAGTACATGCCTGCTCAGTTGGCGGCTGGCACCGTGCGGCGTCCAGAGGCGCCGCGCAATCTGGGGTTAACCCTCATCGCTCTCGGAACCCTCGCATTGATGGCAGCGACCGTGCAGCACCGGCTTTCTCTGAATGAACTGGGAGAATCCGCGAAGCGGCACATCTGGTCCATCTCGTTTGTGGTGGCAATTTTGGTGATTTTGATTGGGGCTCTTTCGTTTTATGGTGTCCTGCTGCACAGTGGACCGTTTTAGCGCGCGAACAATGTTGAAGTGACGTTTAGGTGGCGAACCGTGCCTTACCCGTATACTCTTGCAGCCGCGTTGGTGCTTGCCAGCGTCTACCTTCTCGGTCACAAGCTGCGCGCGACCTCTCACCACCGACGGTGGGTTTCCGTTGCGGGAGGAGTGTCGGTTGCATGGGTTTTCATTGACCTTCTTCCGGAAATCTCTGAGAACCAGGCGAGATTCTCAACCGGGCCTCATCGCGCCGTGGCGCTCTTCCCAGAACAGGCCGTCTATCTCGCCGCGATGCTCGGGTTCATGATTTTTTATGCATTCGAGTACATCGTGGTCGCATCGGAGGAGAAGAGCGAGCCAAGCAGCATTTACTCCGCATTTCGGATCATGGCGTTCGCGACGTATAGCGGTCTAATCGCGTATCTCCTCATCCACAACGTCTGGAAAGATGCCCCGACCCTTGTCCTTTACACTTTGGCGATGTCGTTTCATTTCCTGCTGGTGGATCACTCACTGTTTTCGGAGCAGTACGGGGCTCACGAAAGCCGGCTGCGCTGGGTCCTCGCCTTGTCCGTCCTGGTCGGCTGGCTCATCGGAATTCTCACTTCGATCCCAGACCCATGGATGGCCCGGATCGTAGGGTTTGTGTCCGGAGGAGTTCTGATGAACACTGTCGTGGTCGAATTACCGGAGGGGCGGGGTGGACGTTTTTGGCCTTTTGCAATAGCCGCCGCAGTGTACTCCGCCGTGCTCATCGTCGTTTTAGGTTAAGACCTGTGCGGCGCTAGACACAGCCGCAGTGTTGCTCCCCGCTCGACAATGCCTCCAACTGAGAAACCAGGGGCAGGCATGGACATCAACTTCAGGTGCTAAAACGCTTCGCCAACACCCATACTCCATGTCCAACTGTTCTTGCCGCGGGCGAAGTCCGCACAAAGATTGACGTGATACGCCGGGCTCAGCACAAACCTAGGCCCCCCGCCCACTGCGGGCAGCAAATTGTTGCTTCTGAGCCACTGACTTTCACCGGGCACGACCTCTCCGACTCCTGCGAATCCAGCAAGCCCAAACCTCTTCGGCAACGACAGGCGATACTCTAGCTGCGTCGCGAACAGATGGCGATCCAGATAGCGGCCAGCGGTATATCCTCGCAGTTCGTTGCTCGTCCCATAGACGCAATTCCCGTAAAACGGGGGCTCTCCGCCTGTGTCACAGAGATAGAAATCGTAGGCCAGGACCTGACTGTTGCTCAGGCTCACGAATTTGTCGAAGCTGGTTTTATAACGTTGAAACGAGTACTTGCTGCCCAGTGATTGGGCAAAAAAGTCAGCCGTGAATTCCAGTTTCGTTCCCGAGGTCGGATAGAAACGATTAGGCCGAGTATCACGAACAACCCGAATACCGACAGCCCGCAGGGCTGTATGTAGACCGAGGTCAGGGGGAACGGGAGGCGTGTCGTCGTCGCTAGTGGACCTCAACGTAAGGAGCGAATTCCCGTCCACAAAGCGCGGGCCGACGAAGACCTTCCACATGAGTCGCCGCAATACTTCCCCTAAGAACAGCTGGCCAGTTTGTTCCAGGGGCAATTTGAGGCCAGCATTGCCCGCGGCAATCCCAACGCCGTAGAGGCTGTAGTTAAAATTGCCGCGCGCATAGCCGGTGGTCACCTCATAGGTGTTCCGTTTCAAGAACAACTGCGCGCCGAAGCCAAAGCCGTGAGTGCCGTTGTTGCTTATCAGACCTGCGGCTGCGATGGTCGATGGAGGAGAAACCTTGTCGTTTTTGCTGAGCGGGAAGATGTAGGCCATGATCGGGACGATTCCCGAACCGATCGCTGGGCTCACAAGAGGAAGAGGAGCGACCACTATCGATCCAGCATGGTGCTTCTGCTTCTCATCTGACTTGCCTTCGGTCTCTGGAGTTTTATCTTCCGATGCCGTTTGGTGGGCGGAGATCCTGACATCGGGGTCAGTATTGTCCAGCCACTCGGGCGCGATTTTGGATGACGCATCGTGAGCCTGAGTTTGCTGCGCCGAAGCTGAATTCACCAGGAATAAGCAAAATGCAACGGCCAAATAAGAACCCAAGATGCGTAGTGCCGACGCACCTGTGAGATTCTCCTGAGGGCCAATGGGCAAAC
>Ga0335081_10014414_pt1 | contig 12787 bp, 12 predicted proteins | sample Lox_Sample_35_FD_206713 | JGI IMG/M metagenome (GOLD analysis project Ga0335081, IMG submission 206713) | Soil microbial communities from Loxahatchee National Wildlife Refuge, Florida, United States - Lox_Sample_3.5 | ecosystem: Environmental > Terrestrial > Soil > Wetlands | place: USA...
GAGTACCCCGACCCGAGCTCGTACCTCCCCCAGTTTTTCGGTTGCGAGGGCGGGCTCAGCAACGGCTATTACTGCAGCCCGAGCCTCGACCGGGAGATGCGCACGGCAAGCCTGCTCGAGCTCACGAGTCCTCGCAGCGCGGAGGCTGCGTGGACTGACATAGACCACCGACTGGCGGATGACGCGGCGTGGGTGCCGACCGTCGACCTGCGGGCAGTCGAGCTCGTCTCGCCGCGGCTGCGCAACTACCAGTTCAACCCCGTGTGGGGTTTCCTCGCCGATCAGGTCTGGCTCCGCTAGCCTCGGCTGCAAGGCGGATGCAAGGATCCGTCAAGGGGCTGCAGCGACGCTCGCGGCATGATCAGACGCATTGCCGTCGCGGCCCTTCTTCTCGTGGGCGTTGGAGCCACTTCGGCTTCGGCCGCGACGCTACGCGTGTGCCCGCACGGGTGTGCCTACAGTCAAGTGGCCGACGCGGTCGGTGCCGCGCACGACGGCGACAGCGTGAGCGTCGCCGCGGGCAACTACCGTGGCGGGTTTGTCATCACGAGGAGCGTGGTGGTGGATGGGGCTGGCGCGGGTCGGACAGTGATCAGCGGCGGAGGCCCGGTGATCACGGTGGGCACGCTCGACGGTGCGAGCGAGCCGACGGTGACTATTCGCGAGGTGACGATCACCGGTGGGGTCACGCATGCCGCGTTCGATACGTCATTTGAGGCGCTCGGCGGCGGCGTGTACGTTCCCGAGGCGGCCGACGGCGCGACCCCCACGACGCTGACCATCATCGCCAGCGCCGTCACCGTCAACACGGCAGCGCCGACCAGCGAGATCCAGTCCCCCTCCGGCGCACCGTGCGGGGCGATGGGCATTTGTCCGTTCGCGCATGCGGGGGGCGGTGGGATCGACAGCTGGGGCAATCTGACCGTGCGCAACACGCTCGTGGCCGGAAACCGAGCCAGCGGACCGTTCACCAGCGACGCCGACGGTGGCGGGATCTACAGCCAGAACGGGACGCTGAGCGTCGAGCACAGCGCGATCACTCAAAACGAGGCACTGGCCGGCGTTCCGAACGGACGCTTCGCCGAGGGCGCCGGCATCATGGTCGACAACTTCTTCTCCGAGCCCGGGACGTGCGTCTCGCCCCGTCTGCTGTGCCGGTTCGTCATCCGCGACAGCCTGGTCGACGGGAACACTAGCCGCCTTGAGACCACGCTCCCGTTGTTCTCGGGCAACGGCGACTTCGTGATGCTGGCCAACGCCGGAGGCATCCACGTCGGCGACAACATTCCCACCACGATCGAGCGGAGCACGATTGACGAGAACGCCGCGATCTCCAGCGATCTGCACGGCGAGCCCGGCTCGATCGACGCCGGCATGATCGTCGGCGCCAGCCCGCTGACCATGCGCGACAGCCACGTCGACCGCAATCTGACCGCGACGACCGCACAGACCGTGGCTGATGTGGCGCCGGTCGGTGACGCGCTCGAGGTCGATGGGTCGGGGACGATCGTCGATACGAGCGTCGACGGAAACGTGGCCACCACGTTCAGCCGGAGTGGGGTGGCCGGCACATCCGGCGGACTGAGCGTGATCGGCACCGATCTGCTGACCATGAGGAACTCCACGATCAGCCAGAACTTCACTTTCGCGCGCAGCGACACCGGCTCGGCCAAGGTGCTGGGCGGTGGCGTATTCAACAACACCCAGCTCGCTCTGGACCACGTCACGGTCAGCCACAACACCGCTCGCGCCGAGGGACCCGACGGTGTGGCCCAGGGCGGCGGGATCTGGAATGGCGACCTGTTCGCGGGGCCACCCGTCCTCACCCTCGAGAACTCGAGCGTGGTCGGAAACGCGCTCGAGGCCAGCCCCGGGATTCCCCGCCAGGGCGGCGGTGTCTTCACCACCTTCCCCATCGGACGGCTTAACACGCTGATCGCCGGAAACCGACCTGACCAATGCTTCGGCTGCTCACTGACGCGGGCCATGACGCGCGGTGCGATGGAGAAGGCCCGCATGGCTCGAGCGAGCGAGGCGACGACGGCCCGAAAGTAGATCGGGGTCCAAACCCACCGGCGGTTCCGCGGGCGGCCGCGCTGTTCCTGGCGTGAACCGTCCGGTCGTACCACAAATGAAAGGAACGATCATGCGTAGACTCACTTTGACCACCGCGGTCCTGGCCCTGTGCTTGACCGCCGCGGGCGCGACGTTCGCCGTGGCGAAGACCCCGGGCAAGCATCACACCCGACGACAGCTGACCATCTACACGGTGACTATCAAGGATGGACTCGCCGTGCTTCCGGGGCAGCCCGGCACCTTCAGCCTCGGCGACAGGGTTGCCTTCTCCGACGATCTGTTCACCTCCAAAGGCGGCAGGCGCTTGGGCACCGATGGTGGTGCGTGCACGGTCACGCGCGTGACCGATGCTGCGACCGGCTCCGGCGTCCTCCTCTGTGAGGTCACCTTCTCGCTTCCCGGCGGTGACATCGAGACGCAGGCGCTCAACACCCTCACGAACGGCGGCTTCGTCGGAACTCAGTCCGCCTCCATCACCGGCGGCACCGGCAAGTACCGCCACGCGAGCGGGCAGTTGTCGATCACGTTCCTCAGCCCAACCGAGGCGACGATCTCCTTCCAATTCTGAAGCCTGGCCGCCTGATGCCGGTGCGGATGTCATGGGTGAGCAGCCGATGCCGGAGCAGCCCGGCGGTCAGCTTGCCACTCCCTTCGGTCGACGCGGCGGTGCCGCGGCCTCCGAGCCCCGCTACACCCCGGCGACCCGACAGCTCCGCTCGGGAGAGCGTCTGATCTTCGTCACCAACGGAATCGTCAACCGACGCGTCGAGGGTGGCGGCCGGTTCGGGACCGAGGGCCTAGAGCGCGCGCTCGAGCGCGCCGAAAGCATGACCGCGGCATCGACCGCGATCGCAATCCAGCAGGCGGTCACCGACTGCTGGCGCGAACCGCTCGAGGACGACGCGACCGTCGTGGTCATGGCGATCGAGTAGCGCGACGGACGGCCATACAGCGAACCCCTCAGATCGGCAACCCTGGCGCCGCGGGGCGCGCGACCTCCATGCCGCCCGCCCGCAGCTACACGTGGCCTAATCGTCGTCGTCGCGGCGTGCCGCGTCGGCTTCCTTCGCGAGGCGCGTCATGAACCTGAAGAACGCCGGCGACTGTCCTCGGAACAGTCCGTCGGCGGTCAGGAACGCCAACGCTCCGGCTGCTGCGCCTTCGGTTTCTGTTGGACGGATAATCGAGCAGGCCGGGAACTTGCGACTCAAGAAGATCGTCGGCTCCGGCATGATCAGGTTGGTCTGAAACTCCTCTCCTCCGAACGGTGGTGAGTTGAGGTCGGGGAACGTCAGCCCGTTCGTGGGGTCGGTAAGCGGTGGGGCGTTACCCGCCTTGTCGCTCCATGTCTGAAAGTGCATTGTCTCGGTCGGTCCAATGCTGAGTAGTACGCGCAGCACCTCTGGATCGTGAGCACGCTGAGCCAGCGAGGGGTACAGGCTCGTACCGCCCTGCTCGATCGTCGCGAAGTGAAAGCCAGCTGTGTTCGAGATCGCCTGAAGATGGTCCGAGGGCGACAAATCGTCATCGCCTCGGGGAATCGCCGGAAACTGTCCGGCGAACAGGTCGGGAACAGCCTGCGGGAATGTGTCGCCAAAGTCAGGGTTCTTGTTGTCACTGCGATAGCGCGTCCACCAACTGGTGTCCACCGTCAGCTGCATGAGGTTTGTCAGCCTGGGAATGTTCTGTGCGCCGGTGGCCTGACTACTGGGCAGCGTCTTGAACGGCGACAAATCGACAGGTCGACCTCCGCGAGCCTCGAGATACGCATTGAGGAACGTGAAGTGGGTGAATTCGTCGTCGGTGTTGTCGTGGATGTACTGCGCCATATCCGAGTCGAGATTCGCCAACGCCGCCGTGTAGGCGGGGTTCCCGCCCCCACCCGGCACCTCGCTGTCCTGAATCCCCCCAAGCTCGTTGTACTGCTGCCAAAGATCTGTCTCCAGTATCTCGGCCGCCGCCACGAACCGGAGGATCGCTTCGTCGCCTCTTGTCAACCTGCGGCGGGCTGACGCGAGTGGCACGTCGGCGAACATCCCGACGCCGAGGGCGGCTGCCCCCGCTCCCGCGAGGAACGATCGCCTGCTGGTTACACGAGTCGAGGCTTCGCTGCTCATCTGCTGCTCCCTTCGGTTGGGAATGACAAACGGCGCGCGAGAGCGACCACGCGATTCGTAGCCCCGACTATTCCGGCAGATGCCGAGGCTCATCGACGGGATGCCACGTAGGACCATTGATGTGCGCGCCTGTTTAGCCCCCGAACCACGCGATCGGGGGCGATGCGCCTGGCCCCACAATCCAGCGCTACCACCCCGTGACGCCGCGACCGCGGCTTTCCTTCCCGTCACGCGCCCGAAAATGATCACGGAACCGGGCGTCGATCGCCAGCGCCTGCGTGAGGCTTTCGGACGTGGCAGCCGACCCGGCCCTGCGTCTCCTCGCTAGCGGCGGATCCGCCAGCGGTGACCGCGCGCCGCGCGCCGCGCCTGCCGTCGCTCTTTGAGCTCGCGCTCTTTCACTCCGGCGGCGGCATAGGACTCTTTGACCAGCTTCTTACCGCCGGACCAGCCGAACACCCATGACATCAGCACGATCGCGAACACCACGTCCCACGCCGAGACGATCAGCTGCTGCGCGACCGAGTACGCGGTCGCGTTAATCGCACTCGTCACGCTCTCGAGCACGACCACATTGAGGGTTGCGGTCGCCGGTGCGCGGGAATCCTGACGAAGACAAGAGGCTCACGGAAGCTCTTTCCGAAGACCCGTTCCAGGTGCACATGAACGCCAGAGATGTGTCGCAAGTGCTCGACCGTACGGCAAGAGTTCTCGACGAGAGCGCTCGGTTAGCAGCCGCTCACGCCGACAGGCAAGAGCGTGCGGGACGCATCGATTTGGCCCTGGAGGAGCGGCGCGCCGCGGCGCGGGCAGCCGAAGCCGCCGAGCGCGCCCGTGTCCTCGCTTCCAGGTTCGGTGAGCTGGCAACGGAAGGCGCCGCGCGAACTCGCGATCGGCACTCGGTCTACCAACCGGACTGACGGGCGACCGGCAGTTCCGGAGCCGTTGCCGTCGCGTTGACGAAATCTCTACGGCGGCGGGCGGTTTCTTAGCGTCGCTTTGACTGACGCTCGGCGAGCATGGGAGGTGCACCCATCTCGCCATGACTGTCGCCGACCCCGAGCGCCTCTCGTACTTTCGTCTCTCGCTCCGCTCGGGCGGGGGCTGGTGGCAGCGTGCTCGTCTCCTGCTTGTCGCCAGTTGGCGCGCCGCCGAGCTCGACCATCACCTGGCCGCGGGTGTGAATCCCGGCGCCACCGCACTGCTTGCGATCAGGAGCCGCCGGCTTACCAGTCGACGTTTCCGCAGGCGCGTCGCGGGAGGGCTGACGCGAGTGGTCCGCGATGCCGAGGCGATCACGCGCGGCTTCACCGCGGCGGTCAGGCCGGATCGGCGCGAGGTGCTTGCTGCACGGACGCTGCTCGCGACCCTCGATCGTCGGTTACGTACGGATGAGCCGGTCAGCCCTCAAGGTGTCGCGTTGCTCGTGTCGCTGGTCACCGACGGCAACAGTCCGCTGTACCAACCCGCCGAACCGGGAGCATTGGGAAGCCGGTTGCGCGCGGCGGCCGCGGCGCTTGACCCACACCCGCTTCGCGGTGGAACCCCCCTCGAGCGGGAGAGCTTGCGGTGAAAGCGCCGCCGCGCCGCAGCTTCAACGAGGCGGCACACAAGCTCGGCTACGTCGCTCCGCCCGCGCCCAGCGCTCACGAGCAGGAGTCGGAGGCCACGCGGAAGCGGTTCGAGGCCCTGGCCGATTCCAACCGGGACGTGATCGCCCACGCGGGCCGCGCGGTGCTCGTGCTGGGCGCACTCGGAGTCGTCTACGGGGACATCGGCACCAGCCCCCTGTACACCGAACAGGCGATCTTCAGCTCGTACAAGGCGACGGCGCAGATCACGCCGGCCACCGTGTACGGGATCGCGTCGTTGATCTTCTGGGCACTGATGGTCGTCGTGTCGATCAAGTACGCCGGGTTCATCATGCGAGTGCACAATCGCGGTGACGGCGGGATCATGGCGCTGACCGCTCTTTTGCAGCGCAACAAGGTCATCCACGGAACGCTGCTCGTGACCCTCGGGATCTTCGGCGCCGCGCTGTTCTTCGGCGACGGGATGATCACTCCGGCGATCTCGGTACTCGGCGCGATCCAGGGAGTTCAGGTGGCCACGCCAGCGCTCGCTCACCTCGTCATGCCGTTGTCGGTCGCGATCCTCCTCGGCCTGTTCATCCTTCAGCGCTTCGGGTCGGGGACGATCGGATGGCTGTTCGGTCCGATCCTCCTCGTCTGGTTTTCGGTGATCGCGCTGATCGGCCTCAGCCAGATCGTCAAGGACCCGGCCGTGTTCCAGGGGCTCTCGCCGACCTGGGCGGTCCGGTTCTTTGTCGATCACGGAGCCGCGGGCTACCTCGTCCTCGGCGGCGTGGTGCTCGCGGTGACCGGCGCGGAGGCCCTGTACGCCGACCGCGGCCACTTCGGCGCGGCGCCGATCCGCATCGGCTGGTTTGGTCTCGCGCTACCGGCGCTGGTGCTCAACTACCTGGGCCAGGCGGTATTCATCCTCCACCACCCGGAACTGGCAAAGGACGCGAACACGTTCAATCCCTTCTACCAGATGACCCCGCACTGGGCCCTGTGGCCGATGGTCGTCCTCGCGGCAGTTGCCACGGTGATCGCCTCTCAGGCCGTGATCTCGGGATCGTTCTCTGTAGCGAAGCAAGCGGTCCAACTTGGCTTCCTCCCGAGGCTGCGAGTCCTGCACACGTCCACGGTCGAAGGCCAGATCTACGTCCCGATCGTCAACTGGCTGCTGTGCATCGGCGTCCTCACGTTGACGCTCGTGTTCCGCTCCTCCAGCAAGCTGGGCGACATCTACGGCGTGGCGGTCACCGGAACCTTCATCCTCAACACCCTGCTGTTCCTGGCCGTCGCGCGCCAGCTATGGCGCACGCCGAAATGGAAGCTGGCGCCGCTCGCGGTGCTGTTCCTCACGGTTGAGGTGGCGTTCTTCAGCGCGAACATCGCCAAGGTGGAGCACGGCGCGTGGCTGCCGCTGGCGATCGGTCTCGTGATGTCGATCGTGATGATCAACTGGCGCCGCGGGCAGGTGATCGTCACGCGCAATCGCGTCGCCCAAGAGGGACCGCTGAACGAGTTCCTCAGCGGCCTCGACGCAACGCAGCCGCCGCTGGTTCGGTCTCCCGGCGTCGCAGTCTTCCTCTGCCGCGACAAAGACACCACGCCGCTGTCGCTGCGGGCCGACGTCGAGCACACCCACACGCTTCCGGAGAAGGTCGTGATCGTCTCGGTCGATACCGTCAGCATCCCGCACGTCGAAACGTTCGACAGGTGCGCCGTCGAGGTGCTCGGCCACGGCCGCTTCAAGCTCGTCCATCTGACGGCTCGCTTCGGATACCACGACAAGCTCGATATCCCCGGTGCGCTCGCCCAAGCGCGCAAGCAAGGCCTACTCGAGCGCAACCTCGACCTCGAGCACGCGTCCTACTTCGTCTCGCGGATCACGATCACGCCGACGGACGATCCTGGCATGCGCGGCTGGCAGAAAAGTCTGTTCATCGCGATGGCCCGCAACGCGTCAAGCGCGATCGAACACTTCGGCCTCCCGGGCGACCGCACGGTGATCATGGGCTCGCAGGTCGCTCTCTGAGGGCGCCCGCCACAACGCGCGCTGGTTCCGGGTTAGACCGGAACCGGCTCGGGCCTCGCCCTGGAGGACAGGGTCTCCCGCCGCCCCCTGAGGCAGAACGGTTCGCCATGCTCGGTGGCGAACCTACCTCGGTGATCAGCAATTGATAAGAGAAAGTAGAAATCGCCGACTCCACGGCCGAGATGGCCAGATGAGCACCGCGCCCGCCGTTGGCCGCACGCACGCCCCTGGGGCGTGGTGACAAGCTCGACTCAGGCTGTCCCCGCGCCGGCGGCGGCCACGGGCGCGACGCCGGTGTCCTTGCTGGGAACCGGGTTGGCGGGCAGGAGGAACGAGATTCCCAGACCGACAAGCCCGAGAGCGCCCAGGACGATCATCGCCGCCACGTAGCTGCCGTTTCCGGACGCCAGGTCCGAGACGAGGATCGTGCCGGCGATCGCGGTGCCGAACGACGACCCGAGATTGGAGATGCTGCGCGACAGTCCCGAGATCTCACCCTGCTCCGCCTCCGGGAACGCCCCCTGCACGAGGTTGACCGACGGGGTCAGCATGGCCCCGAGCCCGAGCCCGATGAGCAGTAGCCCCGGTGCGAACGCCCACGCGCTCGACTTGGTCGCGCCGACCAAACCGAGCAGGAGCCCGATACCACCCACCACAAGCACGAATCCGCCGGCGATCAGGGCCTTCTGCGGGAATCGCCTGGCCATCCGCTCGGCCCTGAGCGACGAGGCCAGGATGCCGAGGGTCGCCGCGGTGAAGATCACGCCGGTCTGAATCGCGTTGTAGTGCTTCTCGGTCTGAAGGAACACGGAGACGACGAACGACACGCCCATCAACAGCAGCCATTGGAGGTTCTGGGTTATCAGCCCGAGATTGGACGTACGGTTCTTGAACAGGTTCAGCGACAGCAGCGCCTCCTTGCCGGCTCGCTCCCTCGAGCGGATGTATACGAAGAAGGCGACCAGGAAGGCGACTCCGATCAACAGGAAGAGGATCAGCAACGTGTTGTTGACACCCGCCTGAAGGATGCCTAGCACCACGAAGAACAGCCCGACGGCCGACAGAATCGCTCCGACCGAGTCGAATGGACGCTTAGGGTCGGGCGGGATCGGATCGACGACTCGTCGGCTGAGCACGACAATCAGGACGATGACCAGGGCCTGGAAGATGAACGCGGCTCGCCAGCTGATCGCAGAGGTGATGAGACCCCCGATCAGCGGCCCCGCCGCGGCGCCAATCCCGCCGAGCCCGCTGATCACTCCGAAGGCCTTCGCCCGCGACTGAACCGAGGTGAACGCCATCGTGGTCAGGATGTAGACGGGCGGGATCAGGAACGCGGTGCCGACGCCTTCGAACACCGAGTTGCCAAGGATCAGGATGCCCAGCCCCGGCGCGACCGCGCTGAGCAACGCGCCGATTCCGTACAGCACCAACCCGCCGGTGAAGCAGCGTTTGCGGCCGAAACGGTCGGTCAGCTTGCTGCACGGGATCATCAGCACGGCCATGATCAGCAGGAACAGCGTGATGCAGGTCTGCACCCCTTTCACATCCGTGTGCAGGTCGTGGCTGATGTCGTTGATCATCACGTTCATGTTCGAGCCCGCGAAGCTGCAGATGAACTGGGCGAGCGCGAGCGGCGCGATGAACGCTCGCGGGTCCTTGACCCAGCTCGCAGTCGCCGGGCTCTTGTCGACGGGTGTCAAGCTCAGTCCCTCGCTGGGGGCTAGCTCGTGACGGCGAGCCCCGGAGGCGGAGGCTGGTTCCTCACCGCGCGCAGCAGGACCCCGACCGCGATGATCCCGAGACCGTTCACGATGAACGCGATACCAACCAGCACCGCGAGCGTGGCGAAGCCGATGTTCGGGTTCGCCACGATCACGATTCCGAACACGATTTCGATCGCCGCGACGACGAACCGTCCCAGGCGATCGCCGTGGGTGTCGAAGGCGATTATCAGCCGGACCACCCCAGCGGCGATCAGCCAGATGGCGAGAAGCAGGGCGATCGCCTTCACGCCACCCACCGGATGACGGATCAGCAGGATGCCGACCACCACGTCGAGCAACGCGAGCAGCGCGACCAGGCCTCGATTGGCGGTACGGCGATCGAACGCCAGCACGAACTCGGCGATGCCGTCGAGCAGCACGAAGATGCCGACGACCACGGCAAGTGTCTTGAGGCTGTTGCTCGGCTTCACGATCACGATGACGCCGACGACCAGGCTCAATACACCAAGGGTGACCACCAGCCACCAGAGCCGGGTCAACCGCCGTACATCCTCGTCGACCGGATCCAGATCATGCCCGCCGCTGATCACAGTTCCCCGATCATCCCGGCTGTGCCCGCCTCGTGGGTCATCCGATTCGGGTGATAGCCGCGGGTCCGGTGAGGAGCCGCCGGGACGCTTTCCATCGGCGGACGGCGGTGGGGCGGGTGCGCCTCGTACCAGTTGGCGTACCACCGGGCCAGGGGCGCGGCTGTGATGCCATGCGCCATGACCGATAGGCCGACGGTCACGTAGGTGGCGACGAGAATCGTGTTCGTGCCGGGAAGACTCGCTTCCTCGACGACGATCACCGCAAACACGATCGAGGCGAGCCCTCGGGGGCCGAACCACCCGAGGAAGCCGACCGTCTGGCGCGTCGCGCCGCTGCCCAGCATCGCCACCGCCACCGGAAGCATGCGAACGATCGTGAGGCTCAGAACCGAATATGCCGCGATGCTCCAGCTCAGATGCTGGAGGGCGTTCCCCAGCAGCACGGCGCCGAAGACCAGGAACGTAACCCCGCCAAGCAGCCCGCCGATCTCCTCGCCGAAGCGCGATGCCGCTTCGCTGTCGCTGCCGACGAGCCCTCCGAAGAAAGCTCCGGCAACAAATGCCGCGATGAAACCCGAGCCGCCGAGCGCGGCGGCCACGCCGTAGGCGAGCGCCGCCCCCGCCACCGGGATGACCTGTAGCCAGGATCCGGCGATCAGGCGGCGGCGAGATCCGATGATGACGACCGCGGCTACAAGCACCCCGGCACCGATACCGGCGACGATCCCGTAGCCGATCTCCTCGGCCACGATCCTGAACGCGCCGTGAGAGGCCGACATCTTGAACTCGAGGTCGGCGGCCGCCAGCACGATCAGCAGGACGGGGACACAGATGCCGTCGTTGAGACCGCTCTCGACATTGAGGCCCTGACGGATTCGCGACGGCAGCCGCGGCTCGGTTACCACGGCCTCGCCGAGCGCAGCGTCCGTGGGCGCGAGCAGTACCGCGAGCACCAGCGCCTCGGCCACGGTGAGCTTGGGAAAGAGCACAACCGCGGCCAGCGCCCCGAGCGCGATCGTCAGCGGCAGCCCTATCCCGAGTAGCCGTAGCGGTACGGCGTACTCGCGCCGGAGCGCGTCCAGCTTGATCCTGGAGGCGTCCAGGAACAGGACGATGGCGAGCGTGGCCTCAGCCAGAGTGCGGACCGCCGAGCTGGTGGGGGCGAGCTGGAAGTCATCGGCGATGAGTGGCCCGACGAGCAAGCCGAGCCCCACGAACACCATTGCCGGGGTCACGCAAGTACCGCTCAGGCGGCGCGATGCCGCGGCGACCGCCAGCACGATCAGCGCCGCGATTGCCAGATCCCATTTCATGGACCCGGATCATCGGAGCGCGTCAGTGGGCCGGCATCGCCCACATCGGATGAGCGCTAACGCGAGTCCTCGTCCCGCATTGCGCGGGCGCGGGAGGCGGCGACCTCCGGCGACGGTACGACGACCACGGTGCGATCAGCATGCTGGATCAGCTCGTGCGAGACGCTCCCCAGTAGCAGGGACTTCACGCCCGTCAGTCCGCGTGATCCCATCACGATCGCGGTTGCGTCCATCGCGTCCGCCTCGGCCAGGATCGCGAGCGCGGTGGTGGTGGCGTGCGAGGCGGCCTTTGGAGTCGCGGCCATGCCCAGCCCGGTGGCGATCGCCGCGCCTTCGGCAGCGCGCGCTTCGGCCGCCTTGCGGCTGGCCTCGTCGACTTCGTCCGCATCTGGGATCGACGGCACGAACCCCATGGATGTGCGGACGACCAGCTCGACGTACGGCTCCCAGACGGTCAAGACGGTCGCCGGCTCGTTGGCGAACAGCTTCGCGGCCTGCTCCACCGCGGCGCGGGAATCGGCGGAGCCGTCGTAGCAGATAACGATCATCTTCCATCGCCCGGCTGAGCGCCGTATTCCTCGTCGGTGACGTGCTCACCCCAGCTCACGGGGCTCCCGCTGTCGTCGACCTCTTGCATGGCTATATGGGTCATGAAGCGGTTCGGGTCGGCGCCATGCCAGTGATGCTCCCCAGGTTCGAAGTAGACGCGGTCGCCCGGCCGGATGACCTCGACGGAGCCGCCGCGGCGCTGGCAGCGGCCTATGCCCTCGGTCACGTAGATGGTCTGTCCGAACGGGTGGGTGTGCCATGCGGTTCGCGCGCCGGGAGTGAAATGGACGCTGCTCGCGGCCACGCGAGACGGGCTCGCGGGCGTGGCCACCGTGTCGAGGTAGACAGTTCCGGTGAACCAGTCGGCGGGGCCGCGGGTCGTCTCGAGGCTGTTTCGGGTTATCTCCATGTACGTCAGTCTTCCAGGCCGGCGAGCCGGCGGTCACCGTGCGACGCAGCGGAACCCGATGTGGCTGGTTGATGTGTCGATGGCCTCGGGCTGACGTGCCGCGGGCCGGTAGCGCAGGCAGTAGCTCGGCGCGCACAGGTGCGAGCCGCCCTTGATCACGCGGCGCGGGATGTGGGCGCCGGGTCGCCCGACGTCGTAACTCGCGTCGGGCATCTCGACGCGAGGGTTGCGCGCCGCATCGCGCGGCGGCGCGCAGCATGGGCTACGGACCTCCTCGGGCGCCGCGCCGGGCTCGACGCCGGCGCCACGCTCGAATCCGGCGCCACGCTCGACCCCGGCGCCACGCTCGACCCCGGCGCCACTCGGCGAGTAGTAGTCGCTCGTCCACTCCCACACG
>Ga0335081_10014416_pt1 | contig 12786 bp, 13 predicted proteins | sample Lox_Sample_35_FD_206713 | JGI IMG/M metagenome (GOLD analysis project Ga0335081, IMG submission 206713) | Soil microbial communities from Loxahatchee National Wildlife Refuge, Florida, United States - Lox_Sample_3.5 | ecosystem: Environmental > Terrestrial > Soil > Wetlands | place: USA...
ACCACCGCATCGTGACGAGGTCGCCGAACCACATGTGAGCCATCTCGTGGAGAACCGTCTCGGCCCGCCGCTCGTACGACGCGCGCGTTACTTTGCTTCGAAAGATGTAATCCTCCAAAAAGGTGACCGCACCCGCGTTTTCCATCGCACCCGCGTTGAATTCCGGCACGAACAACTGGTCGTACTTGCCGAAGGCGTACGGCACGCCGAAGTTGCGATGGTAGAAGCCGAAACCCTGCTTGGTCTGCGTGAAAAGCCGGTCGGCGTCCATGAACTTCGCCAGCGACGCCCGGCAGTACAGGCCCAGCGGAATCTCGCCGTGCTCGTCGCGGTAGACGTCCGCCCAGCGGGTGTACGGACCGGCGATCAGCGCGACCAGATAGGTGCTCATGCGCGGCGTGGTGACGAAGGTGTGCGTCTTGGCGCCGTCCTCGTCGCGGATGCCATCCACCGCACCGTTGGACACCACCGTCCAGTGGGCCGGCGCGGTGACGGTCAGGTCGAACGTGGCCTTGAGGTCGGGCTGGTCGAAGCAGGCGAACATCCGCTTGGCATCTGCGGTTTCGAACTGCGAATACAGGTACACCTCGTCGTCGACCGGGTCGACGAACCGGTGCAGGCCTTCGCCGGTGTTCGAATAACGGCAGTCGGCCTCCACGACGACGACGTTGTGCTTGTCGAGGCCGCTCAGCGGGATACCGGTGGACTCGTCGTACCCCGACATGTCGATCTGCAGACCGTTGAGCGTCGCGCTGTGAACCGTGTCGGCGGCGATGTCCAAAACGGTGTCGGCGCCGGCCAGCGCCTCGAATGTGACGGTGGTCTTCGAGCCGAAGGTCCGCTCACCGGGCGCGCCGTCACCGTCGGTCAGGTCCAGCTCGATGCGGTAGTTGTCGACGGTCACCAGCGCCGCACGCTCGATGGCCTGATCGCGGGTCAGGTTCGGAAGTGCCATGCAACCAAACCTATAGGGACCGGGATTACCCGACGCGTCGCCGCAGTTGGCTTGAAGGGAAGCCGTGACCCCACAGCCGCGAGAGGACTATCGATGCCCGAGAAGAATGTCGCCGATTTCTGGTTCGACCCACTGTGCCCGTGGTGCTGGATCACGTCGCGCTGGATCCTCGAGGTGGAGAAGGTCCGCGACATCCAGGCCAACTTCCACGTGATGAGCCTCGCGGTGCTCAACGAGAACAAGGACGTGCCCGAGGAGTACCGGGAGGCGATGAGCCGGGCGTGGGGCCCGGTGCGCGTCGCGATCGCCGCCGAGCAGGCAAAGGGTTCCGAGGTGCTCGCCCCGCTGTACACCGCGATGGGCACGCGCATCCACAAGCAGGGCAACAAAGACCTCGACGTGGTGATCCGGGCGTCGCTCGATGAGGTCGGCTTGCCCGCGGAACTGGCCGAGGCCGCGACCAGCGACCGGTACGACGAAGCGCTGCGCAAGAGCCACCACGCCGGGATGGACGCCGTCGGCGACGACGTCGGCACCCCCACCATCCACGTCAACGGGGTGGCGTTCTTCGGCCCGGTGCTCTCCCGCATCCCACGCGGCGAGGAAGCCGGCGAGCTGTGGGACGCCTCGGTGACGTTCGCGTCGTACCCGCACTTCTGGGAGCTCAAGCGCACCCGCACGGAGCCGCCGCAGTTCGACTGATCGCCAGCGGTTGCCAGCTGTTCTGGACGTGGACGTCGCCGAACCTGGAGTTCGCGACGATCTTCGTCGGGGTGCTCGCGGTCAGCGCCTACGGCATGAACTTCTGGCAGGCGGCCTTCGGGATCGTGACCGGCACCGCCAGCTACGAGGCGTTCCTGCCGATCATCGCCTACTGGATCGGGCCGTGGCTGGGGGTGATGTTCGCGGACCAGTATCTGCGGCGTGGGCAGGCGGTCAGCGGCATCCTCTACGACCGCTCGTCCACCAACTGGCCGGGCCTGGTGTCGTTTCTGATCGGGCTGGTCGTTTCGGTGCTGCTGTTCTCCAACCCGCAGAGGTTCGTCGGTTTTTTGGCACGGATGTTCCCACAATTCGGCGACATCACGTTCTTCGCCGGCTTCCTGATCGCCGGTGGGTGCTATCTGCTGTTCGCCCGTTCGGCGGTCCGCTCTGTGGTCGCGCCGAATCATGCTGTGGGCGCGCGTGACTGAGCGGTCGGGTACTTCTTCGATGCCGTCCGTTCACCCCCTGTTCGGCGCTGGGCTACCCTGTGGCCGTGCGACAACCGAATCGTCCGCCGATGCCCGTGGCCGACCGAGAACAGGCGCATTACTTTGGCGGGGTGCTGTCAGGCCAGCGGGCTGAACTGGACCAGCGGTTGGATGGCCTTTATCTGGAGGTCACGCGGCTGGACGGGATGGGCGACGCCGCCGGGGTTCGGCACAAGCGCCAACTCATTCGATCAATCGAGAGCGAGGTCCGCACGATCGATCGCATGCAGACGGCGTTGAGGCTTCGCCTCGAGGCGGACGAGCCGCTTTCGGGTACAGATGTCGGGGCGGGCGTCGCCGACACGTAAACCCGTGCTAGGAGGGCCCGCAACAGCTACGTCTTGGTGTGCGGGCACGCAGCGCCGGCGCCATCACGCGGTCGTCGAGAGGGCGCTCTGACACAATGACCGCCATGCGCGTCTACCTCGGCTCCGACCACGCGGGATTCGAACTGAAACAGGCTGTCATCAACCACCTCAAGGGCAACGGGCACGAGCCGATCGACTGCGGCGCCTATAGCTACGACGCCGACGACGACTACCCGCCGTTCTGCATCGCCGCCGCGCTGCGCACGGTCGGCGATCCCGGAAGTCTGGGCATCGTGATCGGCGGGTCGGGCAACGGCGAGCAGATCGCGGCCAACAAGGTGCCGGGCGTGCGGTGCGCGCTGGCCTGGAACGCCGAAACCGCGGCGCTGGCCCGCGAGCACAACAACGCTCAGGTGGTGGGCATCGGGGCGCGCATGCACACCGTCGACGAGGCTCTCGCCATCATCGACGTGTTCCTGTCGACGGCGTGGTCGAAAGCCGAACGCCACCAACGCCGTATCGACATACTCAGCGAATACGAACGCACCCACCAGCCGCCGCCGGTGCCGGGCGGGTAGGGGTGCCAGAAGGCCATACCCTGCACCGGCTGGCCCGGCTGCACCAACGCCGATTCGGCGGTCATCCTGTTGCGGTGTCCAGCCCGCAGGGCCGCTTCGCCGATGGCGCCGCCGCGGTGAACGGCCGGGTGCTGCGGAAAGCCACCGCGTGGGGTAAGCACCTTTTCCACGACTACGCTGGCCTGGTCGTGCACGTGCACCTCGGCCTGTACGGAACATTCACCGAGTGGCCGCTGCCCGCCGAGCCGCCGGTCGGGCAGGTGCGGATGCGCATGGTGGGTGCCGAGTTCGGCACCGACCTGCGCGGCCCCACCGCGTGCGAAGTGATCGACGAGGCGCAGTTCGACGCGATCATCGCGCGGCTCGGCCCCGACCCGCTGCGCCGGGACGCCGATCCGGCCCGGGCATGGCCGCGTATCAGCAAGTCGCGCAGGCCGATCGGCGCGTTACTGGTGGATCAGGCGATCATCGCCGGGGTCGGCAACGTGTACCGCAGCGAGCTGCTGTTCCGCCACCGCATCAACCCGTACCGGCCCGGCACCGACGTGAACGTTGACGAATTCGACGCAGCATGGGTGGACCTGGTGGACCTGATGCGGATCGGTTTGCGCCGCGGCAAGATCCTGGCGGTGCGGCCCGAGCACGACCACGGCGCGCCGGCGTATGCGCCCGGCCGTCCGCGCACGTACGTCTACCGGCGCGCGGGTGAGGCGTGCCGGGCGTGCGGCACCACGGTGCTCACCGCGGTGCTCGAGGGCCGCAACGTGTTCTGGTGCCCGACCTGCCAGACCTGACGGCGTCAGAAGCTGCCGAAGTCGCCGCCGCCACCGAAGTCGCCGCCGCCGAAGTCACCCCAGCCGCCGCCATCCCCGCCGCCGGTGTCCTGCGCCTGGCCGAAGTCCTGCGCCTGGCCGGTGTCCTGCGCCTGTCCGGCGTCGAAGCCGGCGTCATAGCCGCTGTCGAAACCCTGGCCGTAGCCGTTCTCGAAGCCGGTGGCGCCGTAGCCCACCCCGTGCATGCCCGAGAACAGCGCGTCAAACAGGAGCACCGAGCCCACGCCCCACGCCCCGCCGATCAGGGCCGGTTTCCACCACGGTTCGGAGTACCAGCCCGCGGGCACCGGTCGACCGGCGACGCGCCCACCCGGGAAGTAGTTGGGGGTGCGCTCCGACGGCATCGGGGATGCTTCGATCTGCCGACCCTCGACCCGGACCCGCCGATCCTCGGTGACCGCGCCCGCGGATCGCTGCCCGGCCAGTGACTCCAGCTCCGGCCCGGGATCCATCCCCATGGCCTGCCGCGCCGCGCGCACGTAGTACAGGCCTTCCATCGCGCTTTCCTTGGCCAGCTGCGCCTGGCGCACCGAAGACGCCTGCTCGATCTGCGACGAGGACGCCGTGAACCGCTCCGACGCATCGACGAGCGCCTGCTTGGACGCGTCGTTGGTACCGGTCAGGTTGAGCACCTGCCCGCCGAGGCGATCGATAGCGCGGCGCGCGTCGGCCTTGGCGTCGGCGAGCGACACCGCCGCCCTATTCCCCGAGGCCCGCGACGAGCTGACCACCGCCAGCGCGATCGCCGCGACGGCCACGACGATGAGGACCAACAGTATTGCGCTCATGGCGACCAGCCTACCGACGGACGGATTGCGGGACGGGCCGCGAAAACCGGGGCCGGCCGCCGAAATCAGGCCGCGGTGATGCCCAGTGCGGCGTAGACCTCGTTGGACAGCGCGACGGTGCGCGGGTCGGCATGACACTTCGTCGCGTCGAAGTAGTTCATCACGTATGAGTAGCCGATCCGGTGCTCCAAGTCGACGAACGCGAACGACCCGCCCGAGCCGCCGTGGCCGAAGGTGCGCGGATTCGGCCCGCTGATATGGCGCTGGTTGAGCATGTAGCCCAAGCCCCATCCGTGGTCGGCCACCCGCGGTCCGAGCACGACGTCGTCGTCGTAGCCACCCTGCGACACCCGCACCTGCTCCATGCGCTCGCGGGTCAGCAACTTCCCCTGGGCGAGCGCGTTATAGAACGTCGCCATGCCGAGCGCCGACACGTGGCAGTTGGTGGCCGGGAACTCGGCGGATCGCCAGACGTCGATGTTGTTGGAGCCCACCTCGTCGTCGGGGACGAAGCCCATCGCGATCGACAGCCCGGCCATCGGGTGCTCGGAGAGCGACGTCGGGTAGCCTGGGGCGTCGCCCGCGGCCAGCACGTCGCGGATGTGCGGCTTATTGACCATCTCGGCGCAGCGGTGGAACTCGGACTCCGGCAGGCCCAGGTGAACATCGATGCCCAGCGGTTCGGTGATCTCGCTGCGCAGGAACTGGCCGATCGTGCGGCCGGTGATCCGACGCACCAGCTCGCCGAGGATGAAGCCGAACGTCACCATGTGATAGCCCTGCGCGGTGCCCGGCTCCCACCACGGCTCCGCGGCGGCCAGTTGCGCGCACACGTGATCCCAGTCCAGCACTTCTTCCGGCGCCATCCGCCGGCGCGGTCCGATCACCCCGGAGCGGTGACCCATGACCATGGCTATCGTGATCGCCTCCTTGCCCGCCTGCCCGAACTCCGGCCAGTACGCCGCGACCGGAGCGTGCAGGTCGAGCTGCCCGCGGTCGGCGAGCAGGTGCACGCAGGTGCTGGTCAGCCCCTTGGACCCGGAGAACACGCTGACCAGCGTGTCCTCGCACCAGGGCCGGCTGCGGGCCCCGTCGGCCCAGCCGCCCCACAGATTGACGGCCAACCCGCCGTCAACCCAGACGCCGAGGGCGGCACCAACCTCACGGCGCTCGGTGAAGTTGGCCTCGAAGGCCGTGCGCACCCCCTCGAAGCCGGGTGCGCACACGCCGCCGATGTTGAGTTGTGGAATGCCGCGCAACATGCCTCCCTGGCGACGTGACATCCCAACACTGAGCGGGCGACGGGAATCGAACCCGCGTTGCTAGTTTGGAAGACTAGGGCTCTACCACTGAGCTACGCCCGCACGCACAGCCACGAGGGCGACTGTACGGTTCGACCCTGGCGGAAGCCAATCGACGAAATCCAATTGAGGCCATCTTTTCCGCCACGCCGTAGTATCGCCGTCGGCGCCTATAGAAGGAAAACGGCAGGCAGACACGGGGTGTAGCGCAGCTTGGTAGCGCATCCGCTTTGGGAGCGGAAGGCCGCAGGTTCAAATCCTGTCACCCCGACAACCCACACCGACCGACCCGAGGAGTTATTGACGTGAAGAGCACCGTCGAGCAGCTGAGCCCGACCAGGGTTCGCATCAACGTGGAGGTGCCGTTCACCGAACTGCAGCCCGACTTCGACCGGGTCTACAAGCAGCTGGCGCAGCAGGTCAGGCTGCCCGGATTCCGGCCCGGCAAGGCCCCGGCCAAGCTGCTCGAGGCCCGCATCGGCCGCGGCGCCGTGCTCGAGCAGGTGGTCAACGACGCACTGCCCAGCCGCTACACCGAGGCAGTCACGACCTCGGATGTGCGGCCCCTCGGCCAGCCCGACATCGAGATCACCAAGATCGAGGACGGCGACGAGCTGACCTTCACCGCCGAGGTGGATGTCCGGCCCGACATCACGCTGCCCGACCTGAGCGCGCTCACGATCACCGTCGACCCGATCGAGGTCACCGACGAGGAAGTCGACGCCGAGCTGCAGAACCTGCGGGCCCGGTTCGGCACGCTGACCGGGGTGGAGCGCCCGGCCCAGAACGGCGACTTCGTCTCCATCGACCTGAGCGCCAGCGTCGACGGCGAAGAGGTGCCCGAGGCGGCGACCGAAGGCATGTCCTACGAGGTCGGTTCCGGTCAACTCATCGAGGGCCTCGACGACGCCATCATCGGGCTGTCCGCGAGCGAGAGCCGGGTGTTCACCACCAGGCTCGTCGCCGGCCCGCGCAGCGGGGAGGAGGCCCAGGCGACGGTGACCGTCGGGTCGGTCAAGGAGCGCGAGTTGCCCGAGCTTGATGACGAATTCGCCCAGCTGGCAAGCGAGTTCGACACCATCGACGAGCTGAAGGCCAGTCTCGCCGACCAGGTGCGACGGCTGAAGCGGGTGCAGCAGGCCGAGCAGATCCGCGACGAGGCGCTGCAGACACTGCTGGATCAGACCGAGGTGCCGCTGCCCGAGGCGATCGTGCAAGCACAGGTGGACCAGACCGTGCACCAGGCCATTCACGGCCTCGACCACGACGAACAGAGGTTCGCCGAGGCGCTCGCCGAGCAGGGCAGCAGCCGCGAGGAGTTCGACACGGAGAACCGCGAGAACTCGGAGCGCGCCATCAAGACCCAGCTGCTCGTCGACGCGATCGCCGACGACCTGAACGTCCAGGTCGCCCAGGAGGACGTGACCGAGCGGCTGGTGCTGCAGTCGCGCCAGTACGGCGTCGAGCCCCAGCAGCTGTTGCAGTTTTTGCAGGAGAACAACCAGCTGGCCACGATGTTCGCCGACATCCGCCGCGGCAAGGCGCTCGCGGCGGTGGTGCGGGGTGCGACCGTTACCGACACCGCGGGCAATCCGATCGACACCGACGAGTTTTTCGGTGCCGGGCAGGAGTCGGGCGAGGGTGACGAGACGGAGGTGTCGGGCGCGGCCGAATTGCCCGAGGAATCGGGCGCGGCCGAATTGCCCGAGGAATCGGGCGCGGCCGAATTGCCCGAGGAATCGGGCTCGGCCGAATTGCCCGAGGAATCGGGCGGTGATGAAGCACTGGACACCGAGGACAAGGAGTGACGCTGTGAGCGAACGCGCACGCCGCCGGGAGTGCGCGACGCGCCCCGTTAGTTAATGTCGGTGAGTATCCATCGTCGAGAAAGCAGGTATCACTCGTGACTCACATGCGTTCGAGCGCGCCGGGGCTCAACCTTGTCGACTCGGTCTACGAGCGGTTGCTCGCCGAGCGCATCATCTTCCTCGGCTCGCAGGTGGACGACGATGTCGCCAACCGGCTCTGCGCGCAGATCCTGCTGTTGGCCGCCGAGGACCCCACCAAGGACATCTCGCTGTACATCAACTCGCCCGGCGGCTCGATCAGCGCCGGCATGGCCATCTACGACACGATGGTGCTGGCCCCCTGCGACGTCGCGACGTATGCGATGGGCATGGCCGCCTCCATGGGCCAGTTTCTGCTGGCGGCGGGCACCAAGGGCAAGCGCTTTGCGCTGCCGCATGCCCGCATCCTCATGCACCAGCCGCTCGGTGGCGTCACCGGCAGCGCCGCCGACATCGCCATCCAGGCCGAACAGTTCGCGGTGATCAAGAAGGAGATGTTCCGGCTCAACGCCGAGTTCACCGGTCAGCCGATGGAGCGGATCGTCGCCGACTCCGACCGCGACCGGTGGTTCACCGCCCAGGAGGCGCTCGAATACGGCTTCGTCGACCACATCATCACCCGCGCCGAGATCACCGGAGTTTCCAATGTCTAGTCACACCGACCCGCGGATCCAGCCGCAAGCGCGCTATATCCTCCCGTCGTTCATCGAGCACTCGAGCTTTGGGCTCAAGGAATCCAACCCCTACAACAAGCTGTTCGAGGAACGCATCATCTTCCTCGGCGTACAGGTTGACGATGCGTCGGCGAACGACATCATGGCGCAGCTGCTGGTGCTCGAATCGCTGGACCCCGACCGCGACATCACCATGTACATCAACTCGCCGGGCGGCTCGTTCACGTCGCTGATGGCGATCTACGACACCATGCAGTACGTGCGCGCCGACATCCAGACCGTGTGCCTCGGCCAGGCGGCATCCGCCGCCGCGGTGCTGCTGGCCGCCGGGACGCCCGGCAAGCGGATGGCGCTGCCCAACGCGCGTGTCCTGATCCACCAGCCGGCCCTGGCCGGGGTGATCCAGGGCCAGTTCTCCGACCTGGAGATCCAGGCCGCTGAGATCGAGCGGATGCGGACGCTGATGGAAACCACGCTGGCCCGCCACACCGGCAAAGACGCGGCGACGATCCGCAAGGACACCGACCGCGACAAAATCCTGACCGCCGAGGAAGCCAAGGACTACGGCATCATCGACACGGTGCTGGAGTACCGGAAGCTTTCGGCACAGACACCTTAATTTCCCGCCTACGCGGGGGCCACCTTAATTTCCCGCCTACGCGGGGGCCACCTTAATTTCCCGCCTACGCGGGGGCCACCTTAATTTCCCGCCTACGCGGGGGCCACGCCTAATTGGTGGGCGACCTGCGCGATGTCGGCCGGCCGCACGCGGCAGCACCCGCCGATGATGCGCGCTCCGCTGGCTACCCACCCCGGGACAAGTTCGGCCGAGAACCGCGATGGCCCCACCCAGGCCCGGGACCCGGCGTCCCACCGCTCGCCGCTGTTGGGATAGACGATAACCGGCTTGCCTGCGACGTTTCGCGCCACCTCGATCGCGGGCAGCACGTCGCCGGGCGCGCAGCAGTTCACGCCGACCGCGACGATTTCCGGAACCCCGGCGGCGACGGCGAACGCGTCCGCGAGCGGCTGGCCGGCGCGGGTGTGCGCGCCGTCGATCGTGTAGCTCAGCCACGCCGGCACGCCGAGCTGCCCCACCACGTTCACCAGCACCTCGGCCTCGTCGACGTCGGGCACCGTCTCGAGGGCCAGCACGTCCGGCTCGGTCGCCGCGAGGACCTCCAGCCGCGGCCGGTGCCAGTCGGCCAGCTCGGCAGCGCTGAGCCCGTAGCGACCGCGGTACTCGGACCCGTCGGCCAGGGCGGCGCCGTACGGGCCAATCGACGCGGCAACCCACCGCCGGCCGCCGCCGACTTCGGCACGCGCGATGCGGGCCAGCTCCACGCTGCGGCGCAGCAGCCGCACCGCGTCGGCACGGCCGAAGCCGCGGGCGGTGAAGCCGTCGAACGAGGCCTGATAGCTCGCGGTCGTGGCAATCATCGCCCCGGCGCGGAAGAACTGGGTATGAGCTGCCACGATCTCCTGCGGGGCGTCGACCAGCAACCGCGCAGACCACAATGCGTCGGACAGATCATTGCCCCGCGCCTCGAGCAGAGTGGCCAGGCCGCCATCGCTTATGAGCACGGTATCGTCGGGCGCGGCGAACCCCACCAGCCCACTGTAGGGCCGGCTGCTGCGCGCGCCTCTCCATCGAATAACGGCGGCGACACGCCAAGGACACGGTCGGGCGCCCCAGGCTGCCGTGGGCCCGGGCAGGCGATATGTTCACACACAGCGCGGCGCCAAGCCACGGCCGGAAATACCACCGACGCGATTCGCTGCTATCGGTCGCCCACCGACCGAACAAGCGGGTAGCGTCGGGGGATACGTCCGGCACAATCCGAGTAGACAGCTCAGATCGACAGCGAACAGGAAGTAGGACCCGACCACCATGGCGCGCATCGGAGACGGCGGTGACCTGCTGAAGTGCTCGTTCTGCGGCAAGAGCCAAAAGCAGGTCAAGAAGCTCATCGCGGGCCCCGGCGTGTACATCTGCGACGAGTGCATCGATCTGTGCAACGAGATCATCGAAGAGGAACTCGCTGACGCCGACGACGTCAAACTCGACGAACTGCCCAAGCCGGCCGAGATCCGCGAGTTCCTGGAAAGTTACGTGATCGGCCAGGACAACGCCAAGCGCACGCTCGCCGTCGCGGTGTACAACCACTACAAGCGCATCCAGGCCGGCGAGAAGACGCGCGACTCGCGGTCCGAGCCGGTCGAGCTGGCCAAGTCGAACATCTTGATGCTCGGCCCCACCGGCTGCGGCAAGACCTATCTCGCGCAGACCCTCGCGAAGATGCTCAACGTGCCGTTCGCGATCGCCGACGCCACCGCGCTGACCGAGGCCGGCTACGTCGGCGAGGACGTGGAGAACATCCTGCTCAAGCTGATCCAGGCCGCCGACTACGACGTGAAGCGCGCGGAGACCGGGATCATCTACATCGACGAGGTCGACAAGATCGCCCGCAAGAGCGAGAACCCGTCGATCACCCGCGACGTGTCCGGCGAGGGTGTGCAGCAGGCGCTGCTGAAGATCCTGGAGGGTACGCAGGCGTCGGTACCGCCGCAGGGCGGCCGCAAGCACCCGCATCAAGAGTTCATCCAGATCGACACCACGAACGTGTTGTTCATCGTCGCCGGCGCATTCGCCGGGCTGGAGAAGATCGTTTCCGACCGGGTCGGCAAGCGCGGGCTGGGCTTCGGCGCGGAGGTGCGCTCCAAGGCCGAGATCGACACCCAGGACCACTTCGCCGAGGTCATGCCGGAGGACCTGATCAAGTACGGGCTGATCCCGGAATTCATCGGCAGGCTGCCCGTCGTCGCGTCGGTGACCAACCTCGACAAGGACTCGTTGGTCAGGATCCTGTCGGAACCGAAGAACGCGTTGGTCAAGCAGTACACCCGGCTGTTCGAGATGGACGGCGTCGAGCTCGAGTTCACCCAGGACGCGCTCGAGGCCATCGCCGATCAAGCCATTCACCGCGGCACCGGCGCGCGCGGCCTGCGCGCGATCATGGAGGAAGTCCTACTGCCGGTGATGTACGACATCCCCAGCCGCGACGACGTTGCCAAGGTCGTCGTCACCAAGGAGACCGTGCAGGACAACGTGCTCCCGACGATCGTGCCGCGCAAACCGCAGCGCGCCGAGCGCCGCGACAAGAGCGCCTAGCGGTCTACCGCCTGACCCGGTCTGGGCGGGTGTAGACATTCATCGAATCGCCGCGCAGGAACGCGACGAGCGTCACGCCGGACTCGGCCGCCAAGTCCACCGCCAGCGACGACGGTGCCGACACCGCCGCCAGCACCGGGATCCCGGCCATCACGGCCTTCTGCGTCAGCTCGAACGACGCGCGGCCGCTGACCAGCAGCACGGTGCCCTGGAGCGGGATCTTGTCGCTCTCCAGGGCCCAGCCGATGACCTTGTCGACCGCGTTGTGCCGCCCGATGTCCTCGCGCACGGCCAGCATCGTGCCGTCGGCGCCGAACAGCGCCGCCCCGTGCAAACCCCCGGTGCTGGCAAAGACCTTCTGCGCCGACCGTAATCTGGCCGGCATCGCGCTCAACGCGGCGGCGGTGATCCAGGCAGGATCGTCGCCGGGACAGTAGCGACTGATCAGGCGCACCGCATCGAGCGAGGCCTTACCGCATACCCCGCACGACGAGGTCGTGTAGAAGTTGCGGGTGACGTCGACATCGGGCACCGCAACGCCCGGTGCCAGCGCAACGTCGAGCACGTTGAAGGTATTCGTTCGGTCGAGCCCGGCGCTCCCACAGTACCGTACGGTAACCACATCCGAACGGTCCCGGATCACTCCCTCGGTCAGCAGAAAGCCTTGCGCCAGTTCGACATCGGAGCCGGGTGTGCGCATGGTGACCGTGACCGGCGCGCCGTTTACGCGGATCTCCAGCGGCTCCTCCACCGCCAGCGTCTCGGCCCTGCTGACGGTGTCGTCCGCGGTCACCCGGCGAGCCGGGCGCCGTGCCGTTACCCGTCCAGCCATGGCCTCAATCTAGGAGACCCGCGCCGTGGCCCCGCAAGGGCCTCTCGACATCGGCGAGTTCGTAGTGCAATATCAAAAGTTACGACTGGCCGAACTTTTTTGTCCGGTGTTGGGTTGGGCAGCCAGTGGCATGGCAGGGGATGGGATGGCGGTACTGAGTCGCGAGGACCGGGTTCGCGCCGACGATCGGGCCCGCGTCGAACTGGCCCGCCGAGCCGGGCGGCGCCATCACCTGGCCTGGTTGC
>Ga0335081_10014417_pt1 | contig 12785 bp, 9 predicted proteins | sample Lox_Sample_35_FD_206713 | JGI IMG/M metagenome (GOLD analysis project Ga0335081, IMG submission 206713) | Soil microbial communities from Loxahatchee National Wildlife Refuge, Florida, United States - Lox_Sample_3.5 | ecosystem: Environmental > Terrestrial > Soil > Wetlands | place: USA: Florida...
CTCTAACCATCGGAATACTGCGCTTTCGGCAAGCTGACTCAATTGAACTTCGTGAACTCACTTTCGGAGCGCGGAGGCGGATTCGAGAATGAACCTCGGATCCATTCTGTTTCGGTGGACGGTTGTCCGCCTGCAGATAGTTCCTTCGGGTCGATGTACGACAGATAGTTGAAGGCGAACGGTGACGCTGGGGCTTGTGCCATAACTCAATTGAGCTCGAACATGTCTGTGGGGCTCGACCTGAGGGCGGCGACCGGCGGCAGTTGGGCGGTTCGCATTCGAGAGTGAGGAAGAAACCTTGCAACCGAACGATTAATGTCGCGCCACGAGCGCTAATCGTTAGGACTCGATGAGAATTCTCTTCGTCACCGCTAAATCGCCGCATCTTCCGCTGCGCGGCTACCAGGTCCGGGCCCATCACCAGCTTCGGCTTCTGAGCCGGCGTCACCGGGTAACTTTGGTCTGTTTCTCCTCCGACGAAAGCGCTTCGGCGGATCGTGCGGCTGCCGCGTTACTATGTGAAGAGGTGATCGTGGTGGCGCATCGCACGGCAGGAATGCTCGCGGGGCTGTGCGGCGGCACGCTGGCGGGACGGCCGATGCAAACCGCTATGCACGAGACCCCCGCGATGCGCCGCACAATCGGGCGGCTGCTCGCCGAAAAGCGCCACGACCTAGTCCACGTCCAGCTCGCACGCATGGCCTGGTGCGTCGAGGGGATGGCTTCGCTCCCGCGGGTGATCGATTTCGTCGACGCGCTTTCACTCAATTTCCGGCGCCGCAGCGGTTACGATCACGCGCTGCTCCGACTTGCGGTCCGCCTCGAAGCGCGCCGCCTGTTGCGCTACGAGCGCGAAATCTGTCGCACTTGGGATCATGCGATGGTCGTCTCGCCGGTCGACCGTCGCGCGATCGGAGATTTTTCCAACCTCACCGTCAATCGCAACGGAGTCGACCTCGCCGGTTGCGTGTTGCATGCCGGCGGGCGCGATCCATACACGATCCTCTTCACCGGCAACCTAGGCTACTTTTCCAACGTCGACGCGATTTGCTGGTTCGCTCGCGAGATCTTTCCGCTCATCAGGCGCGAGGAACCGCGCGCGAAACTCCTCGTGGTCGGCGCGCGCCCGGGCAGAAAGGTACGCGCACTCGCTGCGCTCGATCCCCGGATCGCAGTTGAAGGCTTTGTCGAGCGGCCACAGGCCTACCTCGAACGATGCGGTATGGCGGTTGCTCCGATGCGCGCTGGGTCGGGGCAGCTCTTCAAAGTCATGGAGGCGATGGCATGCGGGGCGCCGCTGGTCGCGACCAACCTCGCGACCGCGGGCATCGAGGCTGAGCGCGAGCGGCATTTTCTCGCCGCTGAAACGCCCGAGGCCTTCGCCCGGCAGGTGCTGCGCCTGATGCACGAGCCGGCTCTCGCAAGCCGCATCGCCGCGGAGGCTCGGCTGCTGCTCGAAGGCAACTATATGTGGGAGCAATCGGTGTCGGACCTGGAAGAGATCTACCGTTCGGTGATCGAACAGCGATGTCAGCGCGGGCCGAGTCAAGCCGCCGTCGCGCTTTGAGCACGTCCCGGCAGATGAAAATCCTCCTCGTCGCGACCAAGCCGCCCTGGCCATTGGTTGACGGCGGACGGCTGCTGCTGTGGCATACGATGGCTTGCCTGGCCCGTCACGGAGCGGAGATCACACTGGTTGCACCTGCAGACGCAGTGAGTGATTCCGACGCCGTGCGCCGCGAGCTGCGGACGCTATGCCGTCCGATGCTCGTTGCGCACCCTCGCCGGATGCGCGTGAAGGCCCTCGCGCGGGCCTTACTTGGCGGCCCTCCTGTATCGATCGTGCTGCATAGGCTCGCCGCCGTGCGCGATCGGGTGAGGGCGCTGCTCTCGGCAGAAGCCTTCGATCTCATACATGCCGAGCAGCTCCAGGCGGTCGCCAACTGCGACGGCGCCGGTCTTCCGGCAGTTCCACTCGTACTTCGATCGCAGAACGTCGAAAGCGATCTGTGGCGCCGGCTTGCCGCTTATCGGCCGGCCCTGCGTCCGTTGCTTCTGCGCGAGGCGCGGCGGCTCGGCGAGTGGGAAGCACAAGCGGTGCGCCGCTCGAACGCTACGATCGCGCTGACAAAAAGGGACGCCGCGCAACTGGCAGCGCTGGCCGGTAAGCCGGGCAAGGTGCAGCACATTCCCGCGCCGTTTCCGGCCGAACTCGCATCGGGGTGCGCGCATGCACTAACGGGCGTGCCGCCGGTCGTGCTCTTTAGCGGTGCGGGATGGCTCCCGAACCGCGAGGGCGCGCGCTGGTTCATCCGTGAGGTCTGGCCGACGGTATCCGAGCGCTTGCCGGGGGCCGTGCTGCATACATTCGGACCTGTATCCGGCGTGCGCGGACGCGTCAATGTCGTTACGCATTCGCCGCCTTCCGACAGCTCGGCGGTTTTCGTTCCCGGAGCCGTGCTTGTCGTGCCGCTGCGCGTTGCCTCGGGAGTACGGGTGAAGATCCTCGAGGCCTGGGCCCGGGGCATCCCGGTGGTGGCGACGCCCGAGGCAGCAGAGGGGTTAGAGGCGACCGATGGCTCGGAGCTGTTGCTGGCGCGCGATGCGATAGCTTTCGCAACCGGGCTCGAATCACTCGCGTGCGACACGGAAATGCGCGAGGGCTTGGTGCGCCGCGCCCGCACGCTGCTCGGCGCCAACCACGACCCGGCCACGATCGCCGCGAGGATGCTCTCGGTTTATCGGCAAGTCCTCTTGCAAGGTTTCCGGCAGGTCGTTGCGTAAGGTACTCAGCACGCGGACACTCCCTTGATCGCTCGCTCGAACGCCTCCGTATCGCGCTGCCAGCGCTGACGTCTTTCTCCCAAGAACACTGGAGCCACCAGCCACCGCGCCAGCAGCCGCATCCGGCCGCCGCATCGCAGCAGCCGCGCGATACTCCGTGCGCGCCGCCGCCCGTGACGTTTCTCGGCCACGCGCACCAGGTCGGTCCAAAGCAACTCGGGATTATAGTTCTTTTCGACGGCGCCGGCGCGTTTGCCGATGGTCGCGCCGCCGTGATGAAGCACGCGAGCCCCGGTGATCGTTGCGACGTCCCATCCGAGATCGCCGAGGCGCAGACAATAGTCCAAGTCCTGGCAGTAGAACCGAAAGCTCTCATCCAGTGCTCCGGCCTGGAGCCATGCTTCACGGCGGATGGCCATCGCGGCGCCGTTCACCCACTTAACCGAGCCACGCTTCGCCGCTTCGAGCGGGCGCACAATCCGGTATCCCGGAAGACGGGCCAGCAGGCCCGTCACGCCGGTCGCAAGCGCGAAAATCCATAGGCTGCTTGGCTCCTGCCCGCCACTCCATTGTGGCTGTCCATCGGGAAAGTGCAACACCGCGCCGGCGGCGCCCAGGCGCGGATTGGCGGCGAACGCCCCTCTCATCCGCGCGATCACGTCGGGCGCGATCTCAGTGTCGCTGTTAAGCAGGAACATCAGAGTCCCCGAGCTTTCACGCAGCCCGGCGTTGGCCGCCGCGGTAAAGCCCCCGGCCGTCGCGCGGCAAACGATCCTGGCCGTGGGAAAACGTGCGCGCACGCTCTCGACGGTATCGTCGACGCTGCCGTCATCGACTACCACGATTTCGACCGCCTCCGTCGGCGCCTGCCCGACGCTCTCCAGGCAGCGCAGCGTCAGCTCGCGCGTGTTGTGCGTCGGCACGATGACCGATACGGAGACGACCGACATGGACGCGAGCGCCATCGCGCGCGGGTCACTCGGACCGGTCGCCTGCGGGCAGCGGGGGCGGCCCTGAGAGGCGATGGCTAACGAGCTGCTGGGCGTCCTCTGCCAGCGCGGCCCGAAGCGGCGCCTGTACCTCCTCGGGGAGAGCCGAGATAAGCGCCGGACTGACCCACACCGCGCGCAGGACGGCTGCGCTCGCCGCCTGCCGATTGCCCGTCAGCGCCCAGGCGCGTCCGAGATTGAGATCGATTTCCGCGCGCTCGCCGATACTGAGTGCGCGACGGTAAAGCGCGAGCGCCTCGTCGGGCCGGCGTTCCACCAGTCTCGCGGAGCCGGCTAGGATCAACGGCCGCGAGTCGCCCGGAAGACCCTCCGCGGCTTGCATCGCCAACGCCGCTACTGCGTCCAACATCGCGGTCTCTCCCGCCGCCGCGTTGCCCTGCGCGATGAGCAAGCGGAAGAGCGCGCTGGCCTCATAGAGACGGCGTTCCGCCCGATAGCGGAAGAACTCCGGGACGAGAGCCGCAACCAAAGCCAAGCCTATCAGGGCCGCGCCGATCGACTTCACCCGATTCAACTTCATACGATTGATCCGAGATCGGCGGCGGCGGCGCCATCGCCGAGCACACGCCAGCCGCGCCCGGCGGCGAGCAGCAGCGGAACCGCCAGCGCCGGCTCCTGGAGCGGAAACCACCCCAAGGCTGCTATCGATCCGGCGAGCAGGATAGCCAGTATGACCTGCAAGTCGGCCCGTATCGGCTCCGGCAGGCGGCCGCGTCTGCGGACAAGCCCGATCAGCAGCATCGCGAACGCGGCGTCCGCGGCGAGTCCGGCCGGAATTCCCGCCTCGGCCAGCGCCTGCAGATATTCGCAATGCGCCTGCGCGTAGAAGCTGTTCAACTGCGGATTCACCAAGCGGCGGCTCCAGAACATTTCGGCGCGCAGGCGATGAGGGACAAACTCCGCCGCGAAGGTGCCCGGGCCGTAACCGAGCAACGGGCGTTCGCGGATCATCTCGACCGCGGCGGCCCATGGGATTGTGCGATAGCTCAGCAGCGCATCCCAATCGCCGGCCTCGGCCTTGTGGACAAGGCCTGCCACGCGCCCGCGCAACGCGGGCATCGCCATCCCGCCGCCAAACAGCGCCAGCATCACAGCCGCCGCCCACGCCCGGCTGCGGCGATTCACCAGCCGCTCGCGGGCGAATGGCAACGCCCCCACCGCCAGCGCGATCCAGCCGGTCAGGTCGCGTGTGAGGGCAAGCGCAACAACAAAGAGTACGAGCGTGCTACTGGCGGCCGCGCGAATCGAGGCGGTCGAGGCATGCAGCGCGACTCCCAGACTCGCCACCGCCGCGAGCGCCATGAGTAGGGCAAGATATCCCTCGTTACCTACGAAGCCGACGCTGTTGACGCGCCCGACGATGCTCTCGATCGTCAAGGGCTCGAACACCCCGAGCGCCTGGAGAATCGACGCCACCGCGTTAATGGCGCTAACGGCGAGGAATACTGCGAGCAACGCCCGCGAGCGGCCGCGCTCCAGGCATCGCGAAGCGCCCAGTGGCAACAGAAGCCCGAAGAGAATCAGTACGCGGGTGGCGTCGAGCGACACGGCGCGCCGCGGCGAGGTCAGCGCTGCGATCAGCGCGCCGCCGATTGCGCCAAGGAATAAGTACAGCGCCACGCGCCGCTCAGTCGGTCCGCTCGGCCATTGCAGCGGCGCCATCAAACGCGGGAGCATGAGAACCGCTAGTGCCGCGGCAACGATCGCGATCAGCGAGGCGAGACGCTTGGGAGCCTCGAATGCAGCCTCAGCTCGGGGATCGACGAGCAGGCCGGCGGCTGCGATGCTCACGGCCATCGCCAGGATCGCAATCGACTCTAGGACCTGCACTTGGGGCGTCCGTGACACCGCAGCTCGGTGCGCCGGGGTCTTGCGCGCCGTGGCCTTTTTTCGTGCGCTCGCCACTGGCAGACAATATTATTCAGGCTCAGGCAGCGGGGGAAGCAAACCAAATCATCCGACAAATATTATGAAAGTTCCATACCTCAAGATGCTGCTCAAAATGTTGCGCGCCGAGGGAGCCGGTTCACTCCTGCGCCGGACGCAAGACCGACTTGAAGAGGCGCGCTGTCGCAGGCTCTTTACGTCGCTGGGGCGAAACCGATTCCCGGAGTTCGCGCCACGGTGCATCGCGGTGTTGAACTACCTCTCTTCGCCGCCTGCCGCGCGCCTGGGCGGTGTGCCGCTCCAACTCGCCGCTCGTCTGAGCGAGGAGGCGCGTGAGCGGCCGGTGGCTCTACTGTATCCGATCGGTCGGCGCTATCGGCTCGAATTGAGTGCCGGAAGCGCCCGCTGCGCGCTCGAGTTCGAGCGGCCGCAGCCATCATCGCCGTCGCCGACGGCGGACAGCTTCGAGCGCGTCGTCACGGCCGCGCTCGCACTTCTCAAAACGAACGCTGTTCATCTCGAGGGTGCGGCCGGGGTACCGCTCGAAAGCGTCGCCCGGCTCGCGCAGTCCGGAATTGGCTTTGTGCTCTCGCTGCACGACTTCGCTCTTTTCTGTCTGCGTCCGAATCTGCTCGAGCATCCACAGATGCGCTTTTGCGATTACTGCATGGATCTGGCGCGATGCCATCGTTGTCTGAGCACGTCGTGGCCAGCGGCCGATGCTGAGACCCAACGAACCCATCGCGAGGCGGCACGGCGCGTGCTCAGCTCAGCCCTCGCGGTCGTCTATCCCTCGGAGTTCCTGCGAAGCCGGCATCGGGAACTTTTTTCGGGCTACCAGACGCAGCGTAGCGGGAATGTGCGCGAGTATGTGATCGAGCCGGCTGCGATGGCTCCCCAAGCCTTCGACAGCGTCTCGGCGAGACACTCGGCCGCGTACAACGTCGCCTTCGTCGGCGCGGTCACGGTGCCCAAGGGAGCCCTGCTATTCGAAGAGACCGTCGAGCGCGTGCGGCGCACGGCGCCCGGGGCTTTTCGATGGAGCGTATTGGGAGGGGGAGAGATCGAGGTGCTGAGGCGGCTTCGCGCGACGGTTGACGTGACAGTGTACGGTTACTATCGCGCCGGTACGCTTTCCGGCCTGCTACGCCGGCGCGCAGTGGATCTCGCCTTGCTGCCCTCGGTCGTTCCCGAGTCCTTTGGACTTACGCTCTCCGAGTGCTGGGCGGCCGGCGTTCCGGTGGTCGCGTTCGATCATGGCGCGCTGTCGGAAAGGATTAGCCGGCACGGCGGCGGCGTGCTCGTGAGCTTGCAGGCGGGCAGCCGCGGCGTCTCCGAGGCGCTCGAGGCGATCGCCGCTGGCCGCCGGAAGTTACCCGCAGTGCGGGCTTCTCCGCTCCCGACCCCGCATACCACGGCCGCAGCTTATCGCCGCGTATACGAGCAGCTCGGTCTCCTGACTTGACTGCTCGTGTCACACTGCGCGAGGGCTAAGCTCAACGGCGCCGGCCCAACATATCCTTGTACACTCGATCAACTTCCCCGGCATGTTCGTCGATTGATTTCACGCGCGGCAAGCGGCTTCGCCATGCGGCGATTTCCTCGGGATGTTCAATCAAGCGCTCGATACGCGTACGCAGGCTCCGGGCATTACCGGGCTCGAAGAAGACCTCCATGCCGAGCGATTCGGAGAGCTCCGCGAATGCCCCCTGCCGGCTCATCAAGACCGGCACCTCGCGGCACATCGCCTCGCGGACGACGAGCCCGAACGACTCAAGGCCGAGCGACGGCACGATGAGCACGTCGATAGCTGCAAGGACCTCATCCTTTGCCGCCCCAAGGAACCGGCCATTTATTCGCACGTTTTGCGGCAGCGTCGGTGTCGTGAGCTCGGCGGTGTAAGTCGGATCGATCGTGGGATCGCCCCAGATTTCGAGAATCGCCCGATCGGGATCGATCCCGCGAAAGGCGTTGACTGCGACATGAACACCCTTGTGGGGTTGAATCGATCCAATGAAGGCAAACCGAATCGGATGCTGGACGGCACGGTGTTCTCGAATATGTGCTCCCGCGGGAGGTTCCACCCCGTACGGTACCACATGCACTTTAGCGTCCTTTCCGAGGAGGCCAAGACGACGATAGCTTTCTGCGGCAAAGGAGGATCCCGTCAGAAAGGCGTCGGCCCGCCTCAGCGCGCGCTTCACTAATGCAGCGCGATAAGCATTCAGCAGAGGATTCCAGAGGGAGATCGGCCGAATCCTGGTCAACGGCAGACAGGCCGAGCACTTGGCGAGTCCCGGCCCGCTACATAGATGCTGTTTACTGTCGAGGAAGTTGGCGCGTGCGCACGCCGCCCACCAATCCTGGATCTGGTAGAGAATCGGCACTCGGCGCCGTGCCGCGCACTTAAGGAGCGTGATGGCGTGTCCGGCAAGGTGATGGGCGTGAAGCAATTGTGGCCTCACCTGGTCCAGGAAGCGATCGAAGTCGCGCTCCAACCGTCGACTGTGCAGCGCGTTGCGCACGAACGGATTGCGGGCGAGGAAATTGTTCACCAGCAGGCGCACGCGGACGCCCTGGTCGACCAGTTCGAGTGCGTCGCCGAACGTGCGCTCACGATCGGCGATCCGCGCGTAACAGGCGACTTCGCGATCAGCTGCCTGGCGAATCGCCAGTGAACGCGCATAAATCTCGGTCCCGGCAGCGTTGTATGCCGGCCATCCGTGGACCAGATGGAGCACGCGTGAAGGCAGGCCCGCCGGCGAAGCAGCGCGTGGACGATAGAGCGCCGCCATGACGCGTTCGCGGACGGGCCGCAGCGGATCATCCTCGATGAACCGGGAGACCAGCCGACGGTATTCCGGATGCAGCCGGCGCATCAGCCTTTCCGCGCGCCGTACGCGCGCACGCCGGCTCGTCCCGAAGCTCCGTTGACCCGCGTGGAAGATGAACGTCGCATCGTCGAGCACGTGCGCATAGCCGGCTTTGTGGGCGCGCATGCAAAACTCCGAGTCCTCGCCGTAACCGAGCCCGAAGTGGCGCTCGTCGAATAGTCCCAACCGCCGCAGCGCCTCCCGCTTGATGTAGAGGCACAGGCCCACGCCGGTCGGCAGCCTTGGGTACTCGCGCCGCGACACGCGCTCGACCAGCGCCGCGAACCCGGCCAGGTCGTAGCCCGCGGGCAGGGCGTTGGCTTCGAGGAAACGCGGCAGGGAACAGATTGTCGCATCGTTGGAGAAGGGCGTCACAGTCGCGATTTCGGGCGCCGAATACGCGGCCTGCCGGAGCTTCCCGAGCCAGCCCGGAGTTACTTCGGTGTCGCTGTTAAGGAGCACGACATCGCGCTCCGAGAGCGCTATCGCCCGGTTCACGCTGCCAACGAAACCACGCCGGAGCGGGTTGCGCAGAAGGAGCAGCGGCGCATGGTGCTTCGCCGCCTCCTGCTCCAGACGCTCCGCCGGCGGAAAATCCGGGCCGCAGTCGTCGACGATGACCAGCCGGTGCGCCGTCCAGTCCGTGTGCGCGAATAGCCGGCCGAGGCATCGCTCGAACTCGGCCACCGCCCCATATACCGGAACAATGACATCGATCGGTAGCGGAGATCGCGGCAGCGGCGGACGGCCGGAATCCTCTCGCGGCGGTTCGCCGGACGCGCCTGCTCTCAGCTCCACGTTTTCGCCGTCGTCCCAACGCGCAAAAAATGCCGACCTTCCGAATTGCCGCCGGCGAGCCGCGTTTGCGCCGAGCCCAATGATCTGCGGAAAGAAATTCATCGTCGCCATGCCAGCCAGAAGATCTGCTATCGCGAAGCGCTTGAGGTCGCACCCACATCACCGTGATGCTGCACCCGGATTACCAGTACTCGCCACACCTGGCCTGTGCAATGGCAAAGATGGCGGCCCAGCGAGGATTACGACCTTGTGTCGGGTTCACGAATTCTCGCGCAGAATGCTGTCGCCGGCGGAATGCCTCGCTACAAATACGTCGCCAACCGCTGCCTGACGCCTGGTCCAGAACCTTGATAATGGGCCAAGAAGCTGTCGGGATATCTGATCGGCTGCCAGCCCTTCACTCGCCTCGTGCTTGAAACGATTCCTGATTGGAAAACTCGAACAACTCGTTCGACAACCAGATAATCTGTCAGGCGATTCGCGCCCGATCCGCGTGCCGCGCCATCTGCCCGCAGTGAGCCTGCTGGCCGGCGCCGCCCTTGGATGCGGCGATCGCGTGATGGATCGGATGCACTGGATGGATGGTGCGGGGCGTTGATTGGCCTCGATCGTCATGGGCCTAGGTATGTTCCATGCTCTATTTTGCGCTCGGCGCCCTGGGGCTTCTATACTAGACATTCGCTTGGCTCGTGCTGTTACCGCTCTTCGCCTTGAGTGTGCGAGGAGGCGCAGAGGAATTTTGGCGCAAATAGCAAATCGATTTCGGTATGAAATCTTCACACTGTCGGGCGGTCTGATCTTCGTTTCAGCCGTGTGCTAAGCGGGGCGATTCTGCTCGTGTGAGGGCGGCGAGCCAAAAGCGCGGCGGTTGGTATGGCTCGCAGCAGACCTTTGGCCCGGCAGCTCAATCGTCGTTTACTTCTCAGCCAGAGCATGCGTCGAATGCGGTCTCGCGCTGTTAGTTCCCGCGGCGTTGCTGGCTTGCGAGCGATGGCGGGAAGGCGATGAGCCGGAGATGGCTCGTGCCAGCCGCCGCTTTCGCCAGATTCACGGCAGAAACCAAGCATTCTGGGCTGCTCGCCGTCGCTCCAGTCCTTGCCTCCAGCTTGAGGCGCTCCATTCGCCACGCTATCTTGTCCTAGCGGCGTCCTCCTTCTTTAAAAGGAGACCGCCGGAGCTGGTTTCGGGTCTGGAGTATGTCGGAGAAGGGCTGGAAGAGTAACGCACGGCACTAGCGCAGCGTCTCATGGGAGCGGACAGACTCCAGTTCAAAACCCTCTTCGGGAGTGCCATTAAACACTCTGCCAAGGATTATCTCTGGGCTGAACTACGGCGAAAAGCCGATGCTTTCGGTCGCGGCGAGCGTTCTAACGGGATTCCCTGCACAGTGTCCCAAAATAGTCACATTTCTGTGCGGCCCTCGTGGGGCTCGACTTGCGCAGCTGGCATTTATGAATCGTGCCCGTTAGGGTGCGTCAGTGTTTAGTCCCTGCCAAGCCGTGGACGTGCTCGACGTCGACGAGCGCCGCAGCCGTCTACTTTGGGAGCGGCGCCTGCTCCTGGCCTTCGGCGACGGCGTCGCCGTCGCGGTTTCCTTTCTCATTGCCTTCAACCTGCGCACTGCTGAGATCCGCCACGAGTTTTTCGCGGTTCCCCGCGCGGCGATGCTGATCGCACTAGCGACCTGGTACCTCTGCGCCGAACTGGTAGACGGCTACCGTCTGGTCAACACCGTCAACCCTAGGGCCACCTTCGCCACTGCGGCTTCGGCCCTCACTCTCAGTTTTGTCGCCTTGCTTGGCGTTTTCTTCGTTGTGCCTTACCGGATTACGCGGCCGACTCTGCTGCTGTGGGTTCCAATGGCGGCGGCACTGGTGCTGAGTTGGCGAACAACCTACCAGAGGGTATTCGCTCGAGGCGTCTTCGCAGGAAACTTGTTGGTGATCTGCGACCGCGAACTCTTCGCGCGTGTCTGGGCCGAAGCAGCCGCCAGCTTGCCGAATTTCTACCGCGTGCTGGACGTCCTCGAGCCGGGGCGACCCGATCTGACGGCTCGTCTGGCGCAAGTGGCCAACGGTCCGATTAGGGCGGACGTCGTGGTTGGCATCGGCGAGGGAGTTCCCGGCAAACTGCTGGATAGCTTGGCCGCGTGCTGCGAGCGAGGCATCCGGGTGCGCTTCTTGACGGATCTATACGAGGAGATGACCGGACGGCTGCTCGTCGAGCAGTTGGACTACGCCTGGCTGATGTCGCTGCCGTTGCGCAGCGAGGCCTCTGAACTCTACGAGGTCTTCAAGCGCGGAGTGGACATCCTGGCCGGCATCGTCGCGGCGGCGGTCCTCGCCGTCGTTTTCCCTTTGGTTGCGTTGGCCATCAAGCACGAGGACCGAGGGCCCGTCCTCTACCGGCAGACGCGTGTGGGCAAATATGGACGGCCGTTCAAAATCCTCAAGCTGCGAACCATGCGCGTGGAAACCGCGGATGACGAGCGCCAAACCGACGCCGATGATCCACGGGTCACCCGGGTCGGGCGTGCGCTGCGGCGGCTCCATCTCGATGAGCTGCCGCAGGCGATCAATATCCTTCGCGGTGACATGAGCTTGGTGGGTCCACGGCCGGAGCAACCCCAGCATGTAGCGCTCATGCGCCGGGCGATCGGCTTCCATAATCTCCGGCTCTCCGTGCGGCCGGGGCTGACCGGTTGGGCCCAAGTCAATTTCGGCTATGGCGCCGGCCTTGAAGGCGCTCGACAAAAACTCTCCTACGACCTCTACTACATTCGCCGCCAGGGCTTCGGTCTCGACCTCCTCATTCTGGCCCGCACCGCTCGGACTATCCTGTCCTTTCGCGGCCGCTGAGCTCGCCAGGCGCGAAAAGTGGCCCGATGAGCGGAGCCGCACCAGCTATAGTTTTGACTGACTATAGCAGTCGAGGTGATCATATAGACAATCGTGGTGAACATCCCGAGCGTGACGGCTAACGTTTTGAATCAAAAAAGGGCGGTGAATTTCCACTGTGAAATAGCAGTAGAACGGCCGGGACGATCGGGATGCAGGAACATCCCGGATGCCTTAGATGAAACCAGCCCAGCGCGGACGCAGAAACCTTTTTGCGGTTGCGCCCAACACGCTGGAGCACTGGAGTTTGTCCGCGTCGGCTGCAGGTGCGACGCACCAGCGGCAGCAAGCGCACCCCGCTCTCATCGAGGAAAATCCAATCACCCTTTCAGAGGCCAGGCTTTTTTTCATCTGCAACCGATCCTACTTGATCCAGCTGCTGGGTGCTTTTCTCGTCCCGCCCCAAAGCCCTGCGGGTGGGACGCTGCGGGGTCCAGCCGAAAGCGAACATAGTAATCCTCGATATGATCGACGTGATAACTAATCCCGAACCGACCTCGGATGATCTGCGCCATCCCGCGGACAGGTCCACAGAT
>Ga0335081_10014418_pt1 | contig 12785 bp, 8 predicted proteins | sample Lox_Sample_35_FD_206713 | JGI IMG/M metagenome (GOLD analysis project Ga0335081, IMG submission 206713) | Soil microbial communities from Loxahatchee National Wildlife Refuge, Florida, United States - Lox_Sample_3.5 | ecosystem: Environmental > Terrestrial > Soil > Wetlands | place: USA: Florida...
GCTCAACCAAATTCCTGCCAGCCGCCTCGACCCGAATGCCATCAAACTCCTTAACCTTTACCCAGATGCGCAGAGGGCAGGTATCGTCAACAACCAGACATCTAATCCCAATCTCACCGAGCACCGCAACGCCTTCGACACGCGGGTGGACCTTAACAAAAGCGATAAAGACCAGATCTTTGGCCGCTTCAGTTTTGTGGACGACCCCCAGCTCATCCCAGGTCCGTTTGGAGGGATTGCGGATGGCGGCGCTTTCCAGCAGGGACTTCAAACTGCCCTCTCCGAACAAGGTACGGTGGGCTGGACGCGAACTCTCTCGCCCACCACGGTGAACGAGGCGCGGGTCGGAATCACTTACATCCATACCACGCGATACGACCCCGAGGGCACGACGCTCGGGATTCCCGCCCAGTTTGGGATTCAAGGCGTGCCGCAAGTCGCAGAGAATGGCGGCTTGCCGGAGCTTACCATCGGCGGGCTGAACACGCTCGGGACCAATCAATTCCTGCCTTCCGATGAGGTGAACAACACGTTCCAGGCCACCGACAACTTCAGCAAGACGCTAGGGAGCCACTCCCTCAAGATGGGTGTCGAGTTTCAGCACATCAAGTTCTCGGCGCTCCAACCTGTCTCGTCGCACGGCCTGTTCGACTTCAATGGGACCTATACAGGCAGTGATAATACCGGAATGGCGCAGCTCCTCTTGAGTCCTGTCGCGTCAACCGTGCCCAATGGGGTCGATTTTGTAGGTGGCGCCGATTTCATTCAAAATTCGAACATCTCGCTGATCGATGACATGCACAACTACTACGGCACGTACTTTCAGGACGATTGGAAAGTGACGCCTAAACTGACGCTAAACCTCGGCCTGCGCTGGGAGCACTTCGGCCTGCCGGAGGAGGTCCACGGGCGGCAGGCTAACTTCGTGCCCGGCGTTCCCTTCTCCACGGCCGCTTACTTGGTTCCCGACTCAACCAAGAACCGGAACCTCTTCGCCACAACTCCGAGCTTTAACCAGGCGCTGGCTACCGATGGCATTGCGCTCCAGTTTGACAAGACCCCGGAACTCGGCACGGCCCAGAACCTTAACTTTGCTCCCCGCTTTGGCTTCGCTTACCAAATCACGCCCAAGCTGGTGACGCGGGGCGGCTATGGCGTCTTTTACGGCGGCTTCGAGGTCCAAAACGGAAACAACCAAGGGAATAGCTTTCCTTACGAATTCCTCTTTTCGCTCTCCAGCCCCAACTCGTATACACCCATCACCGTGCCTGGGCTCGCCAATGCGCCGGCCGGGTGTACCACCGCATATACTTTCGAGCTCGGCTTCGCTTGCACACCGCTCGATCCCAGCCTGGTTCCCGGGTTCGGCGTCTCACTAACCGGCCTCCAAACCAACTTCCAGACGCCTTACACTCAAGGCTGGAACCTTTCGTTCGAGTACGCCTTTACTCCTACCCTCAGCCTGACCATGGGTTACGTGGGGAATACTACGCGCCACCTGGAGCTTTTTAAAGGGTCGAACAATGTGTCGCAAATCCTGCCCCCCAACACCTGTCTGGAAGCGCCGGGTTGTCCCGGCCAGAATCCAAACAACATCAGTTATGTCCCTTTCCCGGACTTTTCAACTGGAACGACCTACCAAACCACCGACGGCGACAGTTATTACAACGGCCTTCAGACGACGCTTGAGAAGCGTTATTCGGCAGGCTTGAGTTTGCTGGCCACCTACACCTGGTCACGCTGCCGAGGCGACGCGGCAGACCTTCTCAACGGTACGTCCATCGGCTTTAACGGGTATCGGGCTGTGGATGTTCCGGGCGCGGGGATTCGGGCTGATTATGGTGATTGTGACTTCGATATCCGTCACGTGGTCCACTTCAGCGGCGGATATGAACTTCCCTTTGGCCATGGCAAGCAATTCTTGGGCACTGCCAGCCGGAAAACGGATCTGTTGGTTGGCGGCTGGAGCACGCAATGGATTGCCACGATTGAGGGCGGCCAGCCCGTGACACTTCCTTGTGACGACGGCCCCGCGGCCGGCGTTGGCTGCGACGACTTCATCATCCTGGGAGTAGACCGGCATGGTTCAGGCGCACCTGACCATTTCCTGAATCCTGCCGCCTTTAGCCAGCCCTGCCCGCCGCCGAGCTTTATTCAGCCCTCGACCTGCGTCCCCGGCATAACCGGCCTCGGGCTGCTGGGGGGAACCGCTTCTCAGGTTTCTGGACCGGCCATCGTCCGGCTGGATTTCTCCGTCTTCAAGGAATTGCGGCTGTCTGACCGTTTCCACGTGCAATTCCGCAGCGAGTTCTTCAACATTCTGAACCATCCGACATTCAACGCTCCGGGATTCGGCGGTAACGGCGTCATCGCCATCCCGGGGTCAACGGATTTTCTCAACTCGGCTTTCGGCGAGATTGGGTCAACGCGCTTCCCCTTTAACGACCCGCGGCAGATCCAGTTCGCCCTGAAGCTCTATTATTGATTTGCCAGGGTCTGACCGCGGCGAAGTCGCACAGGACGGCATGGGGAGGACGACAACGTCATGAGTGCTGACGACAAAAAGTTCTTCCCTGGTTCCGGAACCACCCGGCGCGAGTTTCTGCGGAGGTCCGGTCTGGGTTCGGCCTTCGTCATGCTGGCGCCACACGTCGCGCAGCCGGTGCCTTCCTCCCACCAGGTGGAGCTCCAATCGGACTGGCGACTCGTCTCCGCCCGGAGCGTCTCCGCCCGCGATGAAGAAGTCTCTCAGCCCTCCTACGACGCCTCTAGTTGGCACGTCATTCCCCGGATGCCCGCGACGGTGCTCCAGGCCTTGGAAGACGCTGGTGTTTATAAGGACCTCTATTTCGGGATGAACCTCACCGAAAAGGTTCCACCGGACCTGTGGAAGCAGGACTGGTGGTACCGGACCACTTTTGAGGTTGCAGAAGCCGAGGTCCATTCTCTGATTTTCAACGGCATCAACTACCGAGCGGACGTGTGGTTGAATGGTCACTTGGTCGCCGACAAGTCCCAGGTGGTCGGGATGTATAACCGCTTTGAGTTTGTGGTATCGAAGCACATCCGTCGAGCGGGTGAGAATGTTCTCGCCCTCAAAGTAACTCCCGAACAGAAGATCCTGGACGTGAACGGCGTCGAGTTGGCAGATAGCTGGCTGGACTGGATCAACTGGCAGTATTTCGGTTATCACGATGCTGCGAAGAAGCTCAATGTCTCCTTCCTGCCTGACCGGAACGCCGGAGTTTGGCAGCGGGTGTTCCTGAGCGCCACGGGCAAGGTTCTGGTGCGGAATCCTTACGTCGAGAGCGATCTGCCGCTGCCTTCCACCAGCCCGGCATCGTTGACGGTCTACTGCAATCTACGCAACGGCGTGTCGGACCGGGTAACGGGGACTCTTCAGGGTGAGATTTCGCGCTCCGGCAAGCCCGGCATCACCTTTCGGCAGGAAGTAACCTTGGAGGGAGCCGAAACCAAGGAAGTATCGTTTACGCCCACCGCTTACCCCCAGCTTACCGTCCCTGACCCCGATCTGTGGTGGCCCTATCAATGGGGTGAGCCCGCACTCTATCAACTCACGCTGGAATTCACGATCGACGGCCGCGCGTCCGACTCGGCGTCGATCAACTTCGGCATTCGTAAGGTCACGCAGCACCGCGATTCCGACAATGATTTCCCCAAGGTGGGAACGGGGGGAAGCTTCTGGCTTCAGGTGAACGGCAAGGATTTCCTGATTCGCGGCGCCTGCTACACGCCCGACTTGCTTTTCAAAAACGATTCGAATCGCGATCGTGCCCTCGTCGCCTACGCCAAGGACATGGGTCTTAACATGCTGCGCTGGGAGAGCAAGCTAGCGGACGACACCGTGATCGAGCGCTGCGACCGCGAGGGCATCCCCGTAATGCAGGGCTGGATGTGCTGCCAGCAGTGGGAGCATTGGGACCAATGGGACGCCGAAGATCACCGGGTGGCACGCGACAGCCTGCGCGCGCGGATCGGTAACCTGCGCCACCACGCCGCGGCGTTCATCTGGGCGAACGGAAGCGACGGACGGCCCCCCGATGCCGTGCGGAGCCAATACCATCAGATTCTGCGGGACCTGCACTGGCAAAATGCCGTGGTCGATACGGTGTCGAATTACCAGAAGGATACCCAGGGCAATACTCTCTGGGACGGTATCCATATGCTGGGACCTTATTCGTGGCGGCCACCCTATTACTGGTTTTCGGGGAAGTTCCCCGCCGCACAAGGTTCGTGCGCGGAACAGGGCGATAACGAAGGCGTCCCGCCGTTTGCCAGCCTTAAGAAGTTCATCCCGGCGGACAAACTGTGGCCGATTAACGAACACTGGTATTACCATGGCGGGGCCAATCGCGGCAACAACACGCTCGAGACCATTCAGAAGGTGGTCGAGAAGCGCTACGGGCCGCCTGCCGGCGCCGAGGATTTCTGCAAAAAGGCGCAATTGGCCCACTACGAGAATACCCGCGCCCAGTTTGAGGATTTTGCCGCCAACGCTTGGGCCGCTCACAAGATGACGCTCTACTGGATGCTCGACAATCAGTGGCCCTCGTTCTTCGGCCACTTGATCGACGGCTACCTGAAACCCGGCGGGGCCTACTTTGGTGCGAAAAAAGGGCTCAGACCTCTCAGCATTGTGTTCGATTACTACGCCGCCGGCGACCGCCGTACCGCGAACATCTACGTCGTGAACCAGACGCTCGAAGCCCATCGCGGTCTGCGTGCCACGGTGAGGTTTTACAATCTCGATGGCAGCGTGCAGTTCTCGAAGGAACTGGCGAATGTCAACATAGAGCCCCTTACGCGGGACCGGGTGATGGCCATTCCTCGCATTGCCGGCCTCAGCTCCGCCTACTTTGTACGGTGCCAACTCTCCGAAACGACGGGTGCGCCCATCGTTGACAACGTCTATTGGCAGTCCAACACGGACGACGACCTGGGCGGTCCGCAGAACGACCAGGCGTTCAATCTGAACCAGGTGAGTTGGGCCGACTTTACCGCGCTCAACACCATGCCGAGGGCGGAGGTCGGAATATCGAGCAACATCGCAAGGACGGGAGATAATTCGCGAGTAACCATAACCCTTGACAACCCTTCGGGCCGGGTCGCCTTCTTCATGCGAGTCGAAGTGACCAAGGGGCCGGATGGGGAAGAAGTCCTGCCCATCACCTACGAAGATAACTACGTCAGCCTGTTTCCGGGGGAGTCGCGAACCCTTTGGGCAAGCTTCAGGGCGGCCGATGTTGAGGGCGGGAAGGCTTGTCTGAGGGTTGAAGGCTACAACCTGAAGCAGCAAATCGCGACGATCGCGTGACTGCCGGCTAGAAGGATTATAACGGTAACTTGGTACCCAGCCTTTGCAGTTGGAGGTTGGGATGTGGTTAGCCTTGACGCCGCGGCCCCGCGGCCCGTATGATAGCGTAGGTCGGTAACGGCAGGCCTTCGGCGCTCGTCTAAGGGTAAGGGTGTGGTGTATCTGGGACATCTGGGACACTGAATGAGTCAAGTTCGACGCCTGATTGGATTTATCTGGCCGTACACGCTGCGGTTCGTGCTGGCGTTCGTCCTGATGGCGGTGGTCGGCGCCTGCGAGGGCCTGATGGCCTTGCTCATCAAGCCGGTTTTCGACCAGGTGCTGGCACCGGCTGCGGACCACGGCCGCATTCTCCTGTTCCGCCTGCCCTGGGGTGGCCACCCGCTTTACCTGCAAGATCTTGTTCCTCACCACTTTCACAACGTGTGGACGGTGGTGGCAGTGGCGATCATCGGCGTCACGTTGATCAAGGGCGTGGCCGAGTTTTTCGCCACCTATTCCATTAATTATGTCGGCCACTCGGTGGTGCGCGACCTGCGCAATCTGCTCTACTCGCGGATCATCGAGCAATCGATTTCGTTCTTCACCAGCAACCCCACTGGTAAGCTGATGTCGGCGGTCACCAACGACATCGACAAAGTGCAGAGCGCCGTTTCCCAGACATCCGCCGACCTGCTGCGCGAGACCTTCACCCTGGTGGGCCTGTTGGCGGTGGTCCTCTATCTGGATTGGAAGCTGGCTCTGCTGTCGATGGTGTTGGTGCCGTTCATTGTTTTCCCTTCCAAGTCGATTGGCCGGTATATCCGCATCTCCAGCCGCTTCAGCCAGGACAAGATGGCGGAGATTAACCACATCCTGCAGGAGACTTTCAGCGGCATCCGCATCGTGAAGGCGTTCAGCATGGAGCCGTCGGAAGTGGCCAAGTTCAAGTCGGCCACGCGGCGGCTGCTGAAGATCAACCTGCGTTGGGTGCGGGCCCAGGCGCTGACTTCGCCGCTGATGGAAGTGTTGGGGGCGCTGGTGATCGCCGGCCTGTTACTCTACGCGCGCAACGAGATCGCGCACCAGGCACAGACCACCGGCGGTTTTGTCGCCTTCCTCTACGCCCTGATCAAGATGTACGAGCCTATCAAGCGGCTGACGGGCGTCCACAACAATTTCCAGCAGGCGGTTGGCGCCTCCGAGCAGGTGTTCAGCTTCCTCGACGTTCATCCGGACATTGTGGACCGGCCCGGCGCGACGGAGTTGCCGCCCTTCCGCCAGGAGATCGTTTTTGACCACGTTTATTTTGACTACGACAACGGCATGCCCCTCCTCGATGACGTGAACCTGCACGTCCGCAAGGGAGAAGTGGTGGCCATTGTGGGCTCGAGCGGCGCCGGCAAAACGACGCTGGCCAGCCTGATTCCCCGCTTTTTTGACGTGAAGCAGGGGCGAATCCTGATCGACGGCAACGACCTGCGGGATCTGAAGAGCGCCTCGCTGCGGGCGCAGATCGGGATTGTCACCCAGGAAACGATTCTCTTCAACGACACGGTCTTTAACAACATCTGCTACGGCAATCCCAAGCGCAAAGCGCGCGAAGTGGAGGCCGCGGCCCAGGCGGCGCTGGCCCACGATTTCATCATGGAGATGCCGGAGGCGTACCGGACCATGATCGGCGAGCGCGGCCAGCGGCTCTCCGGCGGTCAGCGCCAGCGCATCGCCATCGCTCGGGCGCTGTTGAAGAATCCGCCTCTGCTGATACTCGACGAGGCTACCTCCGAGCTCGATACCGAATCGGAGCTGCTGGTGCAGAGGGCCCTCAACAACCTGATGATTGGCCGCACCGTGCTGGTAATCGCCCACCGGCTTTCTACCGTGCGGCGCGCCGACCGGATCGTGGTGCTCGATCGTGGCACCATCTCGGAGGTCGGTACGCACGCGGACTTGGTGAACGGCGGCGGAATCTACCAGCGGCTGCATGAGCTGCAATTTGTTGATGCGTTGACGTGACGAGGACAGGGTTGGGGTTCGCGGCGAGGGACCAGATTCGGGAAGGGTTCTTAAGAGCGGGTTGGCTGATTGCTGAAAGCCAAAGGCTGATGACTGACGGCCAGCGCGACTGACCCCTGACAACCTATGGTCAAAAGTATGACAGGCTACAGCCGGGCCCGCGGAGATGACAAGGGGTTCTCCCTGTCGGTGGCGGTCAAAGCCATCAACCACCGTTTCCTGGACCTGCAGTTGCGCCTTCCCTCGGCGCTCGACCCGCTGGAATCCACTGTGCGGAGGCTGGTGAAAGAGCACGTGACGCGCGGCCACGTGGAGGTCGCGGTCAGCCTGGATCGCACCACCGCCGGCGCGCTCCAGCTCAACCATCCGCTATTGGCCGCTTACGCGGCCGCGTGCCAGAGATTGCATAGCGAGTACGGCTTCGTCGCCCAACCGGACCCGGTGGCGCTGCTGCGCATCCCGGGTATGATCCTGGGCAACGACGGCGACGTTCCGACCGAGGAGATGGAGCGAATTGCCCGCGCCCTCGAGCGGGCCGCCGCCCAGGCGCTGGAATCTCTCAACCGGATGCGGGCGCTGGAAGGCGAGGCCTTGGAACGCGATCTGCGGAACCGCTTGCAAAGGCTAGCCGGCTTGGCGGTCGCGGTGGAAAAGCTCGCGGCCCAGGTGCCAGCCCTCTACCAGCGCCGTCTCGATAACCGGCTCGCCGAGATGCTGGGCAGCGTGGGCATGGACGCGGCGCGCTTCAATCAAGAAGTGGCCTACCTCGCCTCGCGGGCGGACATTTCCGAGGAGCTGACCCGATTCCACAGCCACGTGGACCAGGTGCTGGGGCTTCTGGACGAAAACGGGGAAGTGGGCAAGAAGCTCGACTTTTTGTTGCAGGAGATGAATCGCGAGGCCAATACGCTGCTCTCGAAGACTACGGACGTTCCTGAGATCGGCCCCGAGATTGCCGGTCATGCGATCGAGATGAAGACGGAGGTCGAGAAGCTGCGCGAGCAGGCTCAGAATATCGAGTGACCATACGGGGACTTCAGTCGCGGAGCGAACCTTGCATCTTGTGTTTTCGATTTTGGGTTGAAGAGAAGGCGCGACCACAACGCCTTTTTCAATTCAAGATCGAGAATGACGTTGGGGCACGCTACTACTGACGGTGGAAGACGCATGGGATGGGGAGTGGAAAGGCGGGGCAGCGTCATCGTGATCTCCGCCCCTTCGGGAGCAGGCAAGACGACTCTGGTCAAGCGATTGTTGGCGTCGGCTCCGGACCTGGTTTTTTCGGTTTCGTACACCACAAGGGAGCGGCGGTCGGAAGAAGTGGAGGGGCGCGATTACTTTTTCGTGAGCCGGCCCACCTTTGAGGGCTTGATCGAGCAAGGCGAGTTTATCGAGTGGGCGCAGGTGGTGGGCCAGCTTTACGGTACCGCCCTCTCGATGGTGAAAGCTGCGCAGGCGGCTGGCAGGGACATTCTGCTGGATATTGATGTGCAAGGGCACGCGCAGGTGAAGCAGCGGCTGCCGGAGTCGGTAAGCGTTTTCGTTCTGCCGCCGTCTTTCGCGGAGTTGGAGCGGCGCTTACGGTGCCGGGCGCTGGACTCGGAATCAGACATCCGGCGCCGGTTACAGGCTGCGCGGCGCGAGGTCGCGCGCTGGCCCGAGTATGACTATCTGATCGTGAACGAGGACTTGGCGCTTGCCACCCAGGACCTTGCAGCATTGGTGGCGGCGGCGCGGCTTCGCCGGGCGAGCCAGGAAGCACGGGTCCGGGAGATTGAAAAAACCTTTGCAGAATGAGGATTCGATGGATCTACCACAGGGAATTGATAGCAAATACCGCTTTATTCTGGTTTCCGCGAAGCGTGCGCGGCAGTTGCAGGCGGGCGCGCAGCCGCTGATCCAGACTCCCACCAAGAAAACCACGCGAGTGGCCCAGTTGGAGGTGGAATCGGGATTGGTGCCTTTTGAAATCCTGGAACTGGAGGGCCGGGACGGAAAAAAGGAACGATAGAAGGTCTGGATATGTTGTAGCGTTTGATTAGTGACTACGAGCCTCAGAAGAATCGACGATCGCCGACTAAGGCATGAAAGTCGCACTCGGAGTGACGGGCGGGATTGCGGCCTACAAGGCGGCGGAATTGGTGCGTCTGCTGCAGGATCGTGGCCTTGAGGTACAGGTGGTGATGACTCGTGCCGCCTGCGAGTTCGTCACCCCGCTAACCTTCGCCGCGCTTTCGGCACACAAGGTCATTACCGGCATGTTTGGTGAAGCCGGTGCGCCCGAGCCGAACGTCGAGAGCGCCATCGAGCACATTGCCGTTGCGCAGTCGATAGATGCGCTGGTGATCGCGCCTGCCACCGCGGATATCCTGGCCAGGATCGCCCACGGTCTCGCTGACGATTTCCTTACCACGCTGGTCCTGGCGACCAAGGCGCCCATCCTCGTTGCTCCGGCCATGAACGTGAACATGTGGGAGAACGCGGCCACGCAGGCGAACGTGTCGGTGCTGCGCGAACGCGGCGTGAAGATCGTGGATCCGGATGCCGGTTACCTGGCTTGCGGAATGGTCGGCGCCGGACGTTTGGCCGCACCGGAGACCATCGCCCAGGCCGTGTTCGAGACCTTGTCTCTGCGTCACGACCTCAAGGGTGAAACGGTGCTGGTCACGGCGGGTCCCACCGAAGAACCGCTCGATCCCGTGCGCTTCATCGGCAACCGTTCGAGCGGGCGCATGGGATACGCGCTGGCGGAAGCGGCGCGGCGGCGGGGTGCGCGGGTGATGTTAGTGAGTGGGCCTACTCGGCTGCCCTCGCCGGAGGGAGTGGAGATCGACCGGGTCCGCACAGCGGAGGACATGGCCGATGCCGTGGGACGCCGCATCGACGAAGCGAGCGTGGTGCTGATGGCCGCTGCCGTCGCCGATTTCCGGCCGGAGGAAGCGCGCGAGGCCAAGATCAAGAAGCGCGACGGTGCACCGGTCGTGAAGCTGTGGCCCACCCGCGACATTTTGGATGAGAGCGCCGGACGCCGCCGCAACGGCCAGTTGCTGGTGGGATTCGCTGCCGAAACTGAGGACTTACTGGAAAACGCGGCCGCCAAGGCAAAGGCCAAACGGCTAGACCTGATGGTGGCGAACGACGTGACGGAGGAGGGCGCTGGTTTCGACGTGGATACCAACATCGTGACGTTGCTGTTTCCGGATGGGCGGCGCAAGGCGCTCGAGAAGATGAGCAAGTTCGATGTTGCCAACCGGGTGCTCGACGAAGTCGTGGAACTCCGGAGACGTTAGATGGCGGACGGGGGAAGAGGTAGGTGGTAGAGAGCATACGGGCGTTTTTTCCCCAAATGCCGTCTACCCTCTATTGTCTGCCACAACCAATGGAAGAGCGAATCAAACAAGAAGTTGCGGCTTGGTTGGCGTTCTATCGCGAACTGGGAATTGACGCATTCTACCGCCGCCCTCCCGGCTCGGCCTCGGCCTTGCCACTTTGGGTGACTACCAGGAATGAAGGGGACGAGCGAGACGAAATCGCATCAGGATCAGCCCCTTCCCTGCAGCAAAACGGCATTCCCTTGGAGCAATCCCCGCAAAGGTCGAGCCCTGAGCTGCCCCCTCCTCGTCCGGAGGCTCGGGCCGCGACGTCGGTGCCGCCCGTGCCCGCCCCGGAGCGGCGTGCTTCGGTGCCCTTACCCGGCACTCCGGCGCGCGCTATGAGTCTTTTCGATGCACCCGCGCCTCCGCGTCGCAAGCACGAGACGCTGGAGGAGATTCGCGCCGATCTCGGCGAGTGCCGCCGATGCAAGCTCGCCGGAGGCCGCAAGACGATCGTGTTCGGGGAAGGGAACCCGCGCGCCGCGGTGATGTTCATCGGCGAGGGTCCCGGCGCCGACGAAGACGACCAGGGACGACCGTTCGTGGGCCGTGCCGGGCAACTGCTCAACCGCATGTTGCAGTTGGTCGGCATCAAGCGCGAGGACGTGTACATCGCCAACGTGGTGAAGTGCCGACCGCCGGGCAATCGCGCTCCGGAGAAGGACGAAGTCGAAGCCTGCTCGCCGTTTTTGGATCGCCAGATCGAAGCCATCAAGCCGCGTTTGATCTGCTGCCTCGGCGCGCCGGCGGTGAAGACGATCCTGGGGGCCAAGGAGGGAATCCTCAAGATTCGCGGCCAACTGTTCGATTACGGCGGCACCAAGGTGATGCCAACCGTTCATCCGGCCTATGTCCTGCGCAATCCGCGTGACGAGAAACTTCTGCGCGAGGACTTCGAGAAGATTTGTGATTTTCTCAGGACGAAATAGTGCACCGCCTCTTGGAGCGTGGCAGCAAGCTGCCGCACTCCAGACGATCATGAGGCCGGGTGGTTCCAATCCGACCGTGGTGGAGGCAGCCGGCCTGTGCAAGAACTACGGCAGTGTGCAAGCCTTGCGCGGCGTCAGCTTCGAGATCAAAAAAGGCGAAGTGTTCGGGCTGCTAGGGCCGAACGGCGCAGGCAAGACCACCACGATCGAGATCCTGGAGGGCCTTCGGCAGCCCGACGGTGGCTCGGTACGCGTTTGTGGTCTCGACCCGACGCGCCAGAGCGGCGAGCTGAAGCAGCGGATCGGGGCCCAGCTTCAAGCGACGGTTCTGCCCGATAAAATCCGCGTGGACGAGGCCATGCGGCTTTTTGCCGGCTTCTATCGTCGGCCGGCTTCTATCGACAAACTGATGGAGCGCTTCGGACTTGCCGAGAAGGGGCACGCCCTCTATGAAACTCTTTCGGGGGGACAGAAACAGCGCTTGGCGCTGGCGCTCGCGCTAGTGAACGATCCGGAGTTGGTGCTGATGGACGAGCCGACGGTTGGACTCGACGTCCAATTGCGGCGCGACATCTACAGCATGGTGGAAACATTTCGAGGCGAGGGCCGCACGGTGCTGCTCACCACACACTATATCGAAGAAGCCGAACGACTCTGTGACCGGGTGGCGATTGTCGACCGCGGGCAAGTGGTGGCGCTGGGCACGCCGCGCGAACTGGTGGCGCGGTCCAGCCGAGGCTCGCGTCTGGAGGTTCGGGTTTCTAAGCCATTGGGCGCGGACATGATCAAGCAACTGGAAGCAGTGCACGACTTCAGCGAGCGTGACGGCACTTACTTCCTCTATGCCCAGCCCGTTGCCCGGGCGGTGGTGGCGCTGATCCGGTTGCTGGAGATGGAAAGCAACGAACTGCTCGATCTCCACGTTTCGCAGCCGACGCTGGAAGATGTGTTCGTGGAGATGACGGGCAGGAAGATTGAAGAGTGATTAGGGAGTCGCGAGTTGGGAGTCGGGAGTCGAAGCAGCTCCGACTCCTTACTCGCGAAGCTCTTATGATGGCGGCAATTCGAATCGCGTTTTTGAACATTCGCCTGGTGATGCGTACCCGGGTGGCGCTATTCTTCACGTTTCTGTTTCCGCTCATCTTCCTGTTC
>Ga0335081_10014420_pt1 | contig 12783 bp, 9 predicted proteins | sample Lox_Sample_35_FD_206713 | JGI IMG/M metagenome (GOLD analysis project Ga0335081, IMG submission 206713) | Soil microbial communities from Loxahatchee National Wildlife Refuge, Florida, United States - Lox_Sample_3.5 | ecosystem: Environmental > Terrestrial > Soil > Wetlands | place: USA: Florida...
TGAGGGTCGGCGACATCGTTGGCTTCGCTGACTGTGTCGTCATCGCCATCGCGGACTTCGTCGGCATCTCGGACGGCATCGGCATCGACATAGGTACGGGCGGCGCTGGCAACGCCACGTAATGGGCCCGCGCATAAAGCAAGCCGTGTGTGTTGCCCATGGCGTCGGCGTAGAAGCCGACGAGGTCACCCGCGTCGTTCACGCCGTTGATCGTGGTGGCGCCGCGGCCGTGCGGATCGTCCACAGTCCTGAAGCCATGACGGCTGGTCCAGGTAAAACCGTGCATCTTGGCATTGTTGCCGCTGCCGGTCTGGTAGGCACCCACCACTTCACCTGCGTCATTGACGCCGAGCGCCTGGGTCATCATCGCGCGCGGATAGGCCAGCTTCGTGGTGTGGCCACCCGGGCGCATTAGGAAGGCCTTGGTGACACCGCCTGAACCCGTAAAGAAACCTGCAACGTCGCCCATGTTACTTATGGCGGCGGCGGTCAGGCTTTTCGCACCCCTGATCGTAATGGAGCGATACTTATGCCTGCCGATGTTGTAGCGGTATCCGTGGTTGTTACCCTTTGCGTCGGTGTAGAATCCGACGGCGATATTCGCGTTGTTCACACCGAGGAGCTGATTGACCGGCGGGCTGGCGTTGTGCGTCGTCGGATAGTTCACTTTGTGGAAGCGGCCACCCACGGCATAGAAGCCGAAGTTGTCGTTCATCTGGCCGGCGTTGTTCATGTCCGACCAGAATCCGACCGTGACGCCGTGGCCGTTAAGCCCGGTGACCTGTGTCTGTACCGAGTGCGGGAAGTTCTCGTTCCTGAATCTCGACCCGTGACGTGACAGAACCAACTGGTAGCCCTTGTTCGGGTGGCCCTGCGCGCCGGACCCGAAGTAGCCGGCGATCACGCCGCGGTTGTTGATCCCCAGCAACTGGTTAAACGTCGGATCATTGCTATTGTCGAGCGTACTGAACACAAAACGGCTGGCCGCATGTGAGTGGTTTACCTGGTGGGCGCGGCTCGCATTAGCCGCGAGATTGATATGGCTCTGCCCGTTCAGGATTAGTGCGCTTGCGAAGGCGCCAGAACCGGCGACGATGGCCAGGCCGACCGATACCGTTCCTCGCCTACTCATTCGGGGTCTGCGCGCAGTCGCACCTACCCGGTTGAGCCTCGTTCTCACTACGATCCCCTTCCATGCATCCCGATACGTCGCTTTTGGGTCCGCTCCCCAGGTTGGCCCCGCGTAACGGCGGCTTAGGGTCACCGACCTCGTCCGCAACGGCCCGCGGCGGTCACGGCTGTCCATGGCGATCCGCAGCGATCCACGGCGGTGCGTCTGATCGCGAGCATGACGCTAGCGGCGCGAGGGAGCCATTCTGGGGGAGTCGGGACCCGGGTCTGCGGACCGTAATATTTGGGTCGGCGACCGGCAGCTTCCGGCGCAGGACAAAGGCTGCGCTTGCCTTTAGGGCGTGACCGGGCGTCAAGGCAAGCGTCCGCCCTCGGGGTGCGCATGTCGCCTGCGGCGGTGCCCGCTAGCTGGCGCGCGCCGAGTCAGGCCCAGCACGGCCTCCATGGCGCCAGTCAGCAGCCGGCCGCGCTCTGGTAACAGCGCCCGCCGCGCAGCGAACGCGGCACCGAGAGCCTCGTTGAACCTGGCGAGCAGTTCGGCTGCCTGGTCCGGGTCGCCGCGATCGGCGCTGTTCATCGCGAAGGACTCGAAGAAGATCTCCGACTCCGACTTGCCCGCCATCGGCGCGAGCCGCACCAGCGGACGGCCGGTCACCTCACGGAAGGCCTCCGCGTACGCCTCCCGCGTCACCCGCGTCACCCGCGTCACCCGCGTCACCCGCGTCACCCGCGCAACATCGACGAGCGTCAGATCGATGTTCCACAAGACCAGACGGTGAATGAGCACCTCCGGTGCGTAAGGGGCGGACGGTGCGATCCGGCTGATGCTTGCACATTCCTCGAGCCGCCCCGGCGCCGCCGCGCGATCGGTCGCACTATCGCATCTGCACACCGGCGACGCCCCTACAACGCCGAAACCACTCTCGCCAACCTCTGCGGCCCCGCCGCTCCCGGGCTGTACCCCCTAGCACACGCTGATCAGTACCATGACAACCTGGTCGACGATGCCGGTTACAACCCGGTCGGGGATCGGCGCTCCGTGTAGCAAGAAATGGCTCATCAGGAGGGCGGGCCCGACGCCGGCCAGCTGCGGCGTGAGAGCCCCTGGACGCACCTCGCCGCGGGCCGCTCCCCTGTGCAGGATTTCGAGCACCTGCTGGTCCCGGTGGCTGGCCAGCCGGGCGCGGGCCGCACGAACACGCTCGTTGCCGAGTGACTCGGCGATCACACCACGGACGATCTCGCCGGTCGGCCCCGCCTGCCTGGCTGCCATCTTGCGCAGCAGGGCCAGCAGATCACCCCTGACCGTCCCGGTGTCGGGCGGCTCCTCCCGATCAGGCATGACATGGCGGATCGCTTCGACCACTAGCTCCGCGCGGCTTGGCCAGCGGCGGTAGAGCGACGCATTGCCCGTGCGGGCACGCTGGGCCACGCGCTCCAGGCTTAGGTTCAGGTAGCCGACCTGGTCAAGCTCCGCGAGAGTGGCATCGAAGATCGCGCGCTCAAGCACTTCGCCGCGGCGCCGCGGCGCCTTCCTGTGATCGGCAGGAGGGCTGTCCGGCGGCGCCGGCCCGGCCCGGCCAACCGTCCCGGCCGGCTCTGCCCCGCCGACCGGCTCTGCCCCGCCGACCGGCTCTGCCCCGCCGACCGGCTCTGCCCCGCCGACCGGCTCTGCCCCGCCGACGGTCTCTGCCCCGCCGACGGTCTCTGCCCCGCCGACGGTCTCTGCCCCGCCGACCGGCTCTGCCCCGCCGATCGTCTGTATCCGGCCGGCCGTTTCGGCCATGTCGGCCTCCGCTGATTCTCTTGCGCCGCCGCCGCGCCGAGTCTAACGTGGATTTAATTAAAGAAGAGTCTTTTCTCTAACTAAGTCCAACATTACCTGGCCGGACGCGGGTTGACAGTGCCTGCGGCAGAGGGGACTTAGCATGCCGCGACCGTCAGCGCAGGCCGTCCCGCCGTCTCCGGACGGGACCGGGGGTACCGGGGTAGCCGGTGCTGGAAACCGCCAGGTGCTGTTGATCTTCTCCGGCCTGATGCTGGGCATGCTGCTCGCCGCGCTCGACCAGACGATCGTTGCCACGGCCCTGCCGACGATCACTGGCGACCTGCACGGGCTGAACCATATCGGCTGGGTAGTCACGGCCTATCTGCTGGCGGTGGCCGTCGTGATGCCGATCTACGGCAAGGTCGGCGACCTGTTCGGCCGCAAGCCCGTGTTCCAGTTCGCGATCGTGGTCTTCCTGGTGGGCTCGGTAGCGTCCGGCCTCGCGCACTCGATGACCGAGCTGATCGTGTTCCGCGGGGTGCAGGGGGTGGGCGCGGGCGGGCTGATGATCGGCGCACAAGCGATCATCGGCGATGTCGTCAGCCCGCGTGAGCGAGGCAAGTACATGGGACTGATCGGCGGCGTCTTCGGGCTGGCGTCAATCATCGGGCCGCTGCTCGGCGGATTCTTCGTGGACAACCTGTCCTGGCGGTGGATCTTCTACATCAACCTGCCCATCGGTGCTGTCGCTCTGCTCGTCACCGGCGTCGTGCTGCACCTGCCCAGGCCGCAGCACAAGCCACGGATCGACTACCTGGGCATGGGCCTGCTCGGCGGCGCCGTGGTCTGCCTGGTCCTGCTCACGAGCTGGGGCGGCACCAGCTACGCGTGGGGCTCGCCGATGATCATCGGCCTCGGCACCGCCACCCTGGCTCTCGCGTCGGCCTGGCTGATCTCCGCGCGGTACGCAGCTGAACCCGTGATCCCGCTTCGGCTGTTCCGCGATCAGACCTTCAACATTGCCTGCACGATCTCGCTCATCCTCGGGATCGCCATGTTCGGCGCGATCAGCTACCTGCCCACCTACCTGCAGATCGTCACCGGTGTCAGCGCGATCGCGTCGGGGCTGCTGCTGCTGCCGCTGATAGCCGGCCTGCTGATCACATCCATCTCGTCCGGCAGGCTCATCGCCAGGACCGGCCACTACAAGGCCTACCCGATCGCTGGCACGGCGATCGCCGGCGTGGGCATGTACCTCCTGTCCACCTTGCGCGCGGACACGACACACCTCGCCTCGAGCCTGTACATGCTGATCCTCGGCCTCGGCATTGGCCTGATCATGCAGGTTATGGTGCTGATCGTGCAGAACAGCGCGGCCCGGCGAGATCTGGGCACGGCGACGTCGTCGGTCAACTTCGCCCGGCAGATCGGCAGCAGCGTAGGTGTCGCCCTGATCGGCGCGCTGTTCGTGCACCGCCTGGACGCGCAACTTTCCGCGCGCATCCCCCATGCGGTAGCAGGCCACCTGAGCAGCCAGCTGGTCAGCTCGCTCACACCGCAGGGACTCACTGCGCTGCCCGCGGCGCTCAAGCATGCGATCGTGGTGTCCTTCGCCGACGCGCTGCCGCCGATCTACGCCTATCTGGTTCCGCTGCTTGGGGTGGCGTTCCTGCTCGCGTTGATCCTGAAGGAGGCACCGCTGCGCACGCACGCGCATTTGAGTGCGGCCCAGGCCGGGCAGCCGGGCAGTGGGCCGGGCGAGCCCGGCACGGGGCCAGCTCAACCGGGCACGGGGCCCGCCCCGCGCCCGGTGCCCGGATAGGCCGGCCGGTCGCCGCCGTGCCGCCAGGCAGCAGGCCTGGCGAGTCGCACAGAAAGCTAGCCCATGTGCGGGTAGCGGTAGTCGACGGGCGGCGAGAACAACTCCTTGATCGTGCGGGCGCTGACCCAGCGGGTCAGGTTCAGTATCGAGCCTGCCTTGTCGTTTGTCCCGCTCGCCCGCGACCCGCCGAACGGCTGCTGCCCGACGACCGCACCGGTCGGCTTGTCGTTGATGTAGAAGTTCCCGGCCGCGAACCGCATCGCGTCGCTGGCCGCAGCGATCGCGGCACGATCCTGGGCAATCACCGCGCCCGTCAGCGCGTAGGGAGCCACGTCGGCCGCCTGGCTCAGCACCGCCGCGTAGTCACGGTCCTCATACACGTGCACGGAAAGGATCGGCCCGAAGTACTCCGTGGTGAATACCTCGTCGTACGGATCGGAGCACTCAAGCACGGCCGGCCGGACGAAGTAGCCCGCTGAGTCGTCGTAGCTGCCGGTGAGGACCCGCACAGACGGGCGATCGGCCGCCCGGTCAAGCGCCGCGCGATGCTTGGCGAAGGCCCGCGCGTCGATGACCGCGCCCATGAACAGCGACAAGTCGGACGCCACGTCACCAACGGACAGCGACTCGGCGACGGAGACGAAATCGTCACCCATCCGGTCCCACACCGAACGCGGGATGTAGCTGCGGGAGGCCGCCGAGCATTTCTGGCCCTGGTATTCGTAGGCGCCACGAATCAGCGCGGTGGTGAGCACGTCCGGGTCGGCTGACGGGTGGGCGATCACGAAATCCTTGCCGCCGGTTTCGCCAACGATGCGAGGATAGCTGCGGTAGGTAGCGATTCCGCCGCCAACGGTGGCCCACAGGTGCCGGAACGTGGCGGTCGAGCCGGTGAAGTGGATCCCAGCGAGATCTGGATGGGCAAGCGCGACCCGCGAGACCGCCAGGCCGTTGCCCGTCACCATGTTGATCACGCCGGGCGGCAGGCCAGCCGCCTCGAGCAGCGCCATGCTCACGTGCGCGGAAAGCTGCTGGGTCGGCGACGGCTTCCAGACCACGGTATTGCCGAGCAGCGCGGGCGCGGAAGGCAGATTCGCCGCGATCGAGGTGAAGTTGAACGGCGTGATCGCCAGCACGAAGCCATCGAGCGGCCGGTACTCCATCCGGTTCCATGTCCCCGGACCTGACCTGGGCTGGTCGGCGAGCAACTGGCGGGCGAACGACACGTTGAACCGCCAGAAATCAATGAGCTCGCAGGCGGCGTCGATCTCGGCCTGGAAGACCGACTTGGACTGCCCAAGGATCGTCGCCGCGTTCATCGTGGCCCGCCACGGTCCCGCGAGCAGGTCCGCCGCCTTCAGGAAAACGGCCGCGCGGTCGTCGAAGGGCAGCGCGCGCCAGTCCGGTGCCGCCTGGCGGGCGGCAGCCACCGCCGCCGCCACGTCGTCATCGGTGGCGTCGCCCAGCTGGCCGAGCACATGCCTGAAGTTGTGCGGCTCTACCACCTCGATCTGCCCGCCACTGCCCATCCGCCACTCGCCGCCGATGTTCATCTGCAGCTGGGCAACCGCGGCCCGTTGTTCCTTGATCTTCTGCTCCACCGCGGCCCGCTCGGGGCTGCCGGGTGAGTACTGCCTGACCGGCTCGTTCGAAGGTACGGGCACATTGGTCACAGCGTCCATCACAGATCGCTCCCGGTGTTGGTCCAACATCCTCGGCGGACTTGCGCCGCGCCGCGGGCCCCCGGATCGCGGGTGACATCGGGCGCGGCGTCACACAACATCTGATGAGTGAATCGTGCCACGCGAGGCAAACCAGCAAGCAACGGGCGAGCCCGCCCGCGCCCGCGGCGGCCGCGGGGCGAGGAAAAAAAACCATTCGCCGCAGCCGGGCCGGCCTGGTTACGATCCGTACATCCCTGCACAACAAATAGGTGCCACCACGCACCGCCGTTCGGCATGCTCCGGGGGGTTCGGGGGGCTCGCCCCCCGTGCAGCGCTGTCCCGCCCGCGTCACCGTTACCACGGACGAGCATGATCCTTAACGGTCTACGCGGTGCGCACCAGCATTGACGAGGCACACCATGCGCGAGCTACCCGTCCCCGATCCGGGGGAAGCCGACCATAGGTCGGCTGCACGTTACCTGTGGTGGGTGGCGCGCAGCCAGCCACGCGGGATGCTCGCGGCCGCGGCGACGGGGATCGTCTGGATGGTCGCCCAGGCGCTGATGCCCGCCGTCATCGGGCACGCCATCGACGCAGGCGTGACCGCGCGGGACGGTGGCGCGCTCGCCCTGTGGACAGGCATGCTCTTCGGCCTCGGCGTGATCCAGGCGGTCGCCGGGGTGACGCGGCACCGCAATTCGGTAATGAACTGGCTCGGCGCCGCCTTCCTCACCGTCCAGGTGACCGTGCGCAAGGCGGTACAACTCGGCGCGGCACTGCCGAAGCGGCTCGCGGCGGGCGAGGTCGTCAGCATCGGGGTGTCCGATGTCGTGCAGATCGGCGGCGCGATGGACATCTGCGGCCGTGGCAGCGGATCGGTCGTGGCCATCGTCGTGGTCGCGGTGATCATGCTTACCACCTACGCGACTGCCGGTCTGGTCACCGTCGCCGCGGTGCCGGTTATGGCCGCGGCGATGGCACTGCTTGTCCGGCCGCTCCACCACCGCCAGCAGGCGCAGCGCGAGCGGCAGGCACATCTCGCCACCCGCGCCTCGGATATCGTCGCCGGGCTGCGGGTGCTGCGCGGTATCGGCGGCGAAGACCTGTTCGCCGCGCGCTACGCCACGGGATCACAGGATGTGATGCGGGCAGGTATCCGGGTCGGCGCGATCGAGTCGCTGCTTGCGGGCGCCGAGATCCTGCTGCCCGGACTGCTTGTCACGCTCGTCGTCTGGACCGGTGCGCGGATGGCAATCGATGGCTCGATCACGCCCGGCCAGCTTGTGGCCTGCTACGGCTACGCCGTTTTCCTCACCGGCCCCATCGGCACGCTTACCGAGGCCGCCGACAAGATCACCAAGGCGCACGTGGCGGCACGCAGGGTCACCACCTTGCTGAGCCTGTCGCCGGACGTCACCGGTGCGGGTCCGGCAGAGACCGCAGAGATCGCAGAGACCGCAGAGACCGCAGAGACCGCAGAGATCGCAGAGATCGCAGAGACCGCAGAGACCGCAGAGACCGCAGAGACCGCAGAGACCGCAGAGACCGCAGAGACCGCAGAGACCGCAGAGACCGCAGAGACCGCAGAGATTGTAGAGGTTAAAAAGATCAAAAATACTTCAGAGCTCACAGAGGTCAAAGAAACTGAAGAGGCTGAAGAGCCTTGCGAGGCTGCGCGGGCTGGCGAGCTAGTTGATGTGGAATCGGGCCTTGTAGTGCGTCCCGGCCTGTTCACCGCGATAGTTGCGGCAGCGGCGCCTGACGCCGTCGCCATCGCGGACAGGCTCGGCAGGTTCTCGGCAGGCGAGGTGTCCTGTGGCGGTGTCAGGCTCGCCGATCTGCCGATCGACACGGTCCGCCGGACGATCCTGGTGTGCGAGAACTCAGACCGGTTGCTCGCCGGCCGGCTCCGCGACGAACTCGACCCGTACGGCGCGGGAGAGACGGCCCTGACCCGCGCACTGCGGACCGCCGCTGCGACCGACATCGTCGACGCGCTGCCCGCTGGCCTCGACGCCAGGATCACCGACTCTGGCCGCGAGTTCTCCGGCGGCCAGCAGCAACGGCTCAAACTCGTCCGCGCTCTCACGGCCGATCCGCCCGTCCTCGTGCTCGTCGAACCGACCTCAGCAGTGGACGCGCATACCGAGTCCCGCATCGCGGCGAGGCTCGGGCCCGCGCGGGCGGGCCGGACGACGGTCGTCGCCGCTACCAGCCCGCTCGTCCTCGCCCGGGCCGACCACGTGGCGTTCGTCGACGGCGGCAAGGTCGTAGCGGAGGGCAGCCACAGCGAACTGCTCGCGAGCCATCCCGGCTACGCCACCACCGTTACCAGGCAGGAGGCCTGATTGACTGCCACCGAGGCCGACCGCGCCGCCAGCGAACCAGCCCGGCCGATCCTGCCCATCGCGACCCGGCGGCAGGTCCGCGGCTATGCGCGCAGGCTCATGCTGCGCCACCCAGGGCAACTCGCCACCGCGCTGACCCTGCACGGTCTGGCCGCGACGGCCGGCCTGATCTCGCCGCGGCTGATCGGCAACCTGGTCGAGGCGGTGACCGAGGGCCACCTGACCCGGCAGCACGTGGACCTGGTCGCGCTCATCATCGGCGGCCTGATCGTGGCACAGGCCGTGGTCTTGCGGTTCGCCGTCTACTGCTCAACGCGGCTCGGCGAACTCGTACTTGCCCAGTTGCGTGAGGAGTTCGTCCGGCAGGTGCTCACCCTGCCGCTGTCCACGGTGGAACGCGCCGGCAGCGGAGATCTGCTCACCCGCACGACGCGGGATGTGGACGCGATGTCGCGCGCCGTCCGCATGGCGGTACCGGAGACGCTGATCGCCATCGTGACGGGCGCGTTCGCGGTCGGCGCGCTGATACTCAACGGGCCGTTGCTCGCGCTGCCCTGCCTGACCGCGATACCGCTGCTGTGGTTCGCGACGCGCTGGTACCTGGCCCGGGCGAGGGACGCCTATCTCGCGGAGAACGCCGCCTACGCGGAGCTGACGGAAGGCATCGCGGAAACCGTGGCCGGCGCTCGCACCGTGGAGGCACTGCGACTGCAGGCCCGCAGGCTCGCCCGCACCCAGTCCGACCTGAAGCGGGCCTGGCGGGCGGAGCGTTACACACTCGGGCTACGCATGGTCTGGTTCCCGCTGGTGGAGCTTGGCTACGTGATCCCGGTAGCGGCGACACTCGGCCTTGGCGGACTCTTCACCTTGCGGGGCTGGGCCACCATCGGCCAGATGACCGCGGCCACCCTGTACGTACAGCAACTCATCGATCCGCTGGACCGGCTGCTGAGCTGGGTGGATGAACTGCAGGTGGGCGGGGCGTCCCTGGCAAGGCTGCTCGGGGTGGCGTTGGTTCCCGCCGACCGCGCAGAAAGCGGCCGCGCCCCGGTCGGCGAGCACCTCGCCGCCGATTCTGTCCGCTACGCGTATGCGCCGGGCAACGACGTGCTGCACGGCGTTGACCTTCGCCTGAAGCCGGGCGAGCGGCTGGCGATGGTGGGCCCGAGCGGTGCGGGGAAGTCAACGCTCGGGCGGCTGCTCGCGGGCATTCACCCGCCCCGATCAGGCGCGGTGACCGTCGGCCGGGTACCACTGGTGGAACTGCCACTTGGCGAACTGCGCGGCCAGGTCGCACTTGTCACCCAAGAGCACCACGTATTCCTCGGTACGTTGCGCGACAACGTTGCGCTTGGCGCTACCGGGATGGCCGCCGACAGCCCAGCCGCCGGTAGCCCGCCGATGGGTCGCCCGGCCGCGGGCAGCCCGGCCGAGGGCAGCCAACCCGCGGGCAGCCCGGCCGCGCAGCAGGTGGATGATGACAAAATCCGTGCGGCGCTCGCCGCGGTAGCTGCCCTGGATTGGGCACAGCAGTTGCCCGACGGCCTTGACACCATGGTCGGCTCGGGTCAGCTCGCCCTGTCACCCGCGCAGGCGCAGCAGGTAGCCCTGGCGCGACTTGTGCTCGCCGATCCGCACACGCTAGTGCTCGATGAGGCGACGTCACTGCTCGACCCGCGCGCGGCACGCCACCTTGAGCGTTCGCTCGCCGCGGTGCTCGACGGGCGCACGGTGGTGGCGATCGCGCACCGTCTGCACACCGGCAGGGACGCGGACAGGGTGGCAGTGGTCGAGGACGGCCGGATCCGTGAACTCGGCTCGCACGAAGAACTGGTCGCCGCCGATGGCGCTTACGCCGATCTTTGGCGATCCTGGCACGGGCACGTCTGCGCCAGCGCCGGTGTCTGCGACCGAGCAGGCGGCGCGGCGATTAGCCCGGCCACCAGCACCGCCACCAGCGGGGCCGCCACCTCGCCCGCCCCGGCTCCGCCGGGTTCCGCGGGGTAACCGTGACAGGCGCGCTTGAGGCCGGCGCGTTGCATGCCTACGGCACGATTCCGGCGCGCGGGGTACTCGCGCCAGCCTTGGCCCCTGATCAGGTCCGCGCCGAGATCGACGGCCCGGTGGGCGTGGGTAAGCCGTGGTTGACAGGTATCGCTCGCTAGCAGACGTAGCCAAGCTCGGCCGCGGCGTACCACAGCAGTTCGTGACCTTCGGCGCTGTCCACCAGGAATTTCGCGTCCTGGTCACCCTTGTCCGCGGCTGGGAGCGCGCCGATCGCGGTGTGCACGTCGGGCGCCGCGATTATGTCGTCGATGTGCGCGGACACGATTTTGTCCAGCGGGACAGCCGACCCGACCAGGACCGTGGCGCGATCCGCGTGGCTGTCGCCGCGGCATACCTTCTCGCCGGGAATCTCGGCGGCGAGCACGACCCGCCGCCGCGGCGCGACCGGGTCTGCAGCGAGCAGTCGCAGCGAGGCCCGTGCCGCCGCCGTCAGCGCGGTGTACTCGAGTGCGTCGAGGTCACCGCTCGCATACCACTCGCGTAGCGCGGGTGTGACCGCGAACGCGCAGATCGGCGGTGAGCCGAACTCGCTGGTGTCAAGCGCGGCGGCGAGCGCCGGCAGCGTGGATGGCAGATAAACGCGCATTTGCTCCTCGGACATGCGGGTGATCCAGCGACCGCACCGGCCCGGTGTGCGCGGATGATCGAAGTCTGCCAGCCGGCAGCGCCTCATGGGTGCGAAATCCGGCGCCTCGGTAGCGGCGGGCGCGGCACTGGTTGTCGTGGCTGTGCGAGATCGCCGCCGCCTGATTCCTCATCCGGCAGCCCCGCAGGCGGGCCAAGCACCGCGATCACCGCGGCCGTGGCGTCAGCAAGCGGTATGTGCTCCCAGAGGCGGACCACCCGCCAGCCCGCAGCCGCCAGCGCGAGGTCGGCGGCCCGGTCCCGTTCGGTGGTACGGCGGAGTTTCGGCGACCAGTACCACTCGTTCACCGTTGGCTCGCGGCCATGGTCTGGGCAGGCGTGCCAGAAGCACCCGTCCACGAAAACCGCGACCTTCCTGGCCGTGAACACGATGTCCGGCCGGACCCGGACACCCTCGCTGAGGTCGAGACGATGATCCTTGCGATAGCGGTAACCAAGCCCATGCAGCGCGCTGCGCAGGGCAATCTCGGGCTTGGTGTTGGCGCGCCTGTTGGCGCGCATGTTGGCCGATCGCCCCTCGGTTGCCGGGCGGGGGTAGGAAACGCCGGCCATCAAGCGAGCCCGAACAGATCCCGAACGGCTGCCGCGGTGGCTTCGTGGTCGCGATGATGCAGCCCGATCATGCCGAGCGCCTGGGCGGCGGCGACATTGGCCTCGATGTCGTCGACGAAGACGCACTGCTGCGGCGAGAGACCAAGCCCGGCGAGCGCGTGCAGGAAGATCCGCTCCTCAGGCTTGCGCATGCCCACCTCGCTGGATATGACAACGGCGTCGAATAGGTCGGCGAACGTCTCGCGCGGGTAGTCGTTGCCCCACGAGTTGGACAGCATCCCGGTCCGGATCCCCGCCCGGCGAAGCGACCGCAGCAGCGCGTACATGGGCTCGACCGGCGCCATTTCCGCGAACATGCGGCTGAGCAGGCCGGTGGCGGCCACCGCCGCGCCGTCGCTGCGCACAAGCTGCGCGGCGAGCAGTGCCTCGAACTCTTCCGGCCTGCTCTCGCCGCGTTCAAGCGCGTGTATCGGGTTTACCAGCCCATCGCCGCTGTACGCTTCGCTGACCCACTGGCTCATCAGCACCCGGTAGGCCGGTTTGTCGATGCCGTCCGCATCCAGCCAGGCGGCCACCGCGGTGGCGATGGGGACGGTGAGGACACCGCCCCAGTCGGTGATCAACCCGATCGGCACGGAGCGGCACGGTTCCTGACGTTGCGACCGACTCGCAAGCACCCTACCGATCCTAATGAAGCCTGCGCCTGAATGCGGCGGCCCGCCCGCGACCGCCAACTGCGCTCAGCCTGGCGACCTCGAATCCGCCAACTGGCTCGCGCCGCCTCGC
>Ga0335081_10014421_pt1 | contig 12782 bp, 8 predicted proteins | sample Lox_Sample_35_FD_206713 | JGI IMG/M metagenome (GOLD analysis project Ga0335081, IMG submission 206713) | Soil microbial communities from Loxahatchee National Wildlife Refuge, Florida, United States - Lox_Sample_3.5 | ecosystem: Environmental > Terrestrial > Soil > Wetlands | place: USA: Florida...
ATCGTCATTCACCTCGAAGTCTTTATAGATTGGCACCCGGCTCTCATAGCGATTGAGAAAACGGGTCTGTATTTGTTCGGCTGCATAACGATTCGAACCTGCATCGCGCAAAGTGCCGTAGACGATCACTGAAGACGCGAGTTTTCCCCAGATGTCGCGAGTAAGGTACGCGGGGCCATCTGGCGGATCGATCGCGTCAATTCGGGCGCCGGCTCGATCGAGAAATGACTGCGATGTAACAGTCTTGGTGGTGTTGGCCGCGAAATAGTCGGCCATTAGTTTAAGGAACGCGGCATCGCCCATCTTGACGCGAAGTGAGTCTAGAAAAAGTACGCCCTTGGCTCGCTCCCGCTGAAAATGATTTGCAGGCGTATCTGGGATTAGCTCCAGGCCGCGCCAAGTGGCGCGCTGGGCATCCAGCGCTTCCTCCATATCTTTCGATTCGAGCACGCGTTTATACGCAGCTGAACCAGCAACAAACCACGTGTCAGCGTCAGTGGCAGGAAGTACCCAGCCCTTCCAGAGGCGCCCCTCAAAAGAAGGCGGGTCTGCCATTGGAGAGTCCGAAGACTTTGGTGGATCAGCCAACGCGACGAGCCGCGCATTTTCGTTTTCCTGAAGCGCAGCCCGCAGCGAATCAGAAGGTTCTTGCTGAAAAAGATAGTAGCCGGATGGATAGATTCCGTCGTCCATGCTCGAGTCCCACTTCTGCGGCAGCCACTCTCTCTGATTGGGCTTGCCGAATGCGGCCCATACCATGAGGTGAGAGGCCATGTCGGAAGTTAAGACTTTTGCGTCCATCGTAGAAGCGCTAACCAACGGCGCCGTTCGAAATGCGAGGAATCCGAATTGTTCGTCGATCTTGCCATAGTATTTGCGATAGAGATTTTGCCAGGCCAGATCACGAGGTCCAGGCACGTATGGGATGTAGTCACCGTCTGCGTTAGGATCGGGATAATCCTCGAGGCGAACCGTCAAATCCTTCGCGTTATTGTCGCCCCAATAGAACCCCGGCGTGTCGCCGAACCATTCGTTCTTCGAACTCCGCCACAGCCGCGTATGCTTCGTGCCCAGATCGTAGATCGCGATCTCGTTTGTCTTTGCATCGCCGATGATCCACTCATTTGTATAGAGACCATTGTTGCGGGTTCCGAGATGCTGGACCACCTCGTCGATGGTGCTGCTGTACTGGATCGCACTACGGGCACGGAACGCCACAGATGTCCCTTCGATGTTGAAAGGTGTTTGGTCGATAGTGGTTTCCGTCAGTACAACTCCCGCGTCATTCTGATACCAGTCCGTGCCGCTCTCAATGCCGCCAGGATAACTTTGAATGAGCATGCGATGCCCGGAAGCGGGCTTGATATCGAGCATCACATTGGTTTGTTCTGCCAGCGTCAGCGGCCACCACGTGACATGTCCAATCACCATTTTGCCGTCAGATGTGGCCGGACCGGTGGCGGCAAACGCGCTGCAATGGTCTGTGACAGAATCATGTTTGCCGTTCGCATAAGGAGGCGCCTCCAACCCCAAGCCTTCGAGTCCTGTGGGAGTGGTGGAGAGAGCCCCGCCCAGTTCGCCCATTTCGACGGTCGTGTTCGCAACGACGATATCGATGAGGTCGACGCGGCGATCCTGCCAGTGAGCGCCGGCATCTGATGCGCCATCCGCTATGCCGCGCATCTCCTCCAGGAGTTCCTGGTCAAAGCCACGAAGGAACAGAGAATCTGCAAGCTTGCGATAGTCGTCCCAGTGTTCCTTGGAGCCCAACAAAGACGCGCAGCGCTCCAGATATTCCGGAATCTCGCGCGCCATCAGATGGCCGTGCTGGTATCCGCGCTCGTACGGCTTGCCCTCGATGTGCAGATAGATCCAACCCGCTGCAGGATATCGATAAGCTGGGCCAAAGGTCTGAACCGCTTCCCGGACTGGCCACTCGTCATCGAAAGAGATTTCATCCAGATGTATGCCCTCGAACCAGGCCGTGCCACTAAATGCTCCGCCATTGCCGACAGTGAGAAGTATCTGGTCCCGCTCCCGCGTGGCAGTGAAACGAAGCGTCAAGTGCGTCCACGGTTGTGTACCACCGACCGACTCCGAGTGGACATCGAACGGCATCGATGCCATCGTGAGCGCGGCAGCGGAGGCAATGGGCGAACGATCGAGATCGCGTACTTGAATCGCCTCGGTGCGGACCCAACCACTCAACTCATAGCGCTTGCCCAAGACGAGTGGCACGGGCGTCAGGGCAACGCACGCGTCCTGAGAGACTGCATCCCGTTCGATACGCAGGGAACTATTCTTGCCGTGCACGATGCGGGAGTCCGCGGTTGCCATCCCACGAACCGCTGTCCAGCCGCCGTGTCCCTTTTCGAACGACGCTTGGTATAGCGAAGTGCTGGCCTGGCCGATTGAGGCGACTAGCAGACAGCTAATCAGACCGAACAATGCCTGCCTGCGCTGAGAACTGCGCGGCCAAGACAATGCGACGAACGACGCATTTTTCAGTGAAATTCTCATGGGAACCCCCGCGTGGGCACGAATGTTATCACCTTAGAGTCAGTGTGCACCAAGAGCCAAAATCGAAGCCGCGGAATCCCGCTGCTCCTTTCGCGCGATTGGTGATGAATCGCGTGGAAAAAATCTTGTGTGCCTCAACCGGCACTGTTCGGTACCCATGTTCGGCGACCCGGAGTCGGCCAACAAGTGTCAAGCAGCGACTCGCAGTTCAGTGCTTTCCGCGGTCTGATTGAGCCGTATGCATCGCAGGGACTGGCCCAAACGTGAAGAAGAATGTCGCACCTCGTTCGATGACGCCTTGAGCCCATACCTCGCCCCCGTGCCTCTGGATAATGCGCTTCACGGTAGCAAGGCCGATTCCGTTACCAGGAAACTCTGCTTTTGAGTGAAGGCGCTGGAAAGGCTGAAACAAACGATTCGCCTCACTCGGCTCGAAGCCGGCTCCGTCATCCCTCACGTAATAGACCGCTTGGCCCTGTTCCTGTAATTTACCGAACTCGATTCGGGCACTCTCATGTCGTGACGTGTACTTCCATGCATTACGGATCAGGTTCTCCATGACAATGCTGAGAAGCCGGGGATCGCCTAAAACGTCCTCCCTCTCTGGAGCAATGAACTCCACTTTTCGATCCGGAGCAGTACGGCGCAAATCTTGCAGAGTCGAGCGAGCAACTGCGCTCAGATCGACAGGCTCAGGACGCATCACAGTGCTCGACGCACGAGAAAGGCTAAGAAGCGCGTCAATCAGCTCTCCCATCCGCTTTACACCGGCACGGATGTTCTCCACGAGTTCTCGCATCTGCTGATCAAGCCGGTCCGCATTTTGGGTCAGCAACAGGTAGCTGAATCCATTAATCGCCTCCAACGGGCCGCGAAGATCATGTGAGACAGAATACGAGAAAGCTTCGAGCTCTCGGTTGGATGACACCAATTCGCGGGTGCGTTCCGCGACCCGTTGTTCAAGTTCGTCGTGTGATTTGTGAAGTTCGTTCAACATGTCGTTGAACGAATCAATCAAGACCGACACTTCGTCCCCGCCCGTGGCGCGCGGAACTCGCGTTGTATAGTCCCGATTCCGGGAAATCTGCTGGGCGGTAGCCGCGAGTTCAATGATGGGTGTTGACACTGACCGGCGAAATGCTGATGAAACCAAAATGGCTGCCAGTAGCGACACAACCAATACTGAGACGGCAATGATGGCATACCGCCTTAATCTCTTATCGATCTCAGTAAGACCAGCCCTCAAATAGACAAATCCGATTGGCTTACCTTCGGATGTAATCTGTCGGACCAGAACAAGATGTGTGCTTCTAAACCAGTGCTCTTCAGCTTCACCATCAGGAAGCTGGGGAATGTTGAGAATGCCCTGGTCTGGCGACCGGAGGTATTCCGCAAGCTGCCGGCGGTCGGCAGTGAAAATGCCTGCAGAGACAATGTGTGGAAAGTTCTTCAAAGCCGCGAGTGTATTTGTTGCCGCCTGTGGGTCATTAAAGAGAATTGCAGAAATACTGTTGGAACTGATCATCTGAGCTTGAGCGGAAAGAGTTCGCACCAGGCTCTCGCGGAATGTGAGCTGGTCGTACGTAAAGAATGCGGTACAGGCCAGCAACAATGCCACTCCGCTCACGAGCACGTTCATCAACGTGAGCCGAGCGGTAATGGATTTTCCTCGGTTGGCCATTTGATTATCTGTTTGAATTCTTCTGGAGAACTCGGATGGCGACCTTCAGCAATTCGGAACTGAGTGCCAAATGGCTCTCCTGTGCTGCTGTGAGATTGACTTCGAATCGGATCCTATCCTGCTGCCGCACCAACTCTATAACTCCGCCGCGCTCAGCGAAATTCTTCATGTCGCTGACGGTCAACAGACTCAATCTTTGAGCGGTCGAGAGAATTGCAGGAAGACGTCCCTCTTCCGATGAGCTTACGAACAAGATGCTGCAGTCTTGCCCCTGTTGCACACTTGAGATTCTCTGTAGGCTGATCTTTTTCCCGTTGATGCTTTCACCGCGCACAGTGGCGGCGAGAATTCCTTCAAATGGGTCTTTCCCCAGTACACAGATTTGGAACGAATCAGAATTCGCCGACCGATTTGGTGGGAAAGTAACGAATTTGCCGAAATTGTAGAGGTAAGCGGCTTCGACCTGAGATTCGCTGGGTCGCGGTTCCTGTCCAGCAGACTGAAAAGCCGTCAGCAGGAGAACGAGGAACACGCAGGCCGATTTGGAGAGAATACGTTCAGGCTGAGGGGAGCGTATCCGCGACCCCGTTCGATGCGCAAGCTTCACCGTTGCCACGCGACCTGTCCGTATACGCTTCGCTTTATACCTACATTCGGTCCCGGATCACTCGCGAATTCGAAATGATAGGGCTGAAACAAATTCTGCCCGACGACGGAGAACCGAAGGCATGGTTTGGCCTGCCAAGCGAATTGCGCGTCGCCCGTGGAATAGGAGCGCATCATTTGCGCGGGTAACCCGCTGACATAGCGATACGTCAGATTCAGGCTCAGAGTTTTGCTTAGATCAAAGTCAGATTCCGCCGTCACTTGATGTCTCGGGCTCGATCCTTCAACGATAGGCGCAGTTCCGACGTCTGCTGAACCGGGCCTGCGGCTTATCTCCATTTGCAGGAAGGAATACGACGCTGCGAGTCTCCAGGAAGGGAGAGGTCTCCATTCCGGAGCAATCTCGATTCCTCGCGTGGTGCCGAAAAGTCCGTTGCCAAAGTCGGCAGGCAAAAGCACATGCGGAGGGGATGGGTTGGTCTCCACGAATGCCGGACCCGCTATGTCCTCACTGAACAGGTCGTTGTAGTGATTAAAGAATGCTGCGAGATCAAAATAGAGCGACCTTCGTAGAAGATGCCGGTAACCGAATTCATAGCCGTTCATCTCTTCCGATTTGAAATTGGGATTAGGGTTGAAGCGCGCGAAGAAAGGTAGTCCGTTAACGAATGTGCCCGTGAAGCCGGAAAGGTAAAATGCGCGCTCAGCGTCCGACGGTGTCCGCAGAGCATGTGTGAATGCTGCCCAGAGCGTTTGCTTATCGTTCGGCATCCACAACAGCCGGGCAGTGGGCTGGAACCTGAGCCCAGTGTAGTTCGTCTTCAGGAGCTTCGTGCCGAACTGCAGCGACAGACGATTTTGTACGACGGCGATCTCGTCCTGGAAAAAACCGCTGTAGAGCGTGTCCGTTCTGGTTTCGGGTATGAAATAGAGCCCCGAAACGATCGTCGGATTTCTCCCAGTGCTGGCGCGTGCTCCGAACCCCCAGGTTATCTGCTGTCCTGCCGGTAGTCGAAATCGGTCCAGGAAGTCAACATCGAATGTGTTTCGGTAATCCGCAAAGTTGGGTTCACGTCGGTTCGTACGGTCATAGTAGAACTGCAACTGGAAATCCTTACCTTCACGTTGAGTATGCTGCCAGCGTCCGAGGATGTTGCCGCCTGACAGCAATTCCGTGCCTCGGACAATCTGCTGATAGGGCGACGCATATGTGACCGAGGTGACGGTCTCCCCAGCGCCCTCGTCATAAATATCACCTTGCAAGGTGAAGCTGTCGCGATCGTTCGCGACAAAGTCCATCCGACCGCCTCCCTGGACTGCCCGCCAGCTATCGTAGTTGTTCCGGTCCGGGTGGTACTCAGGGCCACGAACGAAACCTAAACTGTAGACGCGATAATCGAACGTTTTGCCATTGCCCCCGCCATAGCGTGTGTTCATGAATCCTTGATCTACGTTCCCACCTCCCGCAGTGACCAGGGTGCCGTGAGTGTCTTTAGTGCTTTTAGTGATGATGTTTATAACGCCATTCAGTGCGTTTGGACCCCATATTGTGGCTCCTGGCCCACGAATCACTTCTATCCTTTCGACATCTTGCAACATTACGTTCTGGACTTCCCAATAAGTTCCCGCGAGCAGAGTTGTATAAACGGTCCGCCCATCGATGAGAACGAGTGCATCTCGCGATAACCTGCCTCCAAACCCGCGAATTCCAATCGACCATTTGTTGCTGTCGATTCGAGCCACTTCCACGCCAGGGGCCAGCCGCAAAGCCTCTGGAATTGTCGTCGCACCCGAGCGTTGGATAGCATCCTGCGTGATTACGTAAATCGCGGCGGACGTTTTCCGAACTTGCTCCGGCGCCCTTTCGGGAGTTGTTACTTCAAGATTCCCCAGCTGTTCGAGAGTCAGCTGTTTCAGCCGATCTGCAGATTGTTGATCGGAACTGCTGTCTTCGGCATACGCGATTGAGGAAAGGAAGTGGATGCCGCACATTAAAAGCGTCAGAACAAGCGAAACAGGGGCAGAGCGACTACGGAATGTCTTGAATTCTGTTTGACCTGAGAAGGCCGCGGGCCGGTTCATTTAGATTCGTGGTGTTTTACGCGCTGCTCGATCAGTCTCTTAACTTCTTTGACCAAATCGTTTGGATCTACTCGCGATTTACTCATCCACGCATCGACAATTGCTTCTTCACCGGGCAAAGAGCCATATCCGGAGAGCATCAACACTGGAATGTCGGGACTCTTTCGCTTGATTTCTTCGGCCACTGCCGTGCCATTTCCGCCTAATCCCGAGAGCCAGTAGTCGAGGACGACCGCATCAATCGAGTTTGATCGAAACACATCGAGTGCCTCTGCTTTGGATCGGGCCTGCAGCACTCGGAAACCAGCCGATTCGAAAAGCCTCTTTCGAGCCTCGAGCTCTAATTCGTCATCTTCCACACAGAGAACCGTCTTTCCACGCTCTTTCACTTCCCACTCTCCGCACTTGAATAGGTTTTTGGCTATTGCGGAAAGGAGAAGTTCCGGCTCTAGCCCTTTAGGAACGCTGGCGTTTACGTTTTTCGCGAAGCGTTCCGGCAGTTCTTTCACCCCTGAGACCGCGATGACCACCAACGATGGGAATTTCTGCCGCAATTGCTCGGCAAGTTCGTCCCCATTCATACCGGGCATCGTGTAGTCGAGAAGCACGACATCAACGGAAGGTTCTCGTGAGGTGAGGTTCAGCGCCTCCTCCCCCGAAGTTGCTGTCAAGACGGAGTAGCCTTCAGACTCCAGCAGCAGTCTCCGAACTTTCAGCGTGTCGAGGTCATCATCAACACACAGCACCTGTTTTCCACTCATGACCAGGAAAACCGTCGGAAATAGGGAAAGCACAAAATGATTTCATTGTGGGATCGTCGGGGGCTATACAGGTTTTGCTGTATAAACCCAGGCAAAGTGAGTGACCAGGGTATCCCGCATCCCTGGAACTCCAGCGTTATATCCCTTGCCAGTAAAGGCATTTGAGATTGAGAGATGCGGTTGTTGATCGTCGACGGCCACGAGGTTCGTTCCCTGCGACTGAACCTGCCAATCGACCAACTGCCTTTAAGGGCGTCCATATTGCTGTTGCAGGTGAGTTGTGTGTGGCAGGTGTCTCAGAGTTGTTGACCGCCGTCCACATTTGCCGGCTTGCCGTGGTTAGGCGCTCCCCACCAGGGCTATCAACTGCGAAACTTCCCGAACGTCGATTCATGACCGTTTCGGTTTAACTCCTGATTTACGCCTCAGTCGGTACAGGCTCAACGTAAAATACAGAACACGGAAATCGTTTTCGAATCATGGGTTCTTTTCGATCGAAAAAACAAAAGGAGACATCGAATGGGCATCAACACACGACGAAAGTTCGTTGGAACGATCACGGCGCTGGCAGCGTTTGTAACGGGAGCGAAACTGTTCGCGCAACAGGCTTCAGGTGGGAGTAGTCCTGCCGCCGCATCCACGCCGCAAAATGCCGACAAAGATGCGCCTCGCCGGTCCAATGCCGAACATCACGTCCACGAAGGGATTTACTACTTCTCGGGTACAGGCGCCAACGATGGCTATCCCAAAGAAGATCACGTCCTCGTCACCGATCCCTTCGAAAAACATGTGACCCGCACGATGGACGCGCTGAAGAAATCCGTCGAGCGGGCGGGCAGCAACATGGACAACATACTCCACCTTCAAGTATTTCTCTGTCTGCCACTGGCCGAAAACATCACGATGCCAACTGCAAAGGCTCGGTTCGATGCCCACAAGGCACAATACGACGCCTTGAACAAGATTTACGGTACCTATTTCTCTCCCGGCAAAGCTCCATCGCGCGCCTGCATGGCGGTCGAATGGATTCCTGGCGATTCTCTGATTGAAATCGTTGGCAGCGCAAAGGTCGTGGACGCGTCCGTAGTGCCGGTGGTGAGATAGGTCGAACCGTAGGGAGGACAAATATGAAACTTGGTTGGAGTCGCCGCTCATTTCTCGCCGCTCTCGGGGCGGCGAGCAGTGTTTTCGCACCTTTAGGGCTGAAGGCCAGTGCAACGTTCGGGAAGAAGAGCAAGGCCGTGACGCCATTGTCTGCCGACGGAGCTCCGATTGTGCCGATCACATCCGGGCTCGGTTCGACCGGAGACATTTACGCTGAGCTGGGCGTGACGCCTCTTATTAATATCAACGGCACCATCACCGTCATTGGTGGATCCGTGATGGATCCCGAGGTCATGGAGTTGATCCGGCAGGGAAACGAACACTTCGTTCTGATCGACGAACTCGAAATCGCAGCTGGAAAGTTCATCGCTAATCTTTGCAAGTCCCCAGCTGGCTATACCGGCCTCGTAACGGGGGGCGCGGCCGCGGCGCTGGTTGTCGGCTACGCCGGCATGATGACGGAAGACCTTGAGCCTCGCATGCGAGTGATTCCCGATGTCAGCGATTTCCTTCGAAATGAAGTGATCATTCAAAAAAGCCATCGCTACCCGTTCGACCACCAGATCCGCCAGACGGGTGCAAAGCTGGTAGAGGTCGAGACGCGCGAGGAGATGATTGCCGCCATAAATCCAAAAACGGTAGCCATCCACTTCACCAATATTCTCTCTGATAAAGGCAAAGTCAGCGGCCCGGAGACCGTCGCTATTGCGAAGGAGCACAACCTCTATACCTTCAACGATGCGGCGGCTGACGTTCCTCCTGTCGAGCGGCTTTGGGAGTACCCCGGCCTTGGCTTTGACATGGTCGCTTTCAGCGGGGGCAAAGATATTCGTGGTCCGCAGGCAGCCGGAATACTGATCGGCAGGCAAGAATTGATGCGCTATGCCCTGCTCAACATGAGTCCCCAGGAAGATCGTATCGGACGTTGCTGCAAGGTCGGCAAGGAAACGATTTTTGGCATGCTCAAAGCGCTTGAGATCTTTGTCGTCCAGAACTATGAGGCCACCCTGCGCACCTACGACGAGCGCGCCCAGGTTATCACCGATGCTGTAACGCGATTTGGAGTGACCGCACTGCCTCGGCAATTTAATCCTCAGGCACTCGGTAACGTCACACCACACTACAGCTGGAAAATTGATCGCTCAAAACTCAATATCAGCGGGCATGACGTCATGCAAAAACTGGCCGACACTCGGCCACTTGGAATCGGGAGCATGGGAGCCGGAGTGAGCGGCATGCGGGGACGGAATCCCGATAAGGCCCCTGCCGAGGTTCACGCCGATCATCACGGTCCTCCACGCGATCCAGACACCTTCGGGTTTGCAGTTTGGCAGCTCAAAAATGGCGAGGACAAAATAATTGCCGATCGTTTAGTCGAGATATTCAGTGAAACCAAGCTTTAGTGGGTAGAACGCCGTTGTACTTCGATTGGCATCCCGCTGCTATGAAATTTCTCCCAGTGTCTTAATGGATGACTGGCAACACCAGCGCCGAAGGATGTTGCTCATCATGAACAATTGTGTTCGTGGCAGAAACAAACTTGTGCCCGTTTTTGATTTCCTCGCCAGTGTTTAGATTTCGATCAAATCGAGGGAAATTGCTGCTGGAAATCTCCAACCTCACCGTGTGCCCGCGCAGGAAAACATTGCTGGTAGCCCAGAGATCGAGGTTAATTTCGTACGTCTGACCTGGATTCATCAGCGATGCGTGCTCGCGAGAATCCCGGTACCGCATGCGGAGGATGCCTTCCGCGACATCGATCGCTGTGCCATCCGGTGCAACATCGACGAGTTTGCCGGTGAAATCGGTGTCCACAGCCGTCGACTTCACGAACAGAGTCGCCTTCACGGGACCGGTCACATCCAGATCTTGCGCTAACGGTCCGATCGAATACACCAACACATCGTCGCGGTTTTCTACCGAACGCTGATCGCGAGGGCCCGGCTCGATGAGTTCCTGGGCGCAGCAAAGCGGGCCGCCGACGGTAGGAACAGGATTTCCGGGATCATAGACATAAGAGTCCGCAGCTTCTGACCTGGGCGCCGAAGTTGAAAGCGAACCATTTCCGCGCAGCGAATTCGCATTACCCCCCGAATGAAGGAAATACTTGACGTAATGCGCTTCCGGCGGAGGCCAATCGTCTTCCTGACGATATTCATTCACGCCCATCACAAAAAGTCTCACCGGCTTGTCAGTCGCGAACTCATTGTGAATGCCCTTGAACAGGTAGTCGTACCAATCCAGAATTTGATCGACGTACGCATTCTCCAGCGCGTGCGGACCGAAATCCACATCGCCAATTTTTCGGCCGAAACCTGCATGGCCGCCAATCTGCATCAGCAGATGCTGCTGGGTGCGGGCAGCCTCGGTCGCTCCATGGGCTTTCGCACCCATATAGTTGTGTAGCGTTCCGTCGGCAAAAATGTCATACCAACCGCCGACATTGAGCATCGGCACAGTGATCTTGGAAAAATGTTCTTCGATCGACCACTGCTTCCAGTAATTGTCATAATCCGGATGCGACAACCAATCGAGATAATAGGGCGCAATTTCTGCGGTGAGCTGAGCGTCCGCCGGCAATTGCCCAAAATTGAATACCGGATAGTTGGCCAGGGGAAGCGTGGGTGCGCCCACTCGTGCGTCCGTATTCTTATCAATCAGGCGATCGAGAGTGTTGCGCGCCAGTTGTGTCGTCCAGTTCTGGTCGAACCATTGCTCGAAGGCGCCGCCCTGGTACGTCCAGTTATCGTGATAGTTGCTGGCTGTGATCTCGGGCGCGATTCCCGCCAGATGCGGAGGAGCGCCGATTGCGGCGAGCATCTGCGTCGCTCCCACATACGATCCTCCCATCATCCCAACCTTCCCGTTCGAGTAAGGCAGCGACGCGGCCCATTCCACAGCATCGTAGCCGTCCGCTTCTTCATGCTTGAACGGATACCATTCCCCCTCGGAGGTATAACGGCCTCGAACATCCTGGATGATGAACACGTAACCGCGCGGTACGATCTTGAACGCCGGCATGGATGCCCAGTTCACGCTCTTGTCATAGGGTGTGCGCATCAGAATGACAGGGAATTTGTCTGACGACTTGGGCCGGAAGATGTCGGCATAAAGAGTGACTCCATCGCGCGTCTTCATCGCGACATTGTGCTGGATGAGGATGTCGGCAGAGGTAGAAATTGGAGCGGCTTGAGACCGAAGCGTAGGTACGGAAAGCAGGAAACACCCGAATACATAGATGAACAACATCAGACGTAATGCACCATGGCGGACTCTCATCCCAGTAATCTCCTAAATAACGAGTTTCCCCAGAACGTCAATCCGCTCGAACCGGAACAGCGGATCGTTACTTTTATAGCAAATGATGAGCGGACTGATACGTCGAACCGCGTTCGCATTGGCCCACTACCCCTCGTGTTTCCGCAATTCGGCCTTGTTCTGCGTCCCTATACGCTAACTTGGAATCCGGCCCCATTGTGGATTTCCGGATTTGGGAAAACGGCTGGAATCCTATTCCACCCGTCCCTTTTGGTGTATCGTATGTGGGCTGTTAAGGCTCACATGAAATCGGACAACGAACGCCGCTCTGGAACCAGAATCACCACCCGCGTTCCCACTCGTGTGCGCACGTCCGAGGGCATCGAGCATCCCGCGCAGACCCGCGACGTCAGCGCCAATGGCGTATTTCTGTACACCACGTCCAAAATGGAGAAGGGAAGCGATGTTGAGCTGGTTCTAATCCTGCCGCCCGAACTGACCTCTGGGGAGAAGTGCTGGGTCTGCTGCCAGGCGACGGTGGTTCGCGTCGAAGACGGTCCCGAATTCGGTGTCGCCGCCCAGATCCGGCGCATGGATATTCTTCCGGAAATGGCCATCTGACCGGGCTTTTGGGCCAGGACCGTATCGTTTCCCGTTTCGGCCGACCACCCGCCGAAATTTCCCGGAAGATGCACCTTCAGCCCTCGCACAATAAGAATTCTCTGTTAATCTGTGAAAAAGGGCTTCCCATTGCATCGGCCCCGGTGCAA
>Ga0335081_10014422_pt1 | contig 12782 bp, 9 predicted proteins | sample Lox_Sample_35_FD_206713 | JGI IMG/M metagenome (GOLD analysis project Ga0335081, IMG submission 206713) | Soil microbial communities from Loxahatchee National Wildlife Refuge, Florida, United States - Lox_Sample_3.5 | ecosystem: Environmental > Terrestrial > Soil > Wetlands | place: USA: Florida...
AAAGCGTGGACCGTATCATCTACTCCATTTTCCAGCGTTTCAACCTAGAATGGAAAACCCGCACCCTCAACCTATTTACACAAGCAGCTTGACGTCACCGAGGGCGCAGATTGCGTTGACTTGTGATAGTGGGCGTTTCTAAGATGGCGCGCATGAGAACGCACCTTCTTCGACTCGTCTCTTCGTTTGTCTCGAATCTAGCTTTTTTCACTTTGCTTTTGGCCATCCTCAGCGGAAGTCTTGCTGGCCAAAATCCTTCATCCGGTCAAAATCCTCCCTCCGTAATCGTGAATTGGGCGAAGAAAACTCCGAATCACACCACGCCCACTTTGCAGGCGGTGGTCAATCCTATGCTGCGCCGCGGCTCACCCATCCATGACGCTGCTTTCACCGCGCTTCAGGAACTCGGTTGTGATTATGTGCGCTACGCCTTCTGGTTCCCCTATCCCAAGCTGGTTGTCGCCGAGTTAAAGCCTCCCGACCAGACTCAAACCTACTGGGACTTTCAACATATGGATCCTCTGGTCGAGGATTTCCTCCATGCGAGTCAGGGACACTCCAGCGTCTGGAGTTTCAGCACCATTCCGCAATGGCTCTTTACCACGCCTTCGCCCGTTGCATATCCGGAAGACCCGAATCAGGTGGATTGGGACTACAGCCAGGGCAGCCAGCTGCACGATGTGAAGGCCCTTGGAGATTACTATGCGCGGCTGGCCAGCTGGTATACGCAGGGAGGCTTCACTGACGAGTTGGGCAAGTTTCATCCGTCGGGGCACCACTACGACATGCGCTATTGGGAAATCTTTAACGAGATCGATTGGGAGCACGAACCCACGCCCGCGCAGTATGTGGAACGCTACGACGCCATCGTAGAGGCCGTGCGCAAAGTCGTGCCCGACATGAAGTTCGTTGCGCTGGCCCTCTCATATCCCGAGGGTATGCCGCACATGTTCGAGTATTTCCTCGACCCCAAAAACCACAAACCCGGCATACCGCTGGATTACATTTCTTTCCATGTTTATGCGGCTCCGGGTGCGGACCAGCCCACCGACGTCTGGCAATACACGTTTTTCGATCGTGCCAGTGAATTTATCAATGTGACCCGTTACATCCTGCGGGTTCGTGATCGTCTCTCGCCTACTACCAAGGTTCTGATCAATGAAACAGGCTCCATTCTTCCCGGAGACATGGTGCAGGGAGAGCCCAATCATGTGGAGAAACCCATTCCTCCCATGTATTGGAACCTGAGCGGGGCCATGTATGCCTACCTTTATCTGGAATTAGCGCATCTTGGGGTCGATGCCGTGGGCGAGTCGCAACTCGTCGGCTTTCCCAGCCAGTTCCCCAGTGTAACCATGGTGGATTGGAATTCCGGAAAGCCGAACGCCCGCTACGCCATATTGCAGCTGCTCAGAAACAACATCGGACCCGGAGACGATTTCGCCGACACGGAAGTGCGCAACAATGGCATACCCGCCGATACCGACGCGATTGAGGCGCAGGGGTACATTCGAGGCGGTCAGCGCAAACTGATCTTGATCAATCAGCGAAATCGCGAGATCACTCTCGAACTCCCGAAAGAGTGCCTCGGCGGTTCGATGCTGACGATCGCTTCGCCATCGCCCGCGCTGCAGACACAAGATGTTTCTGACGTCCGAATCCGCTTGCAGCCTTTCGCGGTTTCGATCGTGACGTTGAAGGACTAGACGTGACGCAAGGCACACTTGGGCGAAGGGAGTGCCAGGGTGCGGTCAGAGGTGCTGAAGGAGATCTGTGCGAAGGAGAGCTTCTATTCGAATAGCCCGAGCCTCCGCGAGAAGTCTATTGCGACAGAGGAACCCTTCACGCAATCGGGCGATTGTGCTCATCGACCGCGAAAACTAACTGCTACGGCGTGGCGCGCGATTCCGCCAGCGCCTTCTTCACCGCCAGCAACTCCTTCAGCACACCGCGAAGCCTCGTCGACTCCAAGGCGTTGGCGCCGTCGGACTTCGCGGCCGGCGGATTGTCGTGGACTTCAAGAAAAATTCCATCCACTCCGGCGGCAACGGCCGCCCGTGCTAACACGGGGATGAACTCCGGTTGCCCGCCGCTCGCGGCCGGTGCGCCGCCGTCGTTCTGGGCAGATGGCAGCTGCACCGAGTGCGTCGCGTCAAAAACCACCGGCGCGAACCTGCGCATAATCGCCAGCGAACGCATGTCGACGACGAGATTGTTGTAGCCGAAACTCGTGCCTCGCTCCGTAAGAAAAACTTGAGTGTTCCCCGCCTCTCGGCACTTTTCCACGGCATGGCGCATATCCCAGGGCGACATGAACTGCCCTTTTTTGATATTCACCGGACGCCCGCTGAGCGCGGCCGCCACCACCAGATCGGTCTGCCGGCTCAAAAACGCCGGGATTTGAAGCACGTCGACGACCTCGGCTACTTTGGCTACGTCCCCGGTTTCGTGCACATCGGTCAGCACCGGAACATGAATCTCGTCTTTGATCTTCTTCAGAATGCGCAAGCCTTCCTTTACTCCCGGGCCGCGAAAACTGCGGATGGAAGTGCGGTTGGCCTTGTCGTAGCTGGCTTTGAAAATGAATGGAAATTCCAGCGAGCGAGCAACACCCTTGATGATCTCTGCCATGCGGATGGCGTGTTCTTCGCTTTCGATCACACAGGGCCCAGCAATCAGGAAGAGATCGCCTCCGCCGATGCGTATGTCGCCGATTTGGAAGGATGCTGCCAAAGCAAGTAAACCCTTCACCAGAGAGACACAGAGAGACTACTTTGTTTTCTCCATGACTGCGCGTCTCCGTGGCAACCCACGATAAGCTACCTGCGCGAAACCTTCTCCGGCCGATGGAACATTTCCACTTCGGCCGTCTCCCGCTCGGCCTGCCGCTTGCGCCCGTGCTCGTAGGCCGCTTTGATGAAGGACCTGAACAACGGATGCGGCTCCAGCGGCTTCGACTTGAACTCTGGATGGAATTGGCAACCGATGAAATGCGGATGGTCGGGCAATTCCACCATCTCCACGTAGGTCCCGTCCGGGGTTGACCCCGAAATACGCAGGCCTGCGGCGACCATTGGCTCTTCGTATTCGCGGTTGAACTCGTAACGATGGCGATGCCGCTCGCTGATCTCGAGCTTGCCATAGATTCTGTAGGCCAGTGTGTTGGGCTCGATTTTGCAGGTCCACGCGCCCAGCCGCATGGTTCCCCCCAGTTCTTCCACTCCGCGAAGCTCGCGCAGCTTGTAAATCACGCGGTGAGGAGTCGCGGGATCAAACTCGCTGGAATTGGCGTCTTCCAATCCCACCACGTTGCGCGCGAACTCGATACACGCGGTTTGCATGCCCAGACAGATGCCAAAATACGGCACTTTTTTCTCACGGGCGTAGCGGATCGCCACCAGCATCCCTTCGATGCCGCGCTTGCCAAAGCCGCCCGGCACCAGGATGCCGTCGTAGTTCTCCAGTTGTGCATCCGCGGTCGCGCCGCTATCGAGGCCTTCCGCCTCAATCCAGTTCAATTGCAGCTTCAGGTTGTGCGCCAGCGCTCCATGAACCAGCGCCTCCTTCAGCGATTTGTAGGAATCCTCGTACTCCACATACTTTCCGACAATGCCGATGGTGACTGTGTCCTTCGGGTTGTATACGCGGTGGACGATGTCCTCCCATCGCGAAAGATCGCGCTCCCCAGCCTGCAAATGCAGATACTTCAACACCAGCGTATCCACGCCTTCGTTGGCGAACACCAGCGGCACCTCGTAGACAGAAGCCACATCCTTGGCAGTGATGACGGCTTCTTCTTCCACATTGCAAAACAACGAAATCTTCTGTTTCAGTTCCTTGGCGAGAAATCGATCCGTGCGGCACAGGAGAATGTCGGGCTGGATTCCGATGCTCAGAAGTTCCTTCACCGAATGCTGTGTGGGCTTGGTTTTCAATTCCTGCGCGGCTGCGATGAAGGGCACCAGCGTGACGTGCACGAACAAAGTGTGCTCGCGCCCCAGTTCCTGGCGCATCTGGCGGATCGCTTCCATGAACGGCAGCGACTCGATGTCGCCCACGGTGCCTCCGATTTCCACGATGGCAACGTCCACATCCTGGGCCACTTTCTTCATTGCCGCCTTGATCTCGTTGGTCACGTGCGGGATCACCTGCACGGTCTTGCCCAGGTAATCGCCGCGCCGTTCCTTGGCGATGATTTGCTCGTAGAGCCGGCCGGTGGTCCAGTTGTTGTCGCGCGACAGTTTGGCGTGGGTGAATCGCTCGTAGTGGCCCAGGTCAAGATCGGTTTCGGCGCCATCGTCGGTGACAAAAACCTCGCCGTGCTGGAACGGCGACATGGTTCCCGGATCCACGTTCAGATACGGGTCGAACTTCATCAGGTTGACCTTCAGCCCGCGGCTTTCCAGCAGGCAGCCGATGCTGGCCGCCGCCAGCCCCTTGCCGAGTGAAGACACAACTCCGCCGGTCACAAAGATGTACTTCGCTGGCATCTCGTCCTCGCTCTAAATTGTGTTGGAGAATTTGTGCAGGTGGCGTGCACGATCAATTATGACAAACCTGCTTGTGGAAAGGAATACAAAATCGGCGCATTGACGCGGAAATCTACATCGGCGACAATGTTTTTTGGGTTCTCGGAACTCCTCGGAGAACTATCCACCAAAGTGGGCCTGTGGCGCAGCTGGGAGCGCGCTTCCATGGCATGGAAGAGGTCGTCGGTTCGATCCCGACCAGGTCCACCAATTCCTCGAAGATCGCCGCTCAAAGACCCGCCACGGGACCGCCGAGACGCCCTTGCGGAAACTCAAAAGCTGCGCAAGAGAAAATCGCACGCGTTCCCCAACACCGTCTCTCGCGCCTGATTCGGCAGCATGCGGGCGATCTCCACTGCTCCGATCATCGTTGAAAAAATCGCAAAGAAGGCGCGTTCTTTATCCGCGGTTCCCCGCCCGGGCATGAATGGGAGCATTTGGCTCTTATAGTTCACGAGCTCGGCGACGATCCGGGGCCGCATTCTCCTATCTACCCGCGCCAGTTCGGGCGCAAGGGCCGCCAGCGGGCACCCATGCTCGGGATGTTCGCACATTTCCGGGCGCAGGTAGGTTTTCACAATTGCCTTCCACCCCTCGCCAGGCGGTGCCTGTTCGGCGGCTCGAACCAGGGTCTCCTCGATTTCCCGGAAAGCCTCCTTGAGCGATTCCACGAGCAGGTCGTCTTTGCTTTCGAAGTGCTTGTAAAACCCTCCGTGGGTGAGGCCGGTGTCGCGCATGACAGCGGCAACCGGTGCCCCGTTCAAGCCTTCCGCGCGAACCCTTCGTGCGGCGTCTCTTACGATCTTCTGACGGATCTCGATCTTGTGCTCGGGCCGGTAGCGCATCGCTCTATAGGATGCGGCGGATCATCCTAAGGTGCAACCCCACTGCTTTAGCAGGAATCGCAAAAAGAATCCGAATCTATAGGATTATATGCATCATCCTATGACCAGGAACGGAGGCCCAAAAGCGAGAGGGGAAGGTGAATATGAAGAAGCCAAGAATTATCGTGACCGGCGCGACCGGAAAAACGGGCAGCATCGTCATCAGTGAGCTGCTGACAGCAGGCTATCCCGTCCGGGCTCTGGTCCACCGGGAAGATGACCGCAGCGCACAACTGAAGGCGCAGGGCGCCGAGATCGCGGTAGCCGATATCCGCGATGCCGAACGTACCGCCGATGCGCTGACAGATGTCCAGCGTGCCTATTTTTGCCCGCCTTACGACCCGTACATGATCCAGGGTGCGGTCGGTTTCGCGGTCGCCGCCAAGGAAGCGGGGCTCGAACATATCGTTGGATTGAGCCAATGGTTGGCCAGCCCTTCGCATCCCGCGCTCATGACTCGCCAGAGCTGGCTGGTCGATCGGCTGTTCTCGATGACGCCCGGCCTTGCGCATACGATCGTCAACCCGGGTTTCTTTGCCGACAATTACCTTTTGCCCCTTGGGTTGGCGGCGCATCTGGGCATCTTTCCCTGGATGTATGGCAACAGCCGTAACGCGCCACCTTCGAATGAAGATATCGCGCGAGTTGCTGTCGCGGCACTGATGGATCCCGCCCGGCACGCCGGCAAACGCTACCGCCCCACCGGACCGGAACTTCTCGGTGCCGAGGACATGGCGAAGGCGATCGGCCGGGCCGTCGGAAGATTGGTTCGGGTTGTACCAACACCCCCCTGGCTATTTATGAAGACGGCTCGGATGGGTGGCATGCCGATTGAGTTGATAAGCAATGTGCGCTACTACATCGAAGATCATAAAAGTGGCGCCTTTGAAGTGAACGCACCGACCACTGACGTGCTTGATGTGACCGGCCGTCCCGCGGAGGACTTCGAGACCATCGTCCGTCGTTATGTCGCACAGCCTCGCAACCAGCGAACCTTCGGCAACCGGCTTCGAACGGTTGCGCAGGTCCTGATCACTCCGCTCAGCCCCGGCTTCAATTTCGACCGGTACGACCGTGAACTGCGTGGTCCATTCCCGTCGCGTGCGCAATTTGCGACCGAGTCAGAAATCTGGCAGCGCGAGCACGGCGTCACAGACCACTCCCAGCCTGCTAAGGCCGCTTACGACAACCGCACTGTTCTCAGCCCCGGCGGTCAATCGCTGGAAATCCGATAAGGAGACATTATGCCGCCCCAACTCTGCTTTTTCGTCAGCATTGCATTCAGTTTCATCGCCTGGGGGATCGTCGCTGCCCGATACATCTGGCCGAAACTCCGTCTCCGCCCAAGGGCCGACGCTTTGCAGCCTCTGCTCACCCTGAATGGCTTCCGCTTCATCGGCTTGGCATTCCTGGTCCCAGGCGTGGTGTCGCCCGACTTGCCATCTGCTTTCGCGCATTCCGCAGCCTATGGGGACATCATCGCAACGACACTCGCGTTGCTGTCGCTGCTGTTGCTGCCACGGGCGACCGGAGTTGTCGTGACCTGGGTCTTCAATCTATGGGGCACAGCCGATCTTGTGAATGCTTTCTATCAGGCCAATCATGCCGGACTGCTGGCGGGACAGCTGGGCGCAACTTACTTCATTCCTACCGTCATTGTGCCGCTGCTGCTGATTACGCACGGCCTGGTTTTCCGGATTCTTGTGCAGCATCGAAATGAGTCGGGTGAATCGTAAGCGGAGCCCAGGATCACGATCCTGTAATAGAAAACACTTTCCCGATTCCCGCTTCGGGATTCCGCATGAGCGAAATCACGCTCACCTGTGATGAATGTCACAGACGATTTATTACAAAGGCCACAGCATTACGGCCCATGTTCCGTTCCCCCGCCTGAGCGGATCCGGAACTTAGGAGCCCCGTGCATGTCGACGATAAATCGATTGTGTTTGACCCTTGTTCTGGCCATCACCCCTGCCCCGGTTTTGGCTGGAAACAACAACGCGAAAACCGCGACAGCAAACACTGCCAGCACGACCGCGGCAGACCCTACTCCCGCTGCAGCCACTCCCAGCCTGGCATCTACGACAACTGATAGCAACATCACGGCCCTGCTGGGGGTGCTGGTGATGAAAGGAGTTTTGGCTCCAGCGGAAGCGAATGCCATTCACGATGCTGTCCCGGCCGCCCAATTTCAGGCTCTCTTAGACACTCTTTCCCGAAAAGGGCTGGTGACGGCCCAGGATCTTTCTTTCGTGGCCAACCCCAGGCCGGAAGCACTGGCTCCCGTATCTGCAACCCTGGCAATCTCCCCTGCTCCGGTTGCAACGGCACAAGTGCCGTCGGGAAAAAAGCTCGAAGCGCCGCCGGTTCCTGCAATTGTGCCGGCCGTAGCGCCGCTACGGGTACTGCCGGTCGATCCGCCGGTGAAGGGCGGGCTGAAAGCCGCTTTCACGATGGGTCCTATAAAGATGACACCGTACGGATTTGTGAAAGCTACAGCCGTCTACGACGACAGCAATCCCAATGGCGATGACATGCCGTTTCCCGGGTTGTTCCTCAACAATGCGACGTTCGCCACTACCACAGGTCCCACAAAGGACCCCGAATTTCACGTCAAGGCGCGCCAGGCCCGCATTGGAGCCAACTTCGAATTCCCTGACATCTCGCCCAGGCTCGCATTCACCGGTCGAATCGAAGGCGATTTCGAAGGCAATTTCACGGAAGTGGATAACCGCGACGTCTCATCCATCCGCAGCAGCCAGTTCTCTCTTCGGCAGGCCTGGGCCCGCCTGGATTACGCAGCCGGTGAGAACACGGATCTTTACTTCGAGGGTGGGCAGGACTGGACGCTGTTTGGATCGAGCGCATTACCCAATTTGCTGGAAACCACCGCGTTGGGTTATTGGTATGGCGACATCTATGAGCGCTCTCCGCAATTCCAGTTTGGCCTGGTGCAGAAGCTGGGCGGCTCGCGCAATTTGAAGTTTTCACCCACCTTCGCCATCATGATGCCAACCAGCAGCCAGATCGAAAAGCTGGGCTCGTTGGGCGTGACAGCGCAACTGGCTCAGGCCGAGCGCGAAGGCGCCGACTCGGGCCGCCCCGAGCTCGAAGGCAGGCTGGCCTTGCAGTTCCAGCTGGATAAAGCCCCCGGTGTCGCTCCGGCACAAATCATTTTTTCCGGAGTGGATGGGCGTCGCACCTCGATCGTTCCCAATTCCGCTCCCGGATACAGCTCCATGCCGGCGAATTACCTGGCCGCCTTTCCCAATGGCTTTACCGCTTCCAGCAACATTTATGGCGTGCAGGGAGCCGTACAGTTGCCGACGCGGTGGTTCACGCTGGTGGCCAGCGCTTATCGTGGCGGCGACCTGCGATTCTTCTTTGCCGGTCAGGTCAATTCGTATGCCACGGATACCAGCGGGCTAAGCAATATCCAGGGCCCCTTCGCCACGCTTGATGGCGGTCCGCTGGCGGCTGCAGGCGGCGCGGTTCTGGGAACGAACGCTTCCGGACAGGTGGTGGTGGCGCCGCAACGGGCCATCCGGACCTTCGGAGGGTTCGTCAATCTCGGACTGCCGCTCTCGCGCTGGTTCAACGCCAATCCCAAAGGCCGCAACGCAGGCTGGCAACTCTATCTGCACATGGGCAAAGACCAGGTTCCGAAGTGGGATCTTACCTATCCCGGCTACAGCGCCAATGCTAATGTTCTGGCGCCCTTGCCGCTGTTGATGGGCAAGCTGTCGGCAGCAACCGTTTACTACAAAGCCAATCCTTACATCACGTTCGGCTTTGAGCAGTCGATCTACGCCACTCGCCTGATTCCTGGCCTTACCTATACGATTGCGGGCAAGCCAAGCAACGAGTGGCAGGATCATCGCACCGAATTCGGGCCGATTTTTACGTTCTAGTCAGCCTGGTCGGAGGATGCTCGAGACACCCCATGCAGAGATACTTCATGAATCGGCGCAGCAGATTGATAGCCCACGCAGCTTTCTTGGTCTGGGTCGCCACGTTCGCCAACGCAGCGTCAAAGAGCACGTTGCACATCAAGGTTCTGGACTCGGAAACTCGATCCTTCAATACCAGCGATGACAACGGCGTGCCCAGGAACTGCGACGGTCTGAACTACGATGCGTATTGCCATTCGAGCAAGACCGTGGAGGTGATCAACACGCTGTTAGTCCAGGCGGATGACCAGCCTCCTTTTCGCGTGGCGTGCAGCATCGACTCGAAATGGTCGAGGTGCATTCCGCTGCTCAGGGGTGAAAGCTACGCTGCCCGGAGAGAGAAGCGAGGGATCACCATCTACTACCAGGATGACAATGGGAAAGTGCGAAAGCAGCTGTACACCTATGTTGCCGAGAACTCTGAGCGCGATGCGGCAAGCTTCTCCTCGAAGGCGAGTCCGCCGCCGACCGAAGAGACGGGAAGCACGCCGGCTGCTGCCTTGAGCACGCACGCAGCGCAGGAAGCGGTGAAGTGCAGTTTTGACTCGACTCCCTCGGGAGCTGAAATCACTCTCGATGGACAATTCGTTGGCAGCACTCCTTCAGTTCTGGATGTGAGCGTTGGCCGTCACACCGTGCAGGTGTCTCTGCCGGGCTTTGTGCAGTGGAAACGGACGCTGACGGTTTCCTCAGGATCCAGACTGACGGTGAACGCGATTTTGCAAAGATTGCAGTAGGATGCCCGATCGGTGAGCCGGCGCCTTAGGGTTCGAACCCCCGAACGCTCCGGCCAGGCAACGTGGAGCTTGATGAGTCGAACCCCAGAAAAACGGCTGAAGCCGCTGCTCTGAGAGAGGATGGGAAACCATGGCAGATGTCGCGGATGCAGGGATGTACAAGGAGTGGTGGGCAAATCCAGCGGTCGTCGGTCTGATGGGTTTCGCCACGACCACTATGGCAACAGGTCTTCACAACGTGGGCTACTGGGGCCCTGGCCCCACGTTGGCGTTGGCCATTGCCTTCGGAGGAACGGCGCAGTTCATCGCCGGCATTGTGGATCTCCGTAAAGGGAGCATTTTTGGCGGGTCGGCGTTCATGTCATACGGCGCCTTCTGGTGGTCTGTGTTTTTCCTGCTGCACATCCAGGCCAAGACCGGCGTAGTTCCCGGGCCGCACGAGTTGTTGGGCTTCTTCCTCATGTGGACGCTTTTTACCTTTGCTTTCTGCATTGCTGTGCAGCGCGTGGGAAAGTTCCTGGCGGTCCTGTTCTGGCTGCTGTTGCTCGCTTTCCTCTTGCTGGATGGCGTGGTTCTGGGTAAAGTTCCGGCTCCGGTGGCGGGATGGGAAATCTTCCTGACCGGGCTGGTTGCGTGGTATATCGCGATGGCGACGCTGGCCAACACGGTTTACGGAAGAAAAATATTGCCGCTGTCATAAAGGGCCGATTGGGGGCAGCCGTTGATGCCCGAAGCCAGAATTCTGGCTGCCCCGGCGCCTTGGTTGAAGCCGTTGCAGTCCGGCATGAGATGTTCCATGATATGGGCCTTGATGTGCAGCGAGGCCGCATTTCAGCCATGGTTTCTAGGGGCGAGTCCGCGGAACTAATAATCAACTTGTGGACGCGCCAGCCCGGAAAACGGTGGCAGAAGTTGCATGGGCGGCAAAACTCGGCAGTCTGAGGGGAAACCAAATATGGTCACACGTCCAAGAGAAAATCCGGTGATCGAGACCACCGAAGCGCAAATCGCAGTGCATTGGCGGGAGGAGGAATATCACTACCCCTCGTCCAAGTTCATCGGCCAAGCCAATCTGACCGATCCCGACGTTTTGGAGCGCTTCAGCGAGAAGAATTTTCCCGAGTGCTTTCGGGAGTATGCCGACCTGTTGGACTGGGACCAATACTGGCATACCACGCTCGATTCCAGCGATCCTCCTTTCTGGAAGTGGTTCGTCGGCGGCAAGCTCAACGCCTCCTACAACTGCATCGATCGCCATCTTGGCAAATACAAGAACAAAGCCGCGCTGATATTTGTCCCGGAACCGGAGAACGAAGCGCCGGTCATCGTCACTTACCGCGACCTCTATGTACGGGTGAACGAATTTGCTGCCCTGCTGCGTGACTTCTGCGGCCTCAAGGCCGGGGATCGCGTCACCATTCACATGCCCATGGTTCCGGAGTTGCCCATTACCATGCTGGCCTGCGCTCGCCTGGGTGTAATCCACTCAGTGGTCTTTGGCGGATTCAGCGGCGAGGCTTGCGGCATGCGCGCCGCCGATTCCGGCAGCCGCGTGCTGATCACCATGGACGGCTACTACCGCAACGGCAAGATGATCGACCACAAAGCAGCCGCCGAAATCTCTCTGAGCATCGCCAGGCAGGAAGGTCAGATCGTAGACAAGGTCCTGGTGTGGCGGCGTCACGCCGGCAAGAACGCTTCGGCTGCCGCATTTGTGAAAGATCGCGATTTCTTTGTGGATGAGATTCTTCCCAACTATATGGGGCAAGTCGTGCCTCCGGTCTCGATGGATGCCGAGGCTCCTCTGTTCCTGATGTACACCAGCGGCAGCACTGGCAAGCCCAAAGGTTGCCAGCATCGCACCGGCGGGTATCTGGCCTACGTGACCGGCACTTCCAAGTACATCCAGGACATCCATCCCGAAGATGTTTACTGGTGCATGGCCGACATCGGCTGGATCACTGGCCATTCCTATATTGTTTACGGGCCTCTGGCGCTGGCCGCCACCAGCGTGCTTTACGAAGGTGTGCCGACCTATCCCGACACCGGCAGGGTATGGCGGATCGCCGAGCGGCTCGATGTCAACATTTTCCACACCTCGCCTACCGCCATTCGCATGTTGCGCAAGGCCGGTCCCGAGGAGCCCGCCAAGTACAACTACCACTTCAAACACATGACCACCGTAGGAGAACCGATCGAGCCCGAGGTCTGGCGTTGGTATTACGAAACTGTGGGCAAGCGGGAGGCGGTTATCGTCGACACCTGGTGGCAAACCGAAACCGGAGGATTCCTCTGCAGCACCAAGCCGGCGCTCGACCCCATGAAGCCGGGAAGCGCAGGGCCGGGCATGCCGGGAATTTATCCCTCGATCATCGATGAGAATGGCCAGCAACTCTCGGCGGGATCGAATAAGGCGGGTAACATCTGCATCCGCAATCCCTGGCCCGGAATTATGCAAACCATCTGGGGAGATCGTGAGCGCTTCGTCAATCAGTACTACCGGAAATATTGTAAGAATCCCAACAGCAAAGACTGGCACGACTGGCCATACTTCGCAGCCGATGGAGCGGTTCTGGCAGTGGACGGCTATTTCCGTATCCTCGGCCGTGTGGACGACGTCATCAACGTCGCCGGCCACCGCCTGGGCACCAAGGAAATCGAATCTGCTTGCCTCACCGTTCC
>Ga0335081_10014423_pt1 | contig 12781 bp, 7 predicted proteins | sample Lox_Sample_35_FD_206713 | JGI IMG/M metagenome (GOLD analysis project Ga0335081, IMG submission 206713) | Soil microbial communities from Loxahatchee National Wildlife Refuge, Florida, United States - Lox_Sample_3.5 | ecosystem: Environmental > Terrestrial > Soil > Wetlands | place: USA: Florida...
ACGGCTCCTTCCGGTCTCCGATCTCTTATCCGCCAGTAACCAGCGGCGCGATTCCTGCCGGCCATTTTCCTTGCACTGCGGCTGACTTCAACGGTGACGGCAAGATCGACCTGGCGATGTGCGCTTCAAGCGTAAACCCGGCCATGAACGAGGTATGGGTCCTGCTCGGCGATGGCAGCGGAACTATGTCGAGTGCGGTCACGCAGACCGTCGGGTGGCAACCCTCCCTCGGAGCTATCGGTGACTTTGACGGAGACGGGAAACCGGAACTGGCTGTTTTGAATTGCCAGTCCAGAACAGTCAGCGTCCTGTTCAATAGAATCGGCCAGGAAGATGCGCCCTTGACACGGGCCGTTTCCGCCGCCAGCGGTAGCGCAGTGGTCGCACCGGGGTCTCTGGCAACTCTGTTTATCCCGACAGGGGCGACTGTCACCGAGCAGGCGAGTCCTCCGTGGCCTACCCGGCTGGGGGGCATCAGTCTGAGCGTCGGTTCCGGATCGGCTGCCGCATTGGCGCAATTGCTTTATGTTTCTCCTACGCAGATCAATTTTCAGGTTCCCAATCTTGCACCCGGAGCAGAGACTCGATTGTCGATCCAACGAGCTAAGGATGACACGACAGCCGCCGGTTCAATGGAAATCCAGGAGGTCGCTCCCGGACTGTTCATGGCCGATCAACCCGACCTGACGCCGGTTTTCACTGTCCCGGCTTCCGGCTCTTCGTTGATCAGCTTCTACGGAACCGGGTTCCGCAATGCAATGGCTTCGAATGTCAAGTGCACCATCGCTGGTTTTCCCGCCGCCGTTCAGTACGCGGGACCGCAGGCGACGCCTGGCGTGGATCAGATCGACATCCGAATGCCCGACGAGGTGTTATTCCGGATCGAGGATGAGTCGATCGCGTACGCGGAGGTAGTGCTGAGTATTGATGGAATACAGGCGAACGCAGCCGTGCTGGTCTTTCGATATCGGTAGCCGGCGAGGGTTTTCCTGGATTCTGCCGGGCCGCCGGAGCCCGTGGGACAGAAGTGTCTGGTCGAACCCGAAACCTAACCTGCTTTGCTCTTGCGAACGCGCTTCTTGGGGGCCTCTTCCGTCTCGTGCTCGGCCACAGCCTCTTCCTCTTCGGGCTCGGCCGCTCCCACGGTGGTCGCCGCCTGGGCGGGCTTGCGCTTCTCCGCGAGGCTCCGCTTGAGGGCCTCCATGATGTCGATCACCGGGGCGGCGTGCTCCGATGGCGTGGCCACCACCTTCTTACCCTCGATCTTGTCTTCGATCATCTTCTGCAGGTTTGAGCGGTATGCGTCCTGATACTTCTGCGGCTCGAATTCGGCTTCCAATGAAGAGATCAGCATCTTGGCCATGGCGAGTTCCTTTTCCTTCACCAGGCTGGTGTCGGTGCGGAACTCCTCCACTTGACGGATCTCGTCCTGGTAATACATCGTGTGCGACAGAATGCCCTTCGACCCCGGACGCAGGATGATGATGTGCTCGCGATTGTGCATGGCCACTTTCGCGAGCGCGTAGTATTTGGACTCGCGCAACGCCTGGAACAACAGGGCGTAAGGCCGCTCGCCGCCTTCGTCGGGGGCGACATAATAGGAACTCTCGAGGTAGATCGGATCCACCTGCTCGGCGCTGACGAATTCCAGGATCTCCATCACCTTGGCGGTCTTGGGCGCCACTTTCTTGATGTCTTCGTCGTCGATCTCGACGTAGTGGTCTTTTTCGTACTCGTAGCCCTTCACCAGCTCGCTGCGCGGCACAGGCTTGTCTTCCGCCTGGCAGTAGATCACTTGCTTGATGCGGGAGTGGTCGCCCTTGTGTAACAGGTTGAAGCTGATGGTCTCGCTGCGCGCGGCGCTGAACAGCCGGACGGGAAACGACACCAGCCCGAAAGTGAGATGGCCCCTCCAAACGCTCGATGCCATAAATGATTTCTCCGATACCCTGCGGCTTTCAAGATACTACAAAGCCGATACGATGTAAATGGTAGGATGTAAGGGAGTTATGGCGCTCGAAGAGTACGCTTCCAAACGCCGGTTCGAGAAAACGCCGGAACCCGGCCCACAGGAGGGCCGCAGCCCCGGCGGGAATTATTTCTGCGTGCAGCGCCACGATGCCACGCGCCTTCACTACGACTTCCGCCTCGAGATCGATGGCGTTTTGAAGTCCTGGGCAGTGCCCAAAGGGCCCACGCTCGACCCCGAAATGAAGCACTTCGCGGCGCACGTGGAGGATCACCCCGTCGAGTACGGGTCGTTCGAAGGCACCATCCCCAAGGGCAATTACGGGGCTGGAAGCGTCATGCTGTGGGACAGCGGCACGTTCGAGCTTCTCGGCGACACCGCGGGAGAAGCGCAGATTGCGAAGGGCGACCTGAAATTCCGCCTTCACGGCGAGAAGCTGAAGGGCGATTTCGCGCTGGTGCAGATGAAAGGCCGCGGCAAGGGCAACGAGTGGCTCATCATCAAGAAGCGCGACGAATTCGCGGTCCCCGGCTGGGACGTGGAGAGCTTCGCCTACAGTGTCCTTTCCGGGCGCACGCAGGAAGAGATCGCGCGCAATCTGCCGGCGCGCCGGAGCAAACAGGAGACGGCCGGAGCTTCCGATCGGGTGTGGGAGAGCCGTCCGGCGAAGCGCGCCGTCAACAGCGCCCCACCAGCGGAACCGCCCGCGCCCGCGCAAAAGCCCGCGCCCGCGAAAAAAAAAAAGAGCCTAGACCTGTCGGGGCTGAAGGGTGTGCGGGCCGCCGCCATGCCCGAGGCCATCGAACCCATGATGGCGTCGCTGACGGACCACCCTCCGCGCGGCGACGACTGGCTCTACGAAGTGAAATGGGATGGCGTTCGAGCCATTGCCTTCATTGATCACGAAGAGGTGCGGCTACAGTCTCGCACCGGGCACCGTTGCGAGCGGCAATACCCCGAACTCGCGGTCATCGCCCACCAGATCGGCGCCGACCGGGCCGTCCTGGACGGCGAGATTGCGGTGCTCGATGCCAAAGGCGTTTCTCAGTTTCACCTCATCCAGCCGCGGATCGCCAATACCGACCCGAACTCCGTTGCTCACCTGGTGCGGTCCACGCCGGTCGTGTATTTCGTTTTCGACCTGCTCTACCTGGATGGCTACGACCTGCGCAATGTCCATCTCCGGACGCGTCGCGAGTTGCTGAGCGCGCTGGTCACCACCGGTGGTCCGCTGCGGATCTCCGAAGCCTTTCCCGGTGCCGGCGCGGAACTGCTGGCGGCGGCCAAGGAGACTGGCCTGGAAGGCGTCCTCGCCAAGCACGCCTCCAGTTTGTACGAATCGAAGCGCAGCCGCGACTGGTTGAAGATCAAGATCGTGGGCGAGCAGGAGTTCGCGATCGGCGGATTCACCGAGCCGCAGGGCAATCGCGACTACTTCGGCGCCTTGGTCCTGGGCCTGTACGAAGACGGCAGGCTCCGATGGGTGGGAAACGTCGGGAGCGGCTTCGATCAGAAATTGCTGGCCAGCGTTCACGCGCGACTGAAGCCTCTGATTACGGATCGCTGCCCGTTCGCCCAGCGTCCCGTGCCCGACCGCGGTATGGTCTGGGTTCGCCCCGAACTGGTCTGCCAGGTGAAGTATGCCAACTGGACGCAGGATCAGCGACTGCGCGCGCCGGTTTTCCTCGGGCTTCGGGACGATGTGCGCGCCGACCAGGTGGTGCGCGAGGAGGCGGCGGAGGAAGCCGAGGCCGACGACTCACCGCGGAGTCGCGGAGATGCGGAGACTGACGCGGAGGATGATCGGGAGGAAAAGACGGAGGAGAAGGAGACTGCGCCAGAGTCGTCTTTGGAGCGCCGTCCCTTCCTGGCTGATGTAAAGGAGGCTACCCTTACCATCGGCGGGCACAGTCTCAAGTTCACGAACCTGACGAAGATCTACTATCCGGACGAAGGGTACACCAAGCGCCAGGTGCTCAATTATTACGATGGCGTGTCGGATCTGATTCTGCCGCACCTGCTCGATCGTCCGCTATCGTTGAAACGGTATCCCGACGGCATCAAGAAGGAGTTCTTCTTTCAAAAAGACACGCCGGAGTCTTATCCTTCCTGGCTGCGCACCGAGTTTATTGATTCCGACCACACCCAAAAGCCGATCCGCTATGTTTTCGCGGAGGACCGCGCCAGCCTGTTGTACCTCGTGAACCTGGGATGCATCGACCACAATCCGTGGATGAGCCGGTCGCCCACGCTCGACAGTCCCGACTTCGTGTTGATCGATCTCGACCCGCAGGAATGCCCTTTCGACCTGATCGTGGAGGCCGCCCTGATGGTGAAGCGCGTGCTCGACCAGATTGGCCTGGTGGGTTATCCGAAAACGACCGGCGGAGACGGGCTGCACGTCTATATTCCGCTCGAGCCGGTCTATACCTACGAAGAGGCCCGGATCTTCGCCGAATTGATCTCCCGGATTGTGATTCACGACAAGCCCGATATGTTCACCACTCCGCGGTCTGTCGCGAAGCGGCAGAGGAACCGCGTCTATTTCGACTATCTGCAGGTGATGAAGTCGAAGACTATTGCGGCGCCGTACGTCCTGCGGGCGTACCCGGGTGCTCCCGTGGCCACACCGCTGGAGTGGAGCGAAGTGAAGAAGGGCCTCGACCCCGGGCACTTCAATATCACCAATGCACTGGATCGCTTCCGCCAGAAGGGGGACCTGTTCGCCGGAGTGCTGAAGAAGCCTCAGACGATCGAAGAGGCGCTGGGGAAGTTGGAGAAGCTGTTCCGGTAATGCGGCCTATTCCTGCGGAGTGAGCTTGATGATCATGCCGTCGCCGCGGATTACCAGGTTCGCCGCCGCCTTTTTGGCGTCATCGCCCTTACGAACCTCGACGCGGCCGTAGATTACAGCCCAGCGGTCGTAGTCGGAGGATCCGAAACGGAACTTGCCGAGGGGCGTGCGGCGTTGCAACTCGTCGAATTTCTTCTTGAGGACCACGCCGTCGAGTTGAAAATCGTCGGGGGGCTTGGGGCCGGCACTGGAATCCTCCACCACCCACAGTTGGAGCGGCCCGGTCACCGGCGGAGTGCACGTCTGCTCGGCCACCCAGCGGCCGCTTTCGCGATAGGAGTAGCGCCCGATGACCGCCACGGTCTTGCCTTCCAGCGCCGGGAGGTCGCGAAGCACCTCGCACACGCCCAGCGGCACGATCGGCGGATCGCCGGAAACGGCCGCCGCACTGCCGAGAAAGAAGAGGGGAATCGTCCCCAGAATGGCGCGGCAAACTCCTGTGGCCCGAAGCACGCTCCTAATAGACTAGCAAAGTCGGTCGGGGTTCCAGCTACTCATAGCGCAGCGCTTTCATCGGCGCCACGCGGGAGGCGCGGAGAGCCGGAATGTAAGCGGCCAGCAGGGTAACGGCCAGAAGCACGAGTGGGACGGTCACCATCGTGGCGGGGTCGCTCGGCCCCGTGCTGAACGCGGCCTTCAGCACGCGCACGGCGCCGAGGCTCAGCACCAGACCGATCGCGATGCCCGCCAGCGACAGGCGCAACCCCTGCCGCATCACCATCCGCAACACCTGCCGGCTCTCGGCGCCGATCGCCATCCGGATACCGAATTCCCGGGTCCGCCGGCTCACCGAATAGGCCACCAGGCCGTAGAGCCCGACCATCGCCAGCAGCAGCCCCATCAGGCCCATCGTACCGACCGTCTGGACGATCATGTTGGGCGTCTTCACCGCCCGTTGCTGGAAGAAATCCTGCATCGTGTGGACGTCGTAGATCGGCTGATTCGAATCGAGGCCGCGCACGGCTTCGCGCACCGGCGCCATCAGACTCCGGGCGTCACCCAGCGATTCGACCAGCATCGTCATGCGCGACTTCGGGTTCTGCGAAAGCGGGAGATACAGGAACTCGAGCGGCGGCTCGGAAATGAAGATGTACTTGCTGGTCTTGGCCACCCCTACGATTTGCACCAACTGTCCTTGCGCGTTGTCCAGGCGGAAACGTTTCCCGACGGGATCCTGGTCCGGCCAGTATTTGGCGGCGAGCACTTCGTTCACAATGGCGACTTTGGGAGCGGTCCCGTTATCGCCAGTCTGGAAGCCCCGCCCGCGCACCACCGGCACGCCCATCGTATCGAAGTAATGATCGTCCACCGTGGCCGAAAGCAGAGCGACGCTTTCCGTACCCTTGGAAAACTTGTAGCCTTCCGGGACAATCGACTTGCCCTCCTGCACGGGCAGCATGGGGATGACGGAGGAGAGCGCCACCGACTTCACGCCTGGCATGTTGGCGGCGCGATCCACCAGCTGTTTGTAAAACTGCCGGGTTTGGGTCTCATTGAATTTGACCAGCGATGGATCGAACGTCATGGTCAGCAGATGGTCGGTGCGGTATCCGGGTCCGGCCTGCAGTTCGTGTGCAACGGCGCGGTACATCCGCGCGGACAGGATGAGCAGCACCAGCGACACGGCCACTTGTCCGATCACCAGCAGGTTGCGGCCCCAGATGCGTTGTCTGCCGCCGCTGTCGGCATCCGCCGATTTCAAGGACCGTACCAGGTCGGTGCGTGTGGTCTGCAAGGCGGGAATCAGTCCGAAGAGCAGCACGCTGGTAATGCAGCCCGCCACGCCGAAAAGCAGCGTGCGCAGGTCCAGCCTGAAGGTCAGCGCGATGGGCAGTTCGGTGGGAATCTGGAGCTGATTCATGAAGGCGATCCCGCCATAGGCCACCGCAATCGCAAGCACGCCGCCGCCCACCCCGATCAAAAGGCTCTCGGTCAACAACTGGCGTACCAGGCGCGTTCGCCCGGCTCCGATCGCCATGCGAAGGGCGATCTCGCGCGATCTCGCGCGGGCGCGGCTCAGCAACAGATTGGCAACATTGGCGCAAGCCACCAGCAGCACCAACACGGAGAGTGTCAGCAGCATGGCCACCAAAGTGGCATCCCCCGGCGATTGCTCCACGCGCTTTTCGAATTCCGTACGGACGATGACGCTCTGGTCATGATTGGTTGCCGGATAGGTTTGCTCCAGGCTTTTGGCGATGGCCTGCAATTCGGCCTGCGCCCGCGCGATCGGAACGCCCGGCTTCAGCCTGCCTTTCACTTCCAGGCCGCGGCGGTCCCGCGTTTCGAGGAGCGGCTTCGCCGCGTCGGCAGCAAGCCTGGGGGCCATGTGCAGCGGGATGAACAGCGGCAGGCGCAGGTACTGGTCCATCCCGGTGAACTCTTTGGGAGCTACGCCGATCACGGTGAAATCCACACCGTTCAGCCGGATGGTCCTTCCGATGGCGTCGGGGGCAGCCCCGAATTGTTGCGTCCAGAAGTCGTATCCCAGAACCGCCACCGCGTCGCGGCCGGGCACCTGGTCTTCATCGGGCCGGAAGCCGCGTCCCAACCCGGGCGTGACGCCCAATTCCTGGAAGAAGTTGCCTGAGACCATCAGGCCGTACTTCACCTGCGGCAGCGCATCGGCGCTCGCCGAGTAACCGAACGATGTCAGGCTGAAGGCGACCAGGCCATCGAACGATTGGCTGCGATCGCGGAAATCGACGTAGTCAGGGTAAGAGAGGATACCCGGCTGCGCGCGCGACGTCTTGCTCTGCAGGGTGACTACTTCGCTGGGATGCAGCACCGGAAGGGGACGCAACAGCAGCGCATCCGCGAAGCTGAACATGGCCGAGTTGGCGCCGATTCCGACCGCCAGCGATAACACCGCAACCAGTGTGAACGCCCGGTTCGTCAACAACACGCGGAACGCATAACGCACGTCCTGGAACAGCATGGATCGGACCTCTCCAACCATGTACGCAGGCGGGCGTCAGAAAGATCCATGGCGCAGGCAGTTTTGCCTGGTGTGCTCAGTATGACTGTGTTTTCAGGTGTGAGTCCCACATGGACCGATGTGAGCGGAACCATCCGCCTAATTAACGGTGCTCCTGGCGAGGGGGTTCTTCAGTGCAAGAGACGTCTCCGTCAGGGGCCCGGCAGCCAGGGGTGCCTGGGCCACATCAGCGGGGCGGCAGCAGATCTCGCAGGAGTTCCCGCTGCTTCTCGCCGATTGAAGCCCAGTTGAAATTGCGGACTGCATGGCCGCGGGCAGCGAGCGCGATCTGGCGGCGGCGCTCCGGATCAGCAATCAGGGTGGCGATGCCCGCGCCGAAGGCCTCGGGAGTATCGGCGATCCACACGCTGTGGCCGTGCAGCAGCCCGAGCCCGGCGCAGCCCGAAGCAGTCGATACCACGGCGCGCTCCATGGCCATCGCTTCCAGGACTTTCACGTTGGTGCCCGCCGACACCGTGGTCGGAACGATCACCAGGTTCGCTTCCACATACAGCGGCCGTACGTCGGCGACGAAGTCCAGCATGCGTATGCGCGGATCGGCCGCGGGCTCGGGTGAGCCGGCGAAGGCTCGCCAGTAAGTGAGTGGATCGGCGCCGCAGACGACTGTCAGGGTGAGGTTGGGGAACAGGTCCCGCAGCAGCGGCCACACCTTCTCGGTGAAGAACCGGTACGCCTCGATATTCGGAAAATGGCGAAACGAGCCGATGAAGAGCAGCCGTTCTCCGCCGCGTTCCGGTTCGGCGCGAAATCGCGGGAGATCCACTCCATTCGGGACAACCGCCGTTCGCGCCGCCGGCCCGAGCAACTCGGCATCCTTTTTCGACATCGCCACCACGCGGCGGTAGCGGCGAGTGTGATTCCGCTCGAAGAGCCGCCAGCGGAAGAAATCCCACCAGTGCGAGAGTCCCGGGGCGCGGCGCGCGACCTGACCGAACAGGTCAAAGGTGACATCGTGCTCCACCAGCACATCCCCGCCATACTCGGCGAGCTGCGTGTACTCCACCTGCAGCGCTTCGAAGCGAAACCGCTCCCGTTCCTCGCTAATTGCGCGCCGCATCGCGGGCGAACGGAATTCGTGGACTTCGGGCGGCCGCAGCGTGGACCAGCGCGGCTCGCGGTACCGGGGTTTCTTCACCAGCACTATGCGCGCGCAGAACTCCAGCAGGGGGGCGGTTTCCGGTTCGGCGCCGCTGTCGGTGAAGGCCAGCAGCTCCACGTCGAACTCCTTGGCAATCTCGCGGAGCAGGTGAAAAATGCGCACCGCGCCGCCATGCGAGAGCGGGTAGGGGAAGTATGGCGAGAGCACGGCCACTCTCCGCCGCTCCGGACTGCAGCGGCGCCCTTCCATCCGCCGGCAGCCCTCCGGGACAACCGAATGCTCGCGCTTGGGCCACGGCCACCACCAGGGCCTCAGATAGATCCGATCGAGCGGCACGCCGCGCCAGAAGAGAAAAGACGCCAGGTCCGGCCGCAAGTGGTGGCGCTCCAGGCGCGAGTTGTAGGCCAGGATTTTGCGAGGAGCCATGCGCCAGGCCGCGCGGCGCAATCGATTGGGCTCGCGCGTGAGCAGGAGCGGGGCGAGGCCAATCCGCCGGCGCTTGAGCAAGGTGCGCATCGCCGGCCAGTTCTCTTTGGTCACCAGGAAGTGCTCGCGGTCCGGGACCAGCGATTGCACCTCTTCGGCCATTCGGCGGCAGAGGTCGGGATCGCCGGTCGCGAAGGTCGCTACCACCGCCTTGGGGTCTTTGCGGAGGAGACGGAAGATCCACCGTTTCAGCCGCTCTTTCATCGGACCGACCTGGTCCCCCAAAGCACCGCGCAGGCCGCCAGCGGTGTGACCGCGGCTGCGGCAGTGACGGGCGTGTATCCGAAGAGGTCCACTACCTTGCCGATCGGATACGAAATTGTCGCGGCAATCCCCCCGGCTGAGGCGGTCAGAAACGACACCGCGAAGGCCGCCCGGGCTCCGCCGAAGGCGTCCAGCGGCATGCTGTACATGTTCACGCTAAAGGCGGCCACCGCGGCGAAGCTGAGCGAGATGCCGGCGCACGTCCAGGCCGGGCCGGGCGAGTAGGGCAAGGCAGCGGTGGCCAGCGAAATTGCGGCCGCGAGCAGGCAGACCCGGAAACGCGCGGCGAGTGCGGGGATGCCGCGATCCACCAGGCGGAGCGAAAGCCAGCCGCCAGAGAGCCCGCCCAGCAAGGCGCACAGCGGCGGAATCCAGGTGTACCAGGCCGCCTCGGCGAGAGACAAGTGATGGACCTTCATCAGGTACTTGGGAGTCCAACTGGTCCAGAGCGAATAGCCCACCATGCTCAGCGCGTTGGCCGCGAGGAATACCCACAGGCGGCGATCGGCCATCATGGCCGCGCTTGAGCCGGATTCGGGCTTGGGCAGAGCGGAGACCGGGGCGAGTCGCGCCGCCCCGCGCCACAGCGGAATCCACAAGAGACCGAGCAGCCCGGTGGCGATGAACGCGGACCGCCAGCCTTGCCAGAGCGCCAGGGCGGTGGCCAGGGGAGTAGCGGCGATGATGCCTACGCTGACTCCCATCTGATTGAGCGCATTTCCGAGCGAACGTTCGGCCGGCCTCAGATACTGGTGGATGGCTTTCGCCGCCGCGGGAATTCCGGCGGCCTCGGCGAGCCCCAGAACCGCGCGGCACGCCACCAGCGCCAGCAGGCCGCGAGAAAACCCCGTAGCGATTCCGGCCATCGACCACAAGCCCACCGCCAGGCTTGCGGCCCAGCTCAGTCCGATGGTGTCGATGATCCATCCGGCGAATGGCGCGAAGGTCGCGTAGGGAATGAAGAACGCGGTCAGCACCAGCCCGTATTGCGCATTGGAAAGGTGAAACTCATCGGAGATGGGCGCGGCGAGTTGCGCGAGCGTGGTGCGGTCGAGATAGTTGATGGCGGTGGACAGCACAAAGATCGCCAGCACGAGCCAGCGGAAGCGTGCGGCATCGGACGGGCGGTTCACTGGAACTCGATGGTGGCCACTTCACCGACAGTCGCGAGCCGCGCATTCACTTTGGGGAAATACTCGATCGTTACCCGCCGCGCCTTCTGTACGCCGCAGCCCAGGCTCTGCTCGCCTGCACCGGAAATGGCGATCTGTCCCGGATCGAGGACCAGCAGCTTTACGATTTTGTGGTCGTCGCCTTCCACCGACAGCCGCGCCTGCTTGCCCAGGCAATCCACCTGCTTGAGATTGCCGGTCAGTCTGCCTGGAGGTGCGGGGCCATCCCACCACGGAACGGCTTTCCCGTCGGATTTGGGGGCGCCGGCGTTGGCCTTGGCTTCGAGGGCGTGGACTTCGGCGCGCGCCTGAGCTTTGAGCCTTTCCAAATCGCGCGCCTCTTCTTCCGCCTGGCGGCGCTTTTCGGCCTCTTCATAGTCGAGACGCTGCTGCTCGATGGACATGCGGGCTTCGTGCATGCGCTGGCGCTCGGCAGGGTCGGTTGCCGACTGTTCGCCTTCCTTCCAGGCTTTGGCGGCTTCCGCGTAGTTGTGATCCGCCAGGTAGCAATCGGCGAGCGCCTTCCAGTAAGCCGGATTGCGGGGATTGCGCTCGGTGGCGGCCTTCCAGTGCGCCAGGCGCTTACGCGGATCGGTGTCGCGCTGCGCCATCAGGACGAAAGGCTCTTCCAGCTTAGGGTTGATGCCCACGGCCTTGAGCAGCGCCTGGGTGGCCTTGTCGTTATCGGGCTCGAGCTTGGCATACTCGATGTAGCTCCGGGCGCTGGGGCTGCCGGCCTCCATCGCGGAGGCGAAATGGCGGCGGGCCTCGTCGTTGCGATGGTCACGTAACGCCAGCAGTCCCAGCCCCTCATTGGCCTCCGCAACTTTCACGTGGTCGCGGAGCAGGGCTTCATAATCCGCCGCCGACTGGCTCCCGGCCAGCAGATCGGCGCGCGCCAGGCGCGCATCCGACTCGGAGACCGGCTTTTCCGGGAAGTCGGACTCAGCCATCGGACGGCTATTCATCGCGCTGGTTCCGAAGTGTCCGGCAGCGAGGTGCTGTTTCGCCAGTGTCTCGATTTCGGCGCGGCTCTTGCCGAACGCGTTGCGGCACGCCGCATCCTCGTCAACGCCCTTGCGCAGATTGTAGAGCAGGACGCGCAGTTTTCCGAAGTACGCCGGGTCCGTGACCAGGAGATGGATCCGTGCCCAGTCCAAATCGGGAGCGCCCGCGGGCGGCGTGCCGACGGTGATGCGAATGCCGTTGACTTCGAAGGTGGACAGAAACTCGACCAGGCCCTGCTCGAACGCCGGGGGCATCTGCGAGGTGTTGGATTTCAGAAACAGCCGGGTCAGTTCGCTGTAGACATCCGATGCGACGGGGCTCTTGTCCTGCAGCACGATGGCGAAGCGGTCGCGGCCTTCGGTCAGCGGACCGGGCGAAGTCCAGCCTTTGGCGCTCTTGAACACCAGGATCCGTACCGGCTCGGGAGTTTGCAGGTCTTGTTCGCCGACCAGTTGCCCGAGCGCGTGACGAAACTCCTGGAAGCGGACCATGGCCTCGCGCCCGGCGCGCGGGCCCGCATCGCTGAAAACTTCGAATGGTGGCGAGGTGTACTTCACCCAATGATCGTCCGCTGCCAGAAGGCAGGGGAGCAGGCACAGGATAGGCAGCCGCCGCATTTCGTAACTATTATCCCGCGCCGGGCGAGAGGCGTAGAAGCCCGCGCTCCGAAATGCAAGTCCCTCTATCTGTACAATGAGTAGAAATGCCGCAGAGCGGGCCCAAGAATAAGGTAGCCAACAGCCTGGTCGCCATGAGTTCGGCGGTGGTGCTCGCCGTGTACACAGCCGGATATACGCGGACAAGGTCGGCGGCGCATCGCCTGGAGGCGCAGGCTGCGGAACGCGCTCCGGCAATGCCGGCACGCACCGTCACCCACGAGGTGCAGAAGGATCCCGTAGTTGCATCGGAAACGCCTGCGCAGGCGCCATCC
>Ga0335081_10014424_pt1 | contig 12781 bp, 11 predicted proteins | sample Lox_Sample_35_FD_206713 | JGI IMG/M metagenome (GOLD analysis project Ga0335081, IMG submission 206713) | Soil microbial communities from Loxahatchee National Wildlife Refuge, Florida, United States - Lox_Sample_3.5 | ecosystem: Environmental > Terrestrial > Soil > Wetlands | place: USA...
ACTGTGTGCGCATGACTTCTTCGGTGGCGGATCCGGCAAGGGGGATGATGTCGTCGGACCGAAGGCCCTCAGCACCCTTCCCAAGGGCATAGGCTGTGGAGAAACCGGCCCTATCGGGATGAATGATATCGATCGAAATCATATCGAAAGGGATGATTTTCCTTACCTCCTCGGCAAAGTACTTGTAGACCTTATGAATTTCCAGCCTGGAGCTAATAATTCGCCCGATGTTAGATACGGCCTCCCTTTCCTCGGCCAGCTTCTGCACCGCTTGCTTTTCCCTTTGCAGATCCTCCGCCGCTCGCTTGAGGTTTGTGATGTCCCGTGCAATCCCTCTAAACCCTATCGGTTTACCTGACGAATCTTTTTTTAACGATGCAGATGTCTCAAGGTATCTTTTGGTTCCATCTTTTCTTGTAATCTCATAATCACATTCTCCACCGGATTCCCCTGTTCTATAGATTTGATTAAAGGCTTGAAACAATTTTTTTCCGTTCTCTTGATCTGTATATTGCCGGTTATTCATACCTATCAATTCCTCTTTCGGGTACCCAAATATTCGGCCCATTGAGTCATTGAGAAAGGTGAAGTTACCGGCGAGGTCTACTTCGTAAATACCCTCATCGATGCTTTCAAGAATGTTTCGATATTTCTCCTCACTTTGGCGCAGCGCCTCTTCTGCCTGCTTGCGCTCGGAGATGTCCTTAATCGTGCCCTTGTAGCCAATAATATTCCCCTCACGATCCCTCCTCGTGGTCACCGTTAGTAAAGCATAGATTTTGCTTTTATCCTTCCTTCTCAGCTCTTGCCCCAAATCCTTTACATAGTTCTGTCTTGCCATGATTTCCTGAAACTTGCTTCGATCTTCGGGGTTGAAATAGGTTTGGGCCACCTTGATTTTCATGAGCTCTTCCTTATTGTCATAGCCGAAAAGCTGAACCATGGCTTCATTCAGGTCGACAAAATTCCCATCCGTCGTAGTGATGAATAACGGCTCTTTGGACTCATCAAACAATGTGCGATACTTAACCTCCGATTCATGAAGCGCCTCTTCTGCCTGCTTGCGATCGGTAATGTCCTCATAGGTCACTAAGCGACTTTCATCGGTGAAGGTAACATGTTTGAAGAGAATTTCCTTCAAGGAGCCGTCTTTACAGGTTACCGTGAAGACCCAGGGGGGGGCTTTGCCCGTTTTCGCCGTACCTGAGACTTCTTTCCAGCAAGCTAGAACCTTCTGTCGGTACTCCGGATCAGGGTGGGCCTTCTCGAACCAGTCCCTGCCCGTGGGAATGTCTTCCAGGGTATATCCGAATATCTCTGTAAACTTGGGATTGACATACTCAACCCTATCCCTCTTATTAAGGGTGCTCAATCCGATAGGGACATGGGTGACCAAGCTTCTAAATCTTTCATCCGATTCCCGCAATGGCCCTCTCGTAAGGAAATAAATCGCGATCCAAGCTAAACCGGTGACCACGACAAGAGAGGTGAGCATCTTGTTTCTCAAGCTATTGATAGGGGTCAAGAGGCTTTTTGAATCTGCCAGGACGAGGTGTGTCCATACAAAGGGTTTAAGGCCCTGGAGACCCTGAACCCTGTGAAAAGCCATGGATCTTACGACATTCTTTGCTTTAATTTCGCCCGATCCTTTTATTTCATCCCCAAAGGGGGGGGAAGAAAAACTGATCGGCAATACTTCCTGAAGCTTCTTACCCAGAAAAGACGGATCCTGATGGCCAATGATGATATTCCCATCACCTCCCAATAACATACCCATCCTATCGCCGCCGCCCCTGATCTGCTGACCCGTAGCGAATTCTTGAATCATTGCCCAATTGATGAACAAGGTTACGATTCCCATCGGTTTTCTTTTCTCATTTTTTACCAAGGAGCTGAAGCTGACAGTATAATCTGCTATTAAACTTGAATATCTGAAATCCCGCACACAAACCGGTTCTGCCTCCTTGCCCGCTTGTAGATATTTTTGGTCAAACTCCTTTTGTTTCTCCTCTTTGGATTTGGCGATGAGTGAGGGATGACTGGAGGCAATCAATTTGCCTTCACCATCGAAGAGAACGACCGCCCTGTAAAGTTTGTTATTCGCGGTCAGATTGCCAAAAAACCTGCTGGCCCTCTTCGGAGACCCCTGTGTGAACGCCTCCTTAACTATGTCAAGCTCGGCCCATTGCTGCACATCACGATAGGACGCACGCATCGCCTGGCCTATTTGATCGATCGCACCATGCGCCACATCTTCTAACCCAGACAAAATTTGTTTCTTCAGGGCCGCCTTGCTGGCACTATAATTTATGGCACACATCCCAAACAACAGCAGCAGGGTGAGGATGAGGAAACAGAGGATTAATTTGTTTCTCAATTCCGAAAATGGCCCTAATCGTAGCATTTCCAGCCTCCTTTCAGCCCATCAAGACAATCGATGAGAGCTGTTTGTGTCTATCCCTTCTTTTCCAACACGTTCTCTACGCTTATGAGAGCAATCAACTTATTGTCCACCTTACACTGCCCCTTTATGTATTCGGCCTCTTCTGCAGGTAAGGTGATGAGTGCAGGTTCAATCTTGCTTAACGGTACTTCGATCGATTCGACGACTTCATCCACCAAGAGCCCTGTCTCCAGGAATCCCGATTCAACGGCGATGATTCTTGCCTTGTCGGTTATCTCTTCATGAGGCAGACCAATCATTGTCTTTAAATCTGTAACAGAAAGAATCTTCCCTCTTAAATTCACAATTCCCGCGATATATTCTGGAATTGAGGGGAGATACGTTATCTTGCCCACTTTGATGACTTCTTTTACTTTGTCAATCTCTACTCCATACCATTCTCGAGATAGACGAAAGACGATGATCTGCCGGGTTTGCTCTTTCAGCTCTTCTCTCTCATACAAATCTTCCTTAGAATGGGCCATCCCTTCTATGGATTCTGCTATTTCATCCATTCTCTCCGGCGGTAATCCTTTTCCCATCGCCTTAAGCATTTTCTAAATCCAATCGGTGGGACCCATCGTTCACTGCTTGCGTGCTTTGAGGAACCCCGTTATCTTTTCAATGAACTTTTTTCCCTCAAAGGGTAATCCAAGATAACCGTCGGCACCTGCTTCTTCTGTGATTTGCCGCAGCTTATCCTCGTCTTTCGCAGACATGAAGACGATCGGGGTATTTTGGGTTTTGTCTTGCTCCCTGAGGATGCGGCATACCTGGCTTCCGTTCATTCCCGGGAGGTTGTAATCCAGTAGGATGAGCTGGTATTGGCACAGTTTTGTTTTCTCAACGCCTTCTTCGCCGGTCCCGGCAGTCTCGACGGAGAATCCCCCTGACTCAAGTCTGAACTTTAGCATGGCGTTTACTGAAGGGCTGTCTTGAATTATCAGAATCTTGTCCATTCGCTAAACCCTCCGTTCTTCCTTTGAATTATCCGATTTCCCTATTTGTGGACAGCAACTTGCAAGTTTCATTCCAGACCCGTCTCCCTTGATTGATGTTTACTCCATTTGTCTACAGCAACCAGGAACTTACTTGCAAATTCTCCAGTCAAAACCCTATCCTTCATCGTTTTCTTAGAACCAGGAGCCTCCATTTACCTTGGGATGAATGCCGGGACCATGAGGAATTTGTAGAGGACAAAGGGGCTCTAAAGTGACGAAAAGTGTCAACTAAGAGTCGATCTGCTGCGAATCTTGCAGTCTTCTTGATAGGTTGCCGACCGATCGGGATTAGCACAGGGCTCTCTATGGATACATTGAATTTTACCCCAGTTCCCTCTTGGAGACAGTTCCAGATCGAGGCAAGAATTCTTTTTAGATGGCGCTCAAAGAATATCTTTTTCCCGGTCTGAAGCATTTCACCGGTAAGTTTCTGATCAACCGTAAAGCTCTTTTTTGACAAGTGGCGCACCACAGAAATAACGCTATATCAAAGAGCACTTGAATAGCTTTATTTGCTGGAATAATCACTTTCAAACATAGGTCCATTTACGGGTACACCACTCGTCAGAGGTCACCTTCTGATCTTTTTGATATTTTCTCAATTTTTGTTTAGAATGGTTTTAGTTCTTTTGATCTCTTCAACAACACGGGAGTAGGGTATTGAAATCTTCCAAACCTTCACTTACCTTGAAATCCTTCCAAGACCTGAGAGCTTTGCTCAAAAGCAAGCCCTTCCTTATTCCCGATCGCCACCGTGCCCCTCCGATGGGTCATGAAGAGAAACGGCCTCCTGAATTGGAGGAAGAACTTTTCAAAAAAGCCATGGAAGGTGTGGCGCCCATTTCAAGGGACAACTGCGTTGAGCGAATTTTTCAAACCGGATTGCCAGAGAGCTTCGGCCGTCAGGAGGATGCCGAGACGTTGGAGAAACTCGCAGATCTTGTGAAATACGGAAAAGGTTTTAACGTCGCGGATACGCCGGAATATATAGAAGGCACAAATTATCGGGTCCATCCGACTGTCGCAAAACGTTTGCACCGGGGGGACTATTCGATTCAGGCGTTTGTGGATCTCCATGGTCTTCTTGCACAGGATGCAAAAGAAGTTTTTGAGAAATTCTTAAAGTGGGCGGTAACGACCGGTAAGACAGGAGTTCTAATCATCCATGGCCGTGGTCTCTCCTCGCCCTCCGAGCCCGTGCTGAAGAAAAAAGTTGTAGAATGGCTTACCCACGGTCCTTGGCGGAAATGGGTTGCGGCTTACTGCAGCGCCAGAATCTGCGATGGTGGTGCAGGGGCGACCTATGTTCTGCTCCGGTCTCGTCCTGTTTCGAAACGACAGAAGGTCAAGAAAGCTTAAACTTCTCTCAATCCCTCGAGATCACGCTGCGGTTTTCTCCTGCAGCCCGCCTTTCGAAAATACCCAACCTGAATCATCGTGGGCTTCTGGCTGAGTTCCTTGGCCGAAGCAAGAGTTTCGGTTTATAATTAATAAAGAAGGTGATAAAGATGGATTTTGCATGGGTGAAAAATTATGAGAAAGAGGTTCCGCACTCCTTAAAGCCCTATCCTGAACGGACACTCCTTGACGTGGTAAGTGACACCGCACGTCAACGACCGAATCACACGTCTTTGATTTTTAAGGGGAGACGGTTGTCGTATCGCGAGTTGGAAAAATTGAGCGATGCTTTTGCCAACGCACTGGTCGCGCAAGGAATCAAGAAAGGTGATCGCGTGGCACTCCTTTTACCGAATTCTCCTCAATCCGTTATCGCCCAGCTTGGGGTATGGAAGGCGGGGGGCATTGCGGCACCGATCAATCCGCTTTATACAGAACATGAATTGGAACGCTTATTGGACGAGTGTGGTGCTGAAATCGCAGTGGTGTTGACCCGATTCTACAATAAAATCAAGTCGTTTCAGCGTCGCACTGCCCTTAAGCGGGTGATTGCTACCAACATCAAGGAGTATCTTCCTCCCTTTCTACGCTTCCTGTTCACTTTATTCAGAGAGAGGAAAGAGGGCTACCGTGTCCGAATCCAGCCGAAGGACCTCTGGCTGAATGACCTGCTACGACAATATGCCGATTTGCCGAGACGGGATGTGAAGATCGACCCTGACGATCCGGCTCTACTCCTCTTTTCCGGAGGGACCACTGGCGAGCCAAAGGGAGCGATAGGCACTCACCGCGCTCTGTTGATGTCTGGAATGCAGTTGCGTTTGTGGTTCAGCACGGTTATCGCAGAGTGGGATGATATCATGATGCTCACCATTCCTTTATTCCACGTGTACGGCAATGCTGGTCTTTTCACGCCGGGGCTTATTGGGCGTAACCCTCTCGTCATTGTACCCGATCCTCGCGATCTCGATGATCTCGTCGCTACCGTGAGAAAGGTCCGCCCAGCCCTCCTCCCCGGAGTGCCAACACTTTTTGTTGCCCTCCTTAACCATCCTGATGTTCAAGCCGGTAAAATAGATTTTAAGTCCATAAAACTGTACGTCTCCGGGGGAGTTCCATTATTGGCCGAGGTGAAGAACCGTTTTGAGACCTTGACGGGCGGACGCATGGTTGAGGGCTATGGCCTTACCGAGTCAATGATGACTGCTGTGATCACTCCCTTGCATGGCCCCTACAAACCCGGCTCGGTAGGGACCCCCTTGCCGGACGTGGAGGTCCGGATTGGAGATATGGAGACCGGCCAAGGCAGTCTCCCGCCGGGCAAAATCGGCGAGATTTTAATTCGGGCACCCCAACTGATGCTTGGCTACTGGCAGCAACCGGCCGAAACAAAGAAGACCGTCCGGGACGGGTGGCTTTACACCGGCGACATAGGGTACTTAGACAAGGATGGATACCTATTTATTGTCGATCGAAAGAAGGACGTCATCAAGCCGAGCGGATTCCAGGTCTGGCCTCGGGAAGTAGAGGAGGTGATCGCTTCCCATCCGGCGGTAAGCGAGGTTGGTGTCAGGGGTGTTCCAGATGAGTATCAGGGCGAAGCCGTCAAGGCATGGATTGTGCTCCGACCCGGCCAACGGGTTAGCGCTGACGAAATTCGTGCGTTTTGTCGCAAGAAACTGACCGCGTATAAGGTCCCCAAACAGATTGAGTTTGTCGAAAGCCTTCCTAAATCGATCATCGGCAAGGTATTGCGCCGAGCGCTTTTTGAAGAAAAAAAACTTGAACAAAGGCCAGTGAGCCGGGAAAGACGAGATGAAGTGCGGAAATCACCCTGACCGGGAGGCGATTGGGGTATGCCAGAAACACGAAGCGGGATTCTGCCAGGAGTGCTGCGAGTGTCTCGATATCGATCGCTGTTGTGAATGCATGGATCCGATGCTTTACTGCAAGTTCAGAACTCAGTGCGTCATCTGGGAATTATCAAGAGACCGTAGAAAGAAAGAGATCGATAGGGAGACAGGGTGACACAGTGAGGGGGAGATAAGGAAATCGGAACATCACGAGACCAGGGAATCAAGAGACGGAAAATAAAGGGACACGAAGACGCGGTGACGCGGAGAAGAAATGACGCGGAGACACGAGGACGCGGCGATAGGGAGAGAAGAAAATAAGGAAATAAGAAGACCGAAAGAGAATGAGACGCAAAGATACAGAGAGAGGGAAATTCTATTCGAGGCGGCAGTAGGGAAGCCATCGGCTGTCTTTCATTAGAAGCCGAGTTGTATTGTCGCCTTGTTGGGAAGGACGTCCGTGATGGACGGGAGAGGGGACTTCTCCCTTTTGAAAAGCGTTATATTCGGGATCCCAGGGGAAAATGATAATGGGTCCGTTTGTTACCTTGGTGAGGATAGGGAGGATAGGGCGGATATCCTCCTTTCTTTGAGAGTTGAACACCTCATCAATACTTTTGAATCTGGCAAGATCCTCAAGAGTCTTCAGGGTAGGGGGGCTTAAGATTACAACTCTTTTCAAATTCTCTTCGAGAGCTTTCTGAGGGGCTAGCCATATTCCAGCCGTCGTCTCTTTCTGATCGGGACTCGCTTCCTGTCCCGATGGACAGCGTGTTAAAAAGAAGCGAGTATCAAACCTTTGGGGTTGGGCTTCAGGTGTGATCCAATGGGCGTAATAAAGAAGCTGGTCCAGAGCAAATAAAAGGTTCTCCTTCTGTGCCATTTCACTGAAACTTATCTTGTCCTCTTGGAGCAATTTTCGATAATCTAAAAACCTTTCTCGCTCCTCTCTGTTTGTTAGCTGAATAAGATTCCCCTTTTGATCATAAGCGAGGAGCACCCCTGCTTCTTCAAAGAGTTCCCGAATCGCGGCAATCCAGTGCGCAAAGCTCTCCTCGGGGGAGAGAATTTCCCCGAGATTCTTTTGCGCCTCTTCAAGGGTCACTCCTCTTGAAAGAGAATACAGTTCCGGAGAACCATCATCTCGATCGACCCTTCCCCCTGGATACACATAGTTACCTCCCATGAAACTGCTTTTTTCGTGCCGTTTGAGGAGAAATACGTCGAACCCCTGACGTTCGTCGTTCCTCAGAAGAATGACCGTTGCTGCGTTCTTTGGAATGACTGGCATTATTCAACCCATCGTACAAACTTCTCAAGATCGTCTCTCTGCGATTTGAATCGGTTGATGGGGACGTCCCGGTCCGGGTACCCCAACGCCACGCCGATCACTACATTCTTATTTTCCGGAATATTGAGCAGGTCTTTAATCTCGTCTCCGTAAGCGACGATTAAGCCAATGGGACATGTTCCCAGCTCAAATTCATGGGCGGCAAGGGCTAGGTATCCCAGAGCGATTCCAATATCCACCATACGGGCATCTGGGAAAGAGTCATCTAAGCAGAGGAGAATCGCGACAGGGGCCCCATAAAAATTACAACTTCCTTCATTGATATATTGGTTAGGATCGACTCCCATCTCTTCGAGGAAGGGCTGCATCAAAGCGAGGGTTTTGGCTCCTCTCTTTCCATATGTTTTGGGCAAGGGTTTGACGTTTCCAGGGCCGCAGGAAATCTGTTTTTCATGGTACGCCTTGATCAACCTGCGACTCAGCCTCACTTTTTCCTCTCCGGTCACGACCACAAACTCCCAGGGCTGGAGATTGATGGCAGAAGGGGCATGAACCGTCAACCTCAGAATTTCTTCGACCGTCCCCTTTGGAACCGGCTCCGACCTAAACGCCCTGATGCTCCTCCTCTCTTTGATGGTTTGGATTAGATCCATAGGATGAAATTCTCCTTCAATAATTTTTGATTCCAGTCTGCATGGCTTCAGAATAACGCATGCAAAACAGGGGTGTCAAGGCGAAGCGGGATTCAAACTTGACAGCGACATCCACTGGCAGTATTTTGAATGAGTTGCTCGAATGTGGGGCTCGTTCCCCGATAGGATAGGATTTAAACATACAGTGACATTACAAACAGAAAAGGGAGGGCATTTGGATGATCAGAGCAAAGTTATGGTTTCGCTGTGCTGCGATGCACGACCCGGTCACTCCGATCGTCGTCCGGCCTGCTGTGATCGGATGGGAAGCCAAGCAGAGGACGGTCGAATTAAAGATCGAGAGAGCCTTCACCGGTGAGGAGCTGGTGCGACGGATGAAAGGATGGGTAACGGTTGATCCGCAAAAGGCGATAGACGCTATTCAGCGACACGGAAGGTTGAAGGTCTTGGATGATCGCGAGTTAGTCGTAGAAGTGGAAACGATGGAAGACTTCCGGAGATTACAGGAGGCTCTCCTCTTAAGCTTCGGGAATGAGATGGAAGCCGAGTTGATGCTCAAAAAATAGGACTCCCTCACTTTTTCTGCGGACACAAGCTCCAGGCCGTCCCATCCACCACCACGTCACCCTTTTGATTCGTGCAAGTGGTTTTGAATTTTACTCGATTCTTTTCCGGGATCCACTCAGCGACCTCTACTCTCGCCGTAATGACATCCCCAATTCTGACCGGAGCGAGAAACTTGACCTCTTGAGAGAGGAGGATACCTCCGGGGCCAGGAAGGAGATTTCCCAACACGCTGGAGATGTACCCGACCGAGAGGACGCCGTGGGCGATCCTCCCTTTAAAATATGTTTTCTCGGCATAGCCTTGGTCGAGATGGATGGGATTGAAATCGCCTGTGGCCTCAGCGAAATCCTTTATCGTCTTCTCCGTAATCGTGTTGGAGATCTGGGCAGAATCTCCTATTTCAATTTTGTCTATGGTTTTTCCTTCTGGCATCGTCATCCATTCCTTTCTCAGTCATTTCGGCATCGATCTAACATGAACCACCCTCATTTTCTCCGCGAAGAAAATCGATGATCGTCCGGTTGATCTCCTGAGCCTTTTCCAGGAAAAGGAGGTGCCCCGCGTCAGGGTAGACTTTCAGGCGGGCCCTCGGGATGATTCCTGCCAGCACCTGGGTGAGTTGAAGGGGCATGACCCGGTCCTGAGCCCCAGCGAGGATCAGGGTTGGGCAATGGATCAGATGGGCCCGGTCCTTACTGTTGAAAAGGTAGGCTGCTGCGGCCTGCCGAGTGAAGGCGTAAAGAGGCTGAAGATACTCCAAACGGATGCGGACACCCCGTTCGATCAACTCAGGATGTTTCAGTGCAAAGCCTGGGGCGGCAGCCAGGGCCATCCCCTTGCGTATCATCTCATCGGGCGGCAGGCTTCTGAAAGCCGCCGTTTCACTCCAGAGATCTTTCGTCAGCTCCAGGTATTCCGGGCCGCCGCAGGTGGTGGCCATCAGGACGAGGCGATCCACTCGCTCCGGATGTTGGAGGGCCATGTCCTGGGCGATATACCCTCCCAAGGATATTCCGACCACATGGGCCTTTCCGATCGCGAGGGCTCGCAACAACTCTATCGCATCGGAGGCCATCAGGGCGACGGAAAACTCTTCGTCCGGCTTGTCAGAACGACCGACGCCCCGGTTGTCGAAGACGATCGTCCGAAAGTGGCGGGAAAGGTCTGGAATCTGGAGAAACCACATTCCCGAAGGGTACCCCAACCCCTGGATGAGAAGAACCGGGTCGCCCTTTCCATGCTCTTCATAATAGATCTGGATTCCGTTAATTTTTTGAAACGGCATAGTACCCCTCGGCCTAAGCTCCAGAAAAGTGAAGTACTTGCCGGTCAGGAGTGTTTGGTCACAAAACCGATCAGGATCGTCAGGAATTCGTTCATCTTCTCCAAAAAGGCGCCATGCCCGGCATCCGGGATCATCAGCCACTCGCAATTTGGTATATTTTCATGAATATCTTTCATAGCTCGATTCGACACCACGATATCCAGATCCGCCCCGACCAAGAGCGTTGGAACTTTGATGGTCTTCAGCTCCTCCTGAGACAGGGCGTAATCTTTAACGCTTCTCGACAGTCGTACGAACCCTTCAAACCATTCGTTGGTTAGCAAGGACTTGAACATCTTCTGACGTTCCATCAGGAAGTCGAGGTGAGTTTGATAAAACGGCTCTGAGTAGATAAAGGGAATAGCAAGCTGGAAAAACCTCTCTCCGTCGTTGAGTTCTGCGGCTGTCTCCCATGCGATGCCGATCTGCCGCAGATGGTTGGTGACCCGGTTGGGCGTATTGAAAAGGCAGAGAGATTTTATCCTGTCTTGATGTCTCAGCGCGAATCGCAAGGCGACCTGTCCACCATAGGATAGCCCCATCATGTGAACCTTGGGGATGTTCAGCTCATCGAGCAAGCTGAGAACGTCCCCGATATGAATGTCCTGGCCGTACTGTTCTTGCATCTTGGAGGATTGACCTTGATCTCTGAAATCGAGGAGGATCAGCTTAAACCTCCTGGATAGGTCCGGAATGAAGGCTATCCAGCTCATGGTGTTCATCATGATGCCGTGTAAGAAGATGATTGGCTCGCCTTCTCCGTGAACTTCGTAATAAATCTTTCCGCCATCCTTCAAATCAAGATGAACCATGTCCGCTCCAATCGTCTATTTCCCCCATTGGATGACTGCTGCGGCATAGGAGAAACCAATGCCCGCAGAGGCAAGGACAACTCTCGCGCCATCCGATATCGTTCCTTTTTTCAGGGCCAGATCAAGAGAGATCAAGGGATCGTTCGTTCCGTGGCAGCCCACCTCTTCAAGCGACTCGGATTTCTCGGCCGAGAGGTTGAGTTCACTCAACACCTGTTTTCGATCCTTAGGAGAAAGATGCCGGATGGCCAAGTAGTCCACTGATTTTCCTGCTCCGGTAGCCCTTCGAATCACTTCGGTTAATCTCTTCGCGAATTGGCGGCTCAAGTATGCGGAGATGATTTCAGGATGGAGGGTTTGGTAATACATGATCTTCGTGGCGAGGTTTTCAGGGCTAAAGGGATGCATGGTCCCTCCGCCGGGCACATAGACTTCATCCGCCATCTGTGGATCGATGAGAAAAGCCGTTTCCTGGAGCAGATTGGCCGAATACCCACGCTGGAGCAACACCGCTCCGCCACTTGCCGAAGTGGGAAGCAACCACCGTGTGTCCGGGTTAGTATAATCCACTAAATCGACATTTCGGGTTCCGCCGGCCAGAAGGACGGTATTGATCTCTCGATCGCCGATGATCATATCGCGGGCGACCCGGAGGCCGAGAAGGGTGGTTATCCCCTGGTCGACCAGGTCGAAGGCCCAAGCGTTGCGGCACCCTGCTTCTTCTTGGAGACGGATCGAAGCCGTCTGTGCGATATAGTCTTTGTACTCCTCGCCTGTCCAGAGGACGAGATCGACCTCCTCGGGCCTCACGCTGCCAGCCCGTTCGAAAGCCTGCTTCGCTGCCTTGACTGCCATGGGGATGGGCTGGTCTTCCTCCGAAGGCCGGCACTTCCGACGGATTCCCAAGGCGAAGACTTCTTCAGGCGTGAGGCCAGCGCGTTGAGCCACCTCTTCAGAGGTTTCCACCTGTTGTGGAAGGTAAATTCCGTAGCTGACAATCCCGATCTCGGTTTTTTTGCTTCTCATGCCGGTGCCTACAAAGGTGTGAAAAAATGGGGCTACTTATTGTCTGCCCTCCCGTGCCGTTCCTTCAGGATGAATTTCTGGACCTTCTCCGCGGCAACCGTCCGCGGCAGCTTATCCACGATCACCATGTACTTTGGGATCTTGTATTTCGCCATGCGATCCCCGAGGAATTTTTGCAGATCTTCGAGAGTGAGACTTCCCCCTGGCTTCAGTTCGATGATGACCTTTCCAACCTCCCCCCACTTTTCATCCGGCACCCCAATCACCGCCGCAGCGGCGATCTGTGGATGGGTCTCCAGGACCCGCTCGATTTCAGCAGGATAGATGTTGATGCCGCCGGAGATGAGCATATCCTTCTTCCGGCCTACGATGGCGAGATGGCCGTCGGCGTCGATCTTGGCGAGGTCGCCCGT
>Ga0335081_10014425_pt1 | contig 12780 bp, 10 predicted proteins | sample Lox_Sample_35_FD_206713 | JGI IMG/M metagenome (GOLD analysis project Ga0335081, IMG submission 206713) | Soil microbial communities from Loxahatchee National Wildlife Refuge, Florida, United States - Lox_Sample_3.5 | ecosystem: Environmental > Terrestrial > Soil > Wetlands | place: USA...
CCTGCGCACGCGTGCCGTCCACTCCTCGAGCGTCGGGCGGCCGGCGAGCTCCGTCACCTCCTGGAGCAGGTACTCCGAAAGCGAGAGACCTTTCCCGGCGGCGCGCTTCTTCAGCGCCGAGTGCACTCCGGGCGGGACGTTGCGGATCTGCACGTGGGGCATCGCGGGCACGCTAGCACATGCACTATGCATGCACCTTGCGGCCGCGTCCTGCGAAGACGACGGGGAGCGCGAGCGCGAACGCGAGGAAGGCGTAGAAGTAATAGAACTGCATCGTCAGGTAGAAGAAGTTCGCCGCGATCGTCCCGGCGAGCGCGGCCGTCATCCCGTAGGCGAGCGGCCGGACGCGCCGTCCCTCCTCGTCGCCGATCCGGTCGAGCAGCCGGCCGAGACGCCGCGCCGCGAGCAGCCGCACGAAGACGTAGCGGAGGAAGACGATCCAGAGGAGCAGGCCGAGCAGGCCCGACTCGACGATCACGGCGACCCAGTACGAGTGGGCGCCGAAGTTCGCCTTCCCGGTCACGAACTCGTAGTAGACGGCGAAGTTGTTCAGCCCGAGCCCGAGCAGCGGGTGCATGTGCAGCACCGAGCCGATGAACGAGTACACCGCGAAGTGCGCGTTCGTCGAGCTTCCGCCCGTCTGCACACGCGAGCGGAAGACGACCTCGAAGAAGTGGCGGCGCTGGTAGACGACGGCGAGGAGCACGAGGGCGAGCGCGCCGAGCGGATAGAGCAGGGCGCGAGTCCGGACGAAGCGCCGGTACGGGATGAGGAGGATGAGGACGCCGATCCCGAGCCCGAGCAGGCCGCTCCGCGACAGCGTGGCGAGCTCGACGAGCAGGAGGAACGCGAGCACGGCGGCGAGCCACCACTTCCTCGGGTGCCCCCGCGGCATGCGCAGGTACACCGGCGTGAGCGAGAGCAGCGGGATGTCGAGCATCACCGCGAGGTGGTTCGGATCGCCGGTGAGCGCGTTCGGCCGGTAGATGTTCTGGCCGTTGACGGCGCCGTAGATGTTGATCGAGCTCGCGCCGCCGGTGAGCGGCGAGAGGACGAGGTGGTCGAGGTTGTGGCCGGAGCGCGCGGCGAGGAGCTGGAGGATCCCGTACACGCCGTTCGCGACGAACCCCGCCGTGAACCACGTCAGCGAGCGCCAGAAGAAGCGCTGGCCGCGCTGGGCGAGGTAGCCGACGCCCGCGACGAGGAAGAGGAAGTGGATGAGGAACTTCGTCATCCCCTTCGTGAACTGCTCGAGCGCCTGCTTCGTCGAGAGGTCGAAGAAGCCGCCGAGATAGACGAGCAGGAAGAGCGCGAAGAAGCCCATCAGGATGGCGCTCGTCCGCGGCAGCGGCCGCCGCTCGGTGAGGACGTACGCGACGAGGAAGAGGATCGTGACGATGTCGTTGAGCCCGATCGCGCCGCCGAACCGCCAGTGCACCTTCTCGAAGGTCGCGACGAAGAGCGAGGCGAAGAAGAGGCCCGTCACGACGCGTTCCTGCGCGCGCGGGACGGCGCAGGCGCGGTCGAGCGCGACGGTCGTCACCTGAGGCTCCTCAGCAGCTCGGCGAGCTCCTCGACGCGGCGCCCGCGCGAGAGCTTGTCGCGCCACTCGGCCGAGAGGGGCGTTCCGTCGAGGATCCCCGCGCGCCAGCGCGCGTGGAGGTCGAGCAGCGCGTGCTTCAGCGCGTCGACGTCGTCGGACGGCGCGACGACGCCGGCGCCGGTCTGGCGGACGAGGTCGGCGGCGGCGCCGTCGGGCGGGACGGCGGCGAGGATCGGCCGCTCGGCGGCGAGGTACTCGAACACCTTGCCGGAGAGGACGCCGCGCCCGCGGCCGCCCGCCTCGGGGATGATCAGGAGCAGCACCTCCGAGTCGCGCTGCAGCTCGAGCGAGCGCCGCCTCGACACGTAGCCGGTCTCCTCGATCCGATCGCCGAGCCCGAGCTCCTCCGCGTGCTCGCGGTCGCTCGCCCGCAGGTCGCCGACGAAGCGGACCACGACGTCGTCGAGTCCGGACTCGGCGAGCGCGCGCAGGAACGGCTTCGGGTCGCGCTTGCCGTAGAACGAGCCCGCGTGCGTGATCCGCAGGCGCTCGGACGGACGATGCTCGAGCCCGGCGAAGTCGTCGAAGTCGCAGCCGTTCGCGATCGTCACGACCCGGCCCTTCGGCTCGAGCGCCCGTGCCTCTTCGGCGATCGCGTCGGCGGCGGCCGTGATCGCGTCCGCCTGCGAGGCGACGAGCCGGGCCACGCCGCCCGCGGCCAGCTCCTTCAGCTGGACGAGCCGGGACTCGTACCCGCGCCGGTGCGGGTGCGCGGTGAGCGAGTCGCGCAGGTCGGCGACCCAGGCGGCGCCCGTGGCGCGCTTCACCGCGGCGCCGACGAGGTGGAGCGAGCCCGGCGGAGACGTCGTGAGGACGGCGTCGATCCCTTCCCGCCGCGCGATCCGGAGCGCCGTCGGCAGCGCGAGCGTGCTCCACGGGACGTTCTCGTCGGGGACGAGGAGCCGGCGCCCCAGGAGCGCGGCCTGCGTCCCGACCCGCGCGACGCCCTCCTTGCCCTGCAGGCGCTCGGCCGGCCGGCCGCCGCGCGGGCCGACGTAGCGCACGCGGTGCACCCACGCCTGCGTCGGCAGCTCGAGCTCCGTGTCGACGGGAGCCGCGCCCGGCATGTCCGGGGCGAGCACGTGCGTCTCGATCCCGAGCGCGGGCAGGTGGCTCGCGAACTTCAAGGGCCGCTGGACACCGCCGCCGCCGGCGGGCGGGAAGTAGAGCGTCACGAGGAGGAGCTTCACCCGGCCGAACGGTACTTGGCCCCCGGCAGCTTGAAGACGACGAAGTGCGGATCGCTGTACGCCGGCCGCAACCCCTTTCCCTCGACGTCCGCGACGTCCTTGCCGCGGCGGAGCACGAGCCAGCCGGCGTGCCAGCGCAGCGGGATCGCGAGATCCGGGTGCGACAGGAACGTCAGCACGGCATGGCGGCGCTGGTGCACGCGGTTGGGCTTCGTGTTCGAGACGTGCGAGGGCGGCATCGCAACCGCGTAGACCGGCGCGAAGGCGACCGCGCGGTAGCTCGTCTCGAGGTCGGTGAAGACGACCGAGCGTGCCGGGACGTCCTGCTGCAGGAACCGGACGAGCCCCGGCGTGAGCGCGTTCGGGTCGTGGGGCTTCTTCGGCGCCCAGTGCGAGAAGCCGTGGACGGCCGCCGGCACGACGAAGAGCAGGGCCGCGAGCGCCGCCGTCGTCTCTCCGCGCATGCGGCCGAGCTGGAGCCACTCGCGGCGCGACAGGGCGAAGAGCGCCCCGGCGACGATCGCCGCCGCCCCGCCGTACAGCGCGATCCAGGCGGGCAGGCCCGGGCCGGGATGCGGCAGGCGGCGCACGGCGAAGTCGCCCGGATATGCGAGCTGGAGCCAGATGCCCGCCCCGAGCCCGGCTGCGAGCGTGAGCAGGCGGGAGAAGCGCGCGAGCAGCGTCAATCCTCCCGCGAAGGCGAACTCGAACGGGATGAACGCGAGCGCCCGGCGCCCCTGCGAGATCGAGACGAGGTTCGCGAAGTGCGGGAAGACGAGCGGCCAGAGGTCGAGCGAGAGCAGGGCCACGGTCCCGCCGAGGACGAGCGCGCTCCAGCGGCGGCGCCAGGCGAGCAGAGCGAGGGGTGTGAGCACGAGCGCGGCCACCGCGACGGGCCCGTTCCGGGCGGCGAGCTGCGGTACGACGCTGTAGCGGCCGAGCGACTGGACCGTCAGGTCGTGGCCGTAGTGCACGAGGCTGCTCTGGAGCGCCTTCGGCCCGAGGTGGAGCGCGACGTTCTCCTCGACCACGGGGCGAAGCCAGGCGTAGACGAGCGCCAGCGGCAGGACGAGCGCGGCGAGCGCGGCGCCGCATTCGCGCCATTCGGCGAAGCGCGTGAACAGCATCCGGACGACGACGAACGCGATGAGCGGAATCGCCACGAAGAGCGCGTACGTCGAGTGGATGAGCCCGAGGGAGGCCGCGCCGACGGCCAGCGTCAGGCCGACCGGCCACGTCGGCGTGCGGGCGAGCGCGAAGAAGAGCGTGACGGTGGCGGGCACGAGCATCACGTGGGCGACCGTCGCCGGCTCCCACAGCCACGCGTACGTGCCGGCGTGCCCCGGGGCGAGCGCGTCGAGGGCGACCGCCGCGAGCAGGACGGCGAACGCGATCCGGAGCGACCGGAAGACCGCGAATCCCATCTCGAAGATGAGGATGAGGGCGAGCGGCGCGAGCAGGCTCGACTCGTGGCGAACGACGGCTGTGGGGTCGACCCCGGCAAGCCGCGCGACGAGCGCGAGCCAGCCATGCCAGAGCGGGAACGCGTACCCGCTGTCGAGGCCGCCGCGGTAGAACTCGCCGACGTCGTGGAGCGAGAGCGACGAGAGGGCAGCGAGCTTCCTGATGCGCCCGAGGTGGAAGAGCCCGTCGCCGCTGACCGGGCCCTCCACGAACCAGAGCGCCGCGCCGAGCGCGGCCCCCGCGATGCCGACGGGCCAGCGCGCGAGGCGCTCGCGCACCGGAACGGCGGGAGCCTGCACGGAGCGGTCGCCCATGAGCACCCCGAGCGCCGCCGCGCCGACGGCGAGGTCGAAGGCGAGCGCGACGTCGAGCGACGCGCCGAGAGAGAACGCCAGCGCGAGGCCGCCGCCGAAGACGGCGAGCGACCAGGCGAACGTCGCGGCGCTGCTCCGCCGGCCGAGCGCGCGCGCGACGAGGTAGCCCGGCAGGAGCACGATCGCCGTCCCGGCCGCGAGCCGGACCCAGAGACCGAAGCCGGTCTCGGGAAGCAGGCGGGCGATGCCGAGCAGCCCCGCCGCGGCGGCAGGCCCGACGAGGCGCCTGCCGGCCGCTCCAGCCTCGATTCGGACCACCCGCCGGCTCGCTCCCACGCCTCCGGCGGCCCGCAGCGCGCGGGCCACCATCATGCAGCTGCCTCGATCGGCTGCGTCACGAGCTCGATTCTCGCCGCAGCCGCCTCGGCCGTGCGCCGGGCGTCGGCGCGGTCCCGGCCGGTCGCCACGATCGCTCCGGCACGATCGGAGGCGCGGCGGAGCTCGCCGAAGCGGTGTCCCGGGCTCCGGTAGAGGCGGACGCGCCGGACGCCGGGGACGGCGCGCGCGGCCTCCTCGCCGGAGGTGACCTGGAGCTCGCCGGGCGGGGCGACGAGGAAGCGGACGCACGCCGCTCCCACCTCGACCGCCGTCTTCAGCCGGCCGGCGGCAACGGCCTCGCCGAGCGCGGCGGCGATGGCGAGGTCGTCGAGGTCGATGCCGAGCGCGGCCCGGCAGAGGTCGGCGTCGTGGCCGCCTCCGGTGCGGGCCGAGAGCTTCGCGAGCAGCGCCGCCTCCGGCGTGACGAGCACCTGCGCCGTGACCGTCCCCTCGCCCACGCCGAGCGCGGCCGCAGCGGCCGCAGCGACACGGACGACTGCCTCCCGTTCTCCGTCGGTCAGGTCGGCGGGCCAGAGGTGGACGAGCGGGACGCCGAACGCAGGCGGCGGCGCCGGCTCGCGGTCGGTCAGGAGCAACGGCATGAGGTCGCCGCCGCGGAGGAAGCCGGTGAGCGTGACGAGCGAGCCGCCGACGAGCTCCTCGACGAGCCAGTACGAGTCGCTCGAGTCGACCGACGCCTCCGCCGCCGCGTGTGCGAGCGCCTCGGGGTCGGGGGCGAGGGCGACGCCGCGCTCGCCGAGCGGATCGGGCGCCTCGACGACGCAGGGATAGCCGAGCTCGGCCGCAGCCGCTGCAACCTCGTCGAGCGTCCGGCAGACGAGCGAGCGCGGCTGCGGTATCCCGGCCTCGGCCAGCCGCTCCCGCTGCCTCCGCTTCGACGAGGCGAGCAGCGCAGCCTCCGGAGCGACCGGATGGGCCAGGCCGAGACGCGAGGCGACGCGCGCGGCGAGCGCCACGGCGTGGTCGCTGCCGGGCGCGACGAGCCCGTCGACGTCCTCCGCGCGGGCGAGCCGCTCGATCGCGGGCTCGTCCTCGATCGAGACGATCGCGCGCCGGTCGCCGAGCGGGAGGCCCGGAGCCGCGGGGTCGCGGTCGGCTGCGACGACGACGAGATCGCGCCGCCGCGCCGCCTCGAGCAGGCTCAGCTGCGCCGGGCCCGCACCGAGAACGAGCAGCCGTTTCGACCTGCCGCTGCCGGGTGCCACGGGGGCATTGTCGCGACTGCGCCAGTCGGCACGGCGGAAGTAGCATCGCGGGCGTGGCCGCGACGACGATCCTCGTCACCGCCGCCGGCGCTCCGGGGGCGGCGCGGTTGCTGCGCGCGCTGCGAGAGAACGGGGAGTGCGAGGTGCGGCTCGTCGGCGTGGACATGTCCGAGCGCGCGATCGGCCGCCACCTCTGCGACGCGTTCCACCTCGTGCCGCCCGGCAAGGATCCCGCCTACGCCGACACGCTCCTCGAGCTCGTCGGGCGCGAGGGCGTCGACGTCGTCCTGCCGGAGTCGTCGCACGACCTGCCGCACCTCGCCGCGCGCCGCGCCGAGTTCCCGGTGCCGGTGCTGGTCTCCGGCTCCGAGACGGTGCGGCGGGCGAACGACAAGGCGGAGTTCTACGACCTCCTGCACCGGATCGGCGTCCGCGCGCCCGAGTTCCGCCGGGTGACGGGCGCCGCAGGCGTCGAGGCGGCGGCGCGCGAGCTCGGCTATCCCGAGCGGCCGGTCTGCTTCAAGCCTGTCTTCTCGTCCGGGTCGCGCGGCTTCCGCGTGCTCGACCCGGGCGTCGACCGGGCGCACCAGCTCCTCTACGGGCGGCCGGGCGCGGTGGCGATGCGGCTCGAGGAGGCGGTCGAGCTGCTGCCCGAGGGCGGCGTCGACCTGCTCGTGATGGAGCTCGCCACCGGCGACGAACGGACGATCGACGGCATCGCGGACGGCCGCCGCGTCGTCCTCGGCCATCCGAAGACGCGCGAGGGGATGCGCGCCGGCCTCGCGATGTACTTCGTCACGCTCGAGGCGCCCGAGCTCGACGAGATCGCCGACCGGATCGTCGCCGAGCTCGAGATCGAGTGGCTATTCAACATCCAGCTCGTCGGCGAGCACGTGATCGAGGTCAACCCGCGCATCTCGACGATCGTCTACCAGGAGGATCTCAACCTGCCGTGGCTCGCGGTCAAGCGCGCCCTCGGCGAGATCTCGGACGAGGATCTCTCCGCGCTGCGCTCGCGCGTGCGGCCCGGCCGAACCGCGCTCCGTTTCTACGACCAGGTGGAATTCGACGAGTGACGGGCCGCGGCAACGCCTAGAGGTCGAGCGCGAAGAAGAGGACGCCGGGAATCGGGTTGTCGCTGTAGCGCTCGGCCGGAACGAACCCGAGCGAGCGGTAGAGCGCTCGCGCCGCGTCCATCGTCGGCAGGGTGTCGAGCCGCATCGTGCGGTAGCCGAGCCGCCGCGCCTCCTCGACGACCGCCTCGGCGAGCGCGCGGCCGGCGCCGCTGCCACGGGCGTCCGGCCGGACGTAGAGCCGCTTCAGCTCGCACGCGCCGTCCGCGAGCGGCCGCAGCGCCACACAGCCGACGACCTCCTCGCCGTCGCGCGCGACGAGGATCGCGTCGTAGCCGCCGGGCAGCGCGGCGAGCTCCGCCTCGAACTCCCGGCGCCAGAAGAGCTCCCCGATCGAGTCGGCGTATTCGCGGAAGAGCCCGCGCAGCGCGTCGGCATCGTCGCCGGTCGCCCGCGAGATCAGCGGAGCGCGCGCAGCTCCTCCACGTCCGCCGCCGACGGCTCCCAGGCGCCGGCGGCGACGTTCGCGCGCACCTGCTCCGGCTTCGTCGCGCCGGCGATCACCGAGGTCACGGCCGGCATTCCGAGCAGGCCGCCGATCGCGACGTCGAGCAGCGAGATCCCGCGCTCGCCCGCGAAGCGCTGCAGCGCCTCGACGCGATCCCATTGCTCGTCCGGGATCTCGCGCCCGGCGAGGCGCCCCTCGGTCGCATCCTCGCCGTGGATGTACTTGCCGGTGAGGATGCCGCTCCCGAGCGGGAAGTAGGGCAGGAAGCCGATCCCCAGCCGCTCGCAGAGGGGCAGCACCTCGTCCTCGGCCTCGCGCTCGACGAACGAGTACTCGTTCTGCACCGAGACGAAGCGGTGGAGGCCCCCGCCGCGGGCGACCTCCTCGGCCGCCTCGATCTGCCCGGCGGAGAAGTTCGAGGAGCCGATCCAGCGCACCTTGCCCTCGGCGACGAGATCGTTCAGCGCGCCGAGCGTCTCCTCGATCGGCGTCAGCGGGTCGGGCTCGTGCAGCTGGTAGACATCGATCACGTCCGTGCGCAGACGGCGGAGCGAGCTCTCGACCGCCCACTCGATGTAGTCGGGGCTGCCGCGCCGCTCCTCCGGCCGCGCGTCCATCGGCTTGCCGAACTTCGTCGCGATCACGACCCGGTCGCGCCGGCCCTCGAGCGCGCGGCCGATGAACTCCTCGCTCATCCCTTGGCCGTAGATGTCGGCCGTGTCGAAGAGCGTGACGCCGGCGTCGAGCGCCGCATCGATGACGGAGAGCGTCTGCTCGTAGTCGCAGCGCCGGCCGAAGTTGTTCGTGCCGAGACCGACGACCGAGACCTCCGGACCGCCGTCGCCGAGGGTGCGGGTGCGCATGGGCTCGACGCTACCCGAACATACGATGGCCGCGATGGACGAACACCGGCTCGTCTTCCTCGCCGGGCTGCATCGCAGCGGCACGACGCTGCTCGCCCGGCTGCTCGCCGCGCACCCCGAGGTGAGCGGGTTCTCGGGCACGGGCGCGCCGGCCGACGAGGGACAGCACCTGCAGACCGTGTATCCGCTCGCGAGCGTCCACGGCGGCCCGGGGCGCTTCGGCCTCGCGCCCGAGTCGCACATGACGGAGGACGACCCGCTCGCGACCGAGGAGAGCGCGCGGACGCTGTCCGAGGAGTGGTCGCAGCACTGGGATCTCGGGCGGCCCGTCCTGCTCGAGAAGTCGCCGCCGAACCTGCTCAAGACCCGCTTCCTGCAGGCGCTCTTCCCCGGCTCGTCGTTCGTCGTCATCCTCCGCCATCCGATCCCGGTCACGCTCGCCACGGCGAAGTGGCGGCAGACGCGGCGCTACCACCGGCTGCTCGGGCACTGGCTGCGCTGCCACGAGCTGTTCGAGGCCGACCGCGACCGGCTCGAGCGCGTCCACCTCGTCCGGTACGAGGAGCTCGTCCGCGAGCCCGAGACGGTGCTGCGCGGGATCTTCGAGTTCCTGGAGTTAGAGCCGGTCGCTCCGAGCGAGCCGGTGGAGGACGGCAACGAGCGCTACTTCCGGCAGTGGCGGGAGATCCAGCGCGACCCTCGGATGCGCGCCTACCTCACGCTTTCGTCGCTTCGCTACGAGCGGCGCGCGCGGCGCTTCGGCTACAGCCTGCTCCGGCCACGCTAGCCCAGCGCGTCCGGCAGCGGCCGCGCGTGGACGACGACGAGCGTCCTCGTCGGGCGCGTAAGCGCGACGTAGAGCTCGCGCAGGCCGCGCTCGCCTCCATCCGCGATCGCCGCCGGCTCGACGACGACGACGTGGTCGAACTCGAGGCCCTTCGCCTGACGCGGCGTGAGGATCGGGAACGGGAAGCCGTCGTCGACGGCGAGCGAGCGGGGGACGATCACGGCGAGCAAGCCGCCGAGATCCTCGAGCCGTATCGCTTCGCTCAGAGCAGACTTCACCAGCTCGTCCTCTTCCACGCGCACGAGCCGCGGCCGCTCCCCGCCCTTGCGGTAGGCGAGCGGCGGCTCGACGTCCGGGGCGATGAGGTCGAGCAGCGGCAGCGCGAAGTCCATGATCTCGGCCGGAACGCGGTAGGCGTGGCGCAGCTCCTCGATCGACAGCTCCGCGTCGTCGGGCAGGTAGGGCTCGAGCTCCTGCCAGCGGCGGTAGACGACGGGCCCGGTCGCCTGCGCGACGTCGCCGAGGATCGTGAGCGAGCCGTCGACCGCGCGGCGGGAGATCGCGAGGAGCTGCATCGGCGAGAGATCCTGCGCCTCGTCGACGATCACGTGGCCGTACGTCCTCGGCGCGCCGTGGAGCAGCGCCCGCGCCTCGTCGAGCAGCGGCAGGTCATGGTCGCTCCAGCGCAGGTCGCGCACGCGGCGGGGCCGGTCGCGCAGGAGGAGGCGCCGCTCGCCGTCGTCGAGGAGGCCCTCCGAGGCCTCTGCGAGCGCGGCCGGCGAGGTGAGGAGGCGCGCGACGAGCTTCTCCGGCTGCGGCAGCGGCAAGACGCGGTCGAGCCAGCGCGTGAGGAAGCCGCCCTTGCGCAGGGCGCGCTCGAGCTCGTCGAAGGTGCGGAAGGCCTGCGGGCCGAGCAGCTCGCCGTAGCGCTCGTAGAAGCGGCGGAGGACGGCCATCCGAAAGCGCTCGCGCGCGAGGCCGAGCGGGTCTCCTGCCTCGAGCGCCTCGTCGAGCAGCGCGGCGACGTCCCGCTCCCGCACGCGCACGAACTCGCCGTCGAGGTAGGTCACGAGCTCCTCCGGGGCGGGCACGACCGCGAGCTCGACCGCCCGCGCGACGACCTCGCGCAGCCGCGTGTCCGACTTTAGGAGCGCGACGTCGGGCTCTTCCTCGCGCTCGGCCCCGATCCCGTCGAGCAGCTCGGTCACCGCCCGCTGCTCGACCGCCTCCTCGCCGAGCGCCGGCAGGACGTGCGAGACGTAGTCCATGAACGTCGGGTTGGGACCGACGACGAGGACGCGGCGCAGCTGCTCGCGGTGCGTGTAGAGGAGCCACGACGCGCGGTGGAGCCCGACGGCCGTCTTTCCGGTGCCGGGGCCGCCCTGGACGACGAGCGCGCCCTCCGGCTCGGCGGTGATCAGCCGGTACTGGTCGGACTGGATCGTCGCGACGATGTCGCGCATCCGCGCCTCGCGGCGGCGCTCGAGCTCCTCGAGCAGGAAGTCCGAGACGGCCGCGCCCTCGATCGCGCTGCCGTCGAGCGCTTCGTCGGAGATGTCGGTGAGCCGGCGTCCCTCGGTGCGGAAGCGCCGGCGCTGGACGACGCCGTGCGGAGTCGCGGGCGTCGCGGTGTAGAACGGCCGCGCGGCCGGCGCCTGCCAGTTCACGACGAGCGACTCGTGCTTCTCGTCGTGCACCCAGCGGCGGCCGACGTAGAGCGGGCGAGGTGTTCCGTCGAGCGTCAGCCGCCCGAAGACGAGCCCGCGCTCGGCGTCCTCGAACGTCTGCATCCGCCGCTTCGCCCACGCCTCCATGTTCAGTGCGGCCCACTCGGTCGCCATCGCCTCCTGGGTGCGCTCGACGGTTGAGCGCATGCGGTCGAGCTGGTCGTACGCGCGGTCGACGTAGGCCTGTTCCGCTGCGAGCTCGGGATGCGCCATAGAGTCACCCTAATGAAGTTGGGGCTGAACCTCGGCTACGCGCCGCCGGGCACGAATCCCTCCGATCTCGTCCCGCTCGCGCTGGAGGCGGAGCGGCTCGGCTTCGACTCGGTCTGGACGGCCGAGGCCTGGGGCACGGACGCCGTCAGCGTCCTCGCCTTCCTCGCTGCGCGCACGGAAAGGATCGAGCTCGGCTCGGCGATCATGCAGATCCCCGGCCGCACGCCGGCGAACACGGCGATGACCGCGGCGACGCTCGACCTCCTCTCCGGCGGCCGCTTCCGGCTCGGGCTCGGGACGTCGGGCCCGCAGGTCGTCGAGGGCTGGCACGGCCAGCCGTGGGGCAAGCCGCTGGGCCGCACGCGCGAGTACGTCGAGATCGTCCGCGCGGCGCTGCGCCGCGACGTCGTCGAGCACGCGGGCGAGCACTACCGGATCCCGTACGACGGGCCGGACGCGACCGGCCTCGGGAAGCCGCTGAAGCTGATGCTGCGCCCGCTCCGGGCCGAGATCCCGATCTACCTCGCCGCGCTCGGGCCGAAGAACGTCGCGCTCGCCGCCGAGATCGCGGACGGCTGGCTTCCGATCCTCGTCGCGCCCGAGCGGTTCGCGGACGCGTTCGGCGCCAGCCTCGGCGAGCCGCGCCCCGGCTTCGAGATCGCGGCGACCGTCAACGTCGTCGTCGGCGACGACGTCGCTGCGCTGCGGGACTCGCTCAAGCCGCACGTCGCGCTCTACGTCGGCGGGATGGGCGCGAAGGGCCGGAACTTCTACAACGCGCTCGTCCGGCGCTACGGCTGGGAGGCCGAGGCCGAGCGGATCCAGGATCTCTATCTCGCCGGGCAGGTGCGCGAGGCGATCGCCGCCGTCCCGGACGAGCTCGTCGACGCCGTCTCGCTCGTGGGGCCGAAGGAGCGGATCCGCGAGCGGCTCGACGCCTGGCGGGAGACGCCGGTGACCGAGCTCCTCCTCGGGACGGCGCAGCCCGAGGCGCTCCAGACGCTCGCCGAGCTTCTCCTCTAGCTGTCGAAGCCGACGCCGAGCCGGTCGAGCAGCCGCAGCCAGGGCCCGCGGCGGCCGCCGCGCTCGTCGGCCCGCGCGAGGGCGCGGCGCGTGAGCTGGATCGTGGGCCAGCGGAGCGGCTCGGGTGGGTACGGCGCCGGCTTCCGCCGTACGAGCTCCAGCGCTGCGAGATCGCCGAGCGTCCCGTCCACGAGACCGAGCGCGACGCGGGCGCCGAAGCGCGTCGCGCCGACGCCGAGCCCGGTGTAGCCCGCGACGTAGGCGAGCCGGCCGCCGAGCTTCGTCCCGAAGAAGGCGCAGAAGCGGCTCGACGTGTCGATCGCGCCGCCGAAGCGGTGGGTGAAGCGGATCCCCTCGAGCTGCGGGAACGTGCGCAGGAAGTTCCCGGCGAGCAGGCGGTGCGTCGCGTCG
>Ga0335081_10014426_pt1 | contig 12780 bp, 4 predicted proteins | sample Lox_Sample_35_FD_206713 | JGI IMG/M metagenome (GOLD analysis project Ga0335081, IMG submission 206713) | Soil microbial communities from Loxahatchee National Wildlife Refuge, Florida, United States - Lox_Sample_3.5 | ecosystem: Environmental > Terrestrial > Soil > Wetlands | place: USA: Florida...
AACGTGCAACCCACCGTCTTCTACGTGGAGTCAGGAGGCAAGCTCAGCGAGTTGGTGGATGTGACCGTCACCGTGAATGAAAGAGTGAAGCAAGGAGAAGTCACATTTGCCGCGGGTGAAGAGATTTTTACGGCACAGCTTTCGGGCGCCGGCGGCTTCGGCCAACAGCGGTTCGAGTTCCCTATTGCGGAGATGACTGAAAACACGCGCGCACAGGTGACCGTCCGAGTTGACGGGAAGACCTACTCGACGGACGTTCAACTCAAGCCCCAGCGAAAGTGGACGCTGTACGTCGTGCCGCACGCGCACCTCGATATCGGGTTCACGGACTATCAGGCCAAGGTGGCCGAGATTCACAACCGCAACCTCGACAAGCTTCTCGGTGAGATTGAGGAGCACCCCGCGATGCGTTTCAGCCTTGACGGCTCCTGGATCGTCGGCCAATACCTGGCGTCACGCAACGCCGAGTCACGGGACCGTCTGCTGAAGCTGGTCCGTGACCATAGGATTACGGTGCCCGTGCAGTTGGCCAACCTGATGACCGGCTACCCCACACTGGAAGAGTTGATCCGCTCCACGTTCTATTCCGACTGGTTGCGGCGCAAAGAAGGAATCCCGTTCGAATACGCCAACATCACGGATGATCCGAGTTATACCTGGTCTTATGCTTCAGTGCTAAGTGCGCTCGGCGTAAAGTACTTCTCGGCCGCCAGCAACAACGATCGTGCGCCCGTTCTCCTCTATGGCCGCTGGAATGAAAGGTCGCCCTTCTGGTGGCAGGGGCCCGATGGCAATAGAGTACTGATGTCCTATTCTCGGCAATACTTCCAGCTTTCGTTTGTGTGCGGAGTACCCGCCCAGGAGGCGGCGTGCAGGCAATCGCTGCCCACCTTCCTTCAACAGTACGAGTCGCCTTCCTATAAGCCGGACGCGGTCCTGATGTTCGGCAGCCAGATTGAGAACACGGACCTGATTCCCGGCGAGCCTGCGTTTGTCAAAGCCTGGAATTCCCGCTACGCCTTCCCCAAGATGGTGCTCGCAACCTTCCCGGACTACATGGGCTACATCGAGCAGCACTACGGTCCTGTGCTGGAGACCGTTGTGGGGGATTTCGGCCCCTACTGGGAGGACGGCTATGGCACGGATGTCCACTACCTCACCATCGACCGCTCGAGCCAGCAGCGAGCACCCTCGGCTGAGAAGCTCTCGACGATTACGACCTTTCTGCACCCGGACTTGTCCGGGCCGGCTGAACAGGTGAGACGTATGTGGGAGGACCTGGTGCTCTACGCCGAGCACACGTTCACCTCATGGGGAGGCTATTCGCGTCCCGAGAGCGAGGAGACCCGGCGTCAATTCGCCACCAAGGATCAGTTTGCCGTGAGTGGGCGCGAGCGGGTTAACGCCATACTCGACCAGTCGCTCAGCCAGCTCGCGGACAAGGTGCACCTGCCGGCGCCCGCAATCATCGTGTTCAACTCGCTCAATTGGACGCGGAGCGGGCTGGTTGAGACCGACCTCGATCGAGACCATGCGATCCTGGAATACCCGGGCAAGAGTCCGGTTCCTCTCGAGGTCCTGGCCCATTATCCTGACTTTGACCACGTGCGGTTCTTCGCCCGGGAGGTGCCCTCACTCGGCTATCGGTGCTACCCGATTGTGACCGTGCGCGGGCTCCCAGCCGCCCCGGCGGGCGAATCGGCACTGCCGGTCTCGAATTCGATCGAGAACGCCTATTACCGTGTCGAACTCGATCCGGGCGCAGGCGCCATCAAGAGCATTTACGACAAGCAGCTTGATCGCGAACTGGTGGACCAGTCCAGCTCCTACCGATTGAACCAGTATCTGTACGTTGCAGGCGGGGACGGCGAGACGCAGATCGTCTATATGCGTAAGTCGCTGCCGTTGGCCCATCTGACCGTCAGCCCCTCGAGCGGCGGCCGCGCCACGCGCCTGCGCAAGACGGCCTATGGCCAGATCCTGACCTACCAGACCAGCGGGCTGCATGCGCCGTCGATTGAGACCGACGTGATCCTGTTCGACGACGAGAAGAAGATCGAGTTCGTCAATCGCCTGCACAAAGAACCGGTCAACAAGAAGGAAGCCATCTACTTCGCGTTTCCGGTTGGCGGCCAGCATCCGCAGTTCAGCTACGAAATCCAGAACGGTTGGGTGGACCCGGCCCACGACTTGCTGCCAGGCGCCAACGTGGCATGGTTCACCGTGCAGCATTGGGTGCGGGTGGCGTCGCCTGATGTCAGCGTCGGCCTGATCCCCGTTGACTCGCCGCTTGTCACCCTGGGTGACATCGTTCGCGGCACCTGGCCGGAGAGGTTTGAGCCGAAGCGCGGAAGCATTTTTTCGTATGTCCTGAACAATTACTGGCACACGAACTTTCGCCGCGTCCAAAGCGGAGACTTCACCTTCCGCTACGTCTTGACCAGCGGGAAGCAACTCGCGCCGGAGAATCTTACGCGCTTGGGGCTGGATGCGGTGACACCGATGGAAATCGGACAACTGGTCGGCAACGACAAATTCGGCGATCCTGCCGGACCCCTCTCGGCAAATCCGGCCAGTTTCCTGCGGGTGGATGCGCCAAATGTCGTCGTGGTGAATTGGAAGATGGCGGAGGACGGCCACGGTACGATCGTCCGGCTACTGGAGGTGGGCGGCCACCCGGCGGAAGCCACGCTCCAATTCCCGTTGTTCGCCATCAACCAGGCGTGGAGGACCAACGCGGTCGAGGAGAATCAATCGCCGCTCAATCTCACCGGCCACTCCCTGACGGTTTCGCTGAAGCCTCATGAGATCGCGACCCTGCGGCTCGCCGGCGAGAAGATGAACCGTTAGCTCCGGATTCCACAAGCAGCTACGGCACAACCTTCAGCATTCCTCTGAGGGGCAGATCTTCCGACGACCGTCCAACCATGATTTCGAAGTCGCCGGGAACCACGCGCCAGTGCAAGTCAAGATCGAGCAGTTGCAGATCTTCAGGGCCCAGTGTAAGCGTCACCGTTTTTGTTTCGCCCGGTTTCAGGTCCACCCGCTCGAACCCGCGCAACTGTTTCACGGGCAGGGAGACCGGGGCTGCGGTCTCGTGGATGTAAAGCTGCACGGTTTCCGCGCCCGCGCGGCCGCCGGTGTTCTTCACTTGCATGCTCACCCGCGCCGCGCCGCCTGGGTGGATCTCCGCCGGCTCAACGCGCAGGTTGCTGTACTCATAATCGGTGTAGCTCAGTCCGTGACCGAATCCGTAAAGCGGGGTCGCGGGCATATCCACGTACCCGCGCTTCAGTTCCTGCATCCAGTAAGCTTTCGACGGTTTGTGGTTGTAGTAAGCCGGCAATTGGCCTGCGTGGCGGGGAATGGTGATCGCCAGGCGGCCGCTGGGATTATAGTCGCCGAACAGTACGTCGGCCACGGCTTCGCCGCCGCGCTCGCCCGGCCGCCACGCCTCCACGATGGCCGGCACGTGCTCGGCGGTCCAGCGGGTGGAAAGCGGTCGCCCGTTCACCAGCACAACGACAGTCGGCGTTCCCGTCTCGTAAACGGCCCTGATGAGGTCCTCCTGAACGCCGGTGAGGTCCAGGCTGGCCACATCGTGGCCTTCTCCATCGGTGGGAGGGTCTTTCTCCTCGTCAACGTCATTCTGGCCCTGGTTCTCACCGACCACCACCACGGCTATATCCGCGCCCTTTGCCGCCCGAATCGCTTCCGGGAATCTACTTTTGTCATTGCCCAAGACTTCGCAGCCTTTTGCCCAAACCACTTTGGCCTGCGGTCCGGCTTTGGTCTTAATTCCCTCCAAGATGCCGACCACGTGCTGCGTGATCTTTTTGGGCGAGTAATCCCCGAGCAGGTTCATGAGGTTCTCGGCATCCGGCCCAATCACTGCGATCGACTTCAGGTCCTTCCGGAGCGGCAGCGTGTTCTTTTCGTTCTTCAGCAGCACGATGCCTTCGCGGCCCGCGCGCAAAGCGAGATCCTGGTGCGCTTGTGAATGGACGGTGTCGACGGCGTGCTCGACATCCACGTAGGGGTGTTCAAACAGGCCCAGGCGGAACTTCAACTCCAAGACCCGCCGCAAAGCACGATCAACCAATGCGACCGGCACTCTTCCTTCTTCGACATTCTCGATCAAAGGGCCCATATAGGCGGGTTCATAAGTGATATTCAGATCGACCCCTGCTTTCAGGGCCAGTGCGCCGGCTTCCTTCTGGGTTCTTACGATGTTTTCGTAGATCAGCGATCCGAAACCACCGCCTTCGCTCTCCACCACTCCTTGAAAGCCGAGTTCCTGCCGCAGGACATTGTTCATCCACTTCTCCGAGGCATGCGCGGGCACATCCTCCACCTCCGGGTATCCGGCCATAACCCCCAGGGCACCGGCCTTTGTGATGCCGCCAATCCATGGAGGCAGGAAATTCTCGCGCAGCGAGCGTTCCGATAGCTCGATAGCCCCACGCTCCAGGCCGCCGGCGGGCTCGCTTTGTGTGGGGAAATCGGTGAGCACGGCGATCACCTTGTCGGGCGCGGAGATGTCGAGCCCCTGAGTCCCTTGCACAATGGCTTCGCCAATCTGTGAATAAAGGTAAGGGTCTTCGGTGTAGGCCTCTTCGTTGCGGCCCATGCGCGGATCGCGATCCACCTCCATCACGAGAGTAGAAAGCATATGTATGCCGACGGCCCGCGCCTCCGCAGCCGCGGCCGCGTAGATCGACTTCACCAGGTCAAGGTCGAACGAACTGCCGATCGCCAGCCCCTCCGGGAAAACGGTTGCGCCGGGAAACATCGCGCCGTGCGTGCCCTCTTCATCCTCCAGCAAAGGTATTTTGAGCCGCGTCTCGGTGAGCGCGATTTTCTGCAACTCGTTGAAGTACTCCGCCTGCTGGCGGGCGTCCATATGCAGGATCTCATCGGCCAGCGTGAAGAACCCGCAGCCGGGCCCGATTTCGCGAGTGTAGGTGCCGGCCGCGAATCTCTTGCACGCCTCCATCTTCGAAGGGATGTCCTTACCCAACTCGTCTACATAAACGCAAGGCAGATTGAGCTGGCCGACTTTTTCCTTGAGCGTCATGCGGCTCATCAGATCCTCAATGCGTTCTTCGATGGGCCGTTTCGAATCGAGGTAAACCGGCACACCGGCGGCCGGCTGGGCAAAAAGCGCCGGCGCACCGAATAGCGAGACGCACCCCGCGGCCATCCACCAAAATGCATTCTTCCCCGTCAATCTTCACCTCCAAAGCGCCGCCGGTGCAGAGTCGCGCGCGACCTGCGCACGTTGCAAGAGACGGCACTCTGACGCGCATCTTATCAGGGTCAGGGCACGGGTGGTGTTTTTCGTGTTCAGACGTTTGCCGGCGGCCGCAGGCGCCCGGTTTATCGCTTGAATCCCCATGGACGGAAGGCATCGAGGGGAGGCAGAGCATCCTGGTCTTTGAATGCGTGTTCAAATTCCCAAAAATTCGCCTGCAATCGCCGCCAGTACTCGTACTCGGCGTCAAATCTTCCCAGAGCAGTTCCCATCCGGTATGGGGTGTATTCTGCCAGCCATGCTGACCGGTAGTCGTCTTCGATTCCCTTGATAGCATCCATGAGATCGGCAAAGCGCCCGTGGTCGCGGGAACTGCCCTGTGTGTTCAGCCAGAATCCAACGTCGGAGCGTGTGGGGTGGGGCCCGAGCCTCTTGGCGAAAATCTCGGCCAATTCCGCGGCATACAGGAATTTCATACCCGCGTAATCCATCAACCTGGCTCCCACGAGAAGACTCGGAATTGTGTACGTGTCGTGGCTCAATGCCAGCGCCTTATCCAGGTGCTCCTGTGCGTCCTCGGCTTCCAGGCGCATCTTGCGAAGCAGGTCAACGCGCGTTTGCATGCGTTCGAGCCGCGAAGGGTAGAGCGGATCGTCCCACAATCGAAAGCGCGTTTCATAGCCGAGAGCGTGGAGGGCGTCGGCCTGCGCCTGCGCCAGTGACTTCAGCGCGATCGACATTTCAGGAGCTGCCGCGGCTGGATAAATGCGAGCGGCGTAATCCTCGTAGAAATGCTCCCGGTCCATGGGAGCAGCCTGCCAAGCCGCCGCCGCGGCATAGGACATTGCCGGCAATGTGGCGCGGAAAAGAATCTGAGCATCGTCGGACCAGTTTGTATTGACAACGCCAAGGATGTTGCGCTTTCGGCCATCTGCAAGAAAACCGTCGATATTGGAAAAAGTCAGCTCGAAATCCGGAGAAATGTCCTGCCATCCCCAGATCCCGGTGCCGATCACCACGGGCACACGAGCCTTGGCGAACGGCTCGAGCATATGTTCGTAGCTCTTCTCGGCGCGATAATGCCACGGCACCGCGATGACACCTTCCGGCAGCTCGGAGGCGAGTTCGGGATAGCGATCGAAGAGCGCGGCGCCGGCGCTGACATCCGCCCAGAACATCATTCTCTTGTCGTGGCTCCGAAGAAGACGCGCCATCTCACTGAGATGGTCCTGATAAAGCTTCGCCGGCGCGACTCCGCCTGCCGCGCTGCTTCCGGCGCGTTCCAGTTCCCACGGCTCATCGAGGCCGACATGAAACCAGGGGCTGGGGAACAGCCCGGCCATCTGGGCCACCCAGTCGTTCAGCATCGACATCAGCTTAGGGTTCCGCGGGTTGATCTCGCCGCCGTGCGGCAAGGGCGAGAAGTCCGCGTAGCGCTCCAGCCGGAACGCGTCATGCAAATGGCCGTAGAACTCCAGGCAGGGCACGACGTCAACGTGCCGCTCGCGCCCGTAATCGATAATCCGCCGGACCTCATCCTGGCTGTATCGCGCGCCAGGATTGATGAGGGGATAGCCTTTCAGCTCGATGGTCAGTTCGGAGTAGAAGTAATACTGGTTGGCCTTGAACCGTGCCAGAAAGTCGATCTGGCGCTCGATCTCCTCTACGGTCGGCATCGGCCCGTGGCTCAGATCCATCATGACGCCCCGGTAAGCCAGGCTCGGCCAGTCCGTTATTTCCACTGCGGGCAGGAAGGATTCTGCACCGCCGCCCTCCACCAACTGGATCAGGGTTTGCGCGCCATAGAACAGCCCGGCTGTGGACTTCGCGCGGATCTCAGCTCCGTCCTGTGCAACTCGCAGCGCGTAAGACTCCCGCGAAACAGGGCCTGTGGTCTCTTCCTTCCCCGGTAACGGCGCACCATCGCCATCGCGCACCAGACGGATTGCGCGCACATCGCGGCCAGGCTCGCCTATAGCCACGGGATGCCGCAGGATCCCGGCAAAAGCCGCCGCGATTTCCCGCGCGACAAAAAGGTCTTCGGCCGAAGGGGCGGAGGCAAACCGGATTTGCAGCCCCTCGACGGCCAATTTGCCGGCGCTATAGGAGATCTGCTGAGGCGCAGGCAACAGCCGGTTATGTTCAGCGTGCAAGACGCTGAGGGCGGCGACGGCGCACGGTAAGACAGTCGTCGAAAATCTCATGGATCTACCCTCAATATGTCGTACCACTTCGTCCCGGTGTAATCGAACATGCGCGCTTCCAGCAGAAGGCCGAAAGGCATCGAAGCTCCGAAGCGTCGGATTTCAACCGTCCAGCCCCGGTCACGCCTCTGCAAGTGCGAAGTACGGTTTCCGCGTCCGCCAGTTTCCGCGTGTGAAGTCGGGGAATGGCACGGGTGCGCTGCCTTTGGCGATCGAAACGTCGGACAAGGGAACCGGCGCGCTCATCACCACGGAGTCATAAATGTCCAGTGGAAGGGGCTTGTTGTCGCGGGCCGCTTCGACGAACATCTTGATTTCCAGGTAATCGGGAGCACCGTGAGACATCACGCCTTTCTTGAGGGTGCCAACGATGTCACGGATCTCGCGGTGCCACGGGTGGTCGTATTTCTCCTGATAGGGCTCGAACGCCTCCCACACGTGCTCGCCGCCGGGAGTGGCGCTGACGCCTTCGATGTAGATGCCGTTGTGTTCATGGCTGTAAACACCGTTGGTTCCGGACACCTGCCACCGGTTGTCGTACGGCCGTGGAGAGACCATGTCGTTATACACGACGATCGTTTTACCCTGAATCGTCTTGATCACGGTGACCACGATGTCGCCCTGCTTGAAGCGTTGCTTGGCCATGGGATGTTCGCGCCCGAACTTCTTCTGGAAGTGACGGTTGACGCTGATCGCACGCGTCGCCGTGGATGTCAAATACGCCGGATAATCGCCGCAGTTGATATCCATCCAGCTCAGCACCGGCCCCAGGCCGTGCGTCGGATATTGGTCCGCATTGCGCTTGAGTAGATATTTTCCCGGCCAGCGGAAGTTGCCTTTGTCATCGAAGAACCAGATGTCGTTGCAGTCGTGCGCGTAGGCGCAGTGCGCATAGGTGATGTCGCCGAGCATTCCCTGGCGAATCATCTTCAGCAGGGCGAGGTTGTCCCGCCGAAAGCTCCAATTCTCGAGCATCATGCAGGGGGTCTTCGTCTGCTCCTGCGTGTTGATCAGTTCCCAGCACTCGTCGATGGTAATGGCCGCCGGCACTTCGACTCCGGCATATTTCTTTGCCTTCATCGCGTAGACCGCCATGGGTGTGTGCCATTCCCAGGGCGTCGCAATCAGCACCGCGTCGATGTCGTCGCGGTCGATCAACCGTTTGTAGTCCTCATCGCCGACCGAGTACCCCTCCGGCTTCTTCCGCCCCGACGTGACCACCAGGTCCTGAGCGCGCGCCAGGTTTTCCTGGTTGATGTCGCAGAGTGCCGGGATATCGACGCCTTCAAACAAGAGGGCGATTTGCAGCAGGCTGCTGCCGCGGTTCCCCGTCCCGATCATGCCGACGCGCACACGTTTCCCGGCTCCCAGGCCGCTTCCAGCGAGCGCAATTCCCGCGCCGGCCATGCCGATAAAGTCCCTTCGATTCATGGATACGGTTCCTTTCTCCTCCGTTCTGGGAGGCCTGCTCTCCAGCCAGCCGGCGGATCTCCGCCGAAGCGCTCAGAATTCGATTCGGCCCCGCAACTCGATCATGCGTGGCCCGCTCTTCTCTGCGCTGAAAAAGCCATGCTGTCCGCCGCCGGCCCCGATCACACCGGCCTGGCCGGGCACCGTGATGTCACTCGGCGGAGAGTAGAAATTAGGATGGTTGAACAGATTCGAAATCATGGTCATGAAATGAAAGCTGAAGCGCTCCGTCAGCCTGAACGTCTTGGCGACATTCAGGTTCTGAACGTTCAGGCCGGGGCCTTCGAGGATGTTCACTCCGCTATTGCCGAAGCGCCCATCAGGCGGAATCGTGAAGGCCGACACGTCGAACCACTGGTCCAGTGTGCGCTTGTCGGTCGGCAGATTCCCATTGGCGATTCGGTCGGGCAGACCGCCGTAGCTGTTGGTATTCGAAGGATCTGAGCCCGAGAAATAAGGCGTGAAATAGTGCCCGGTTTGCAGGAAGCCCACCCAGTAGAGTTTCCAGCCGCCGATGACCTGGTCGACGCCACGCGGTATCTGGTTCAGAAAGCGTGCTTTCCGTCCGACCGGCACGTCCCAGATAACGTTGTAGACCACGCGATGTTCCGGATTCGAGTCGCGGTTCCAGTACAGCGGCGCGTAAGGGTTCTCGAGGTTCAGAAAGTTCACCATATTGCGCGCCCAGGTCCAGGAGGCGTCAAAAGTGACTTGGCCCACGCGGCGCTGCGCCTCGAAGCTCATGGAATTGTAGTCGGCTGCGCCGTTGGAGCGGTTCCACGAGGTGGAGACGAACTGGGTGTACGGGCGCCGGCTGTCTGTAAACGGGACCAGGCTGGGCTCCGGTTTATCGAGTTCAATGAAGTAGTTGAGGTCGCGGCTCCGCGAGCCGACATAGGAAAGCCTGAACCCGATGTCACGGACCTCGTGCTCGAGCGTTACGTTGAATTGATGGATCATGCCGTGGCGGGTGTCGAGAGGATACCCTGTCACGCTCTGTGACGGGATCACAGCCGAACCGGCGTTTGCCGGGAAGGGATTCGGCAGAGAGAACAGCGGCTGGCCATTCTGAATGCTGTTGTAATAGGTTTCTCCGATCGCGAAAGGTCCGCCTCCCTGCGCCAACACCCCATCGGGAGCATACAGGCCGCTGCCGGTTCCGCGCACCTCGGTGAAGATCCCGTAGCCGCCGCGGACAACGGTTTTGGGGGTGATGCGATAAGCCGCGGCGAGACGCGGCCGGAAATCGCCTTTGCCCGCATTCGGAACCACCTGGCCCGCGACAACTTTGATGTTGCCGGGATAAAGAGGACTCACTTTGGACATGGCCGACGACGGCACAATCACGTCTCCGGTCTTCGGGTCCCAGGTGTACTGAAGGCCGTCTTCGTAGCTCGGCGAGCCGAAGTAGTCCCAGCGCAGGCCGAGGTCGAGGGTCAAGCGGCTGCTGACCTTGAAGGTGTCGGTCACGAACAGGCCTGATTCTTTTTCCCGCTGCACACGGTTGATCAGGGGGGTCAGCCGCTGGCTGGTGAACGGCAGCCCCAGCAGAAAGTCCGCATAAGCATCGCCTGTAAAGGAGCCATTGAAAGAAAAGTAGCCGTATGTATTCTGGGGCACGCTGCCATCGAAGTTACGGTAGGTCCGAAGCTCACCACCCGCCTTTATGATGTGTCTGCCTCTGGCCCAGCTCAATGAGTCGGCGTAGGTAAAATTGCGGTTCAGCAGTGTGACACCGCCCCCGTAGCCGACATTGAGAGTCCCGGCATACACGCACGTTCCGCAGTATCCGGTGATGTCCATGACCGGAAATCCCATGGCGGAAAGGTTCGAGGGATTGACTCCGGTGAGTCCGAGATCCGCCACGACCTTGTCACCGCGGATCGGAGCGTGGCCGCCGACCGTGGTTCCGTCCAGCACGCGGTCGCGGTTTCCTCCGAAGGTGAAGGTATTGACCAGGCTTGGCGAAAAGACGTGCGTGTCCACGATGGCCCAGGAATGGCTTTGGCGCAGCCTTGTCCAGAACAGATCGGGATAATTCCCCACCAGAACGTACCGCGGCAGGTAAGCCGAGAACCGTCCGTAAAGCGAATTCTTGGCAGAGAGCTTGTGGTCGATGCGCGTCGTCACCACATCGGCATGGTATTGATCATCCGGGTAAGGCCATTTGAAGCCGAAATTGTTGGCAAGATCATGCGGGCCTCCCATGTCCGGAGTCGGCAGATAGTCGTTCTGGAGTTTTAGCGCGGTCGCACTGAGGCGGCTCGTCGGGATGACGTTACCCGAAAAAGGCTGTCCGGTCAGCGGGTCGGTAATCGTGACCGGGGGACTCTGCGTGAGCAGTTCGGAGAAGTCGCCCGTGCGCATCAGGTTCGTGGGAACGTTTGCCAGGTGGAACTCCCCACCGGGTACGCGCTCGCCATTCCACATCACGTAGAAGAACGTGCGGTCTTTAATGATCGGACCCGACGCTGCTGCGGTAAACGTGTGATAAATGACGCGCGGTTTGTCGGGCGAAAAGAAACTCCGCGCTCCCAATGCCGAATTACGGTGGTAGTAAGAGCCTTCACCGTGGAACTGGTTCGTGCCGTGCTTGGTTACGGTGTCGTAATAGCCAACCCGCGCGAACTCCGCTGAATTGTTGACGACTACGACCTTCACCTCCTCTACGGACTCCATGTTCACGGTTTGGGTGTTCATGGTTTCTTCTTTCACGCCATCCATGCCCATGTCGAGCTGGGCTCCGCCCTGGCCGGCGAAATACACGTTATAGCTACCCTCATCGGTTTGGACCTGGGGCATGGTGACGAGCACCGGTATCGGAGATGAGTACGCATTACCGGGAATGGGAACGTCCTTGTATTGCTGCGCCGTAAACTCAGCGGCGATTTTCCCTTCCTCGGTGTTGATGACCGCTGCTGATCCGCTGATCGTGATCTGCGTGCTCGTGTCTCCCACTTGCAGAGACATGTCCACCCGCAGTGTCTGGTTGCTCTCCAGGACTACGTTATTGGCCACGAATGTCTTGAATCCGCTGAGGGTGGCCGTCAAACGATACGTGCCCGAGACCAGGTCGGGCATTTCGTAGTTACCCTGATTGTCGGTGGTTACCGTCCGGGCTTTTACGCCCGTCGTGGTCTCCTCAGCCGTGACGGTAACGCCGGCTACCACGGCTGCGCTAGCGTCGGTTACGGTGCCGCGAATGGTTGACAGGCTGGTCTGGCCCGGCAATACGCCATGGCACAGCAACAGCACGCTCAAGAGGCCCAGGAATCCGGAATTCTTGAGTACGAATGTTGAGATCGCCCTTGACATGGGTCCCTCCAAAGGCACTTAGATTCAAAGACTTACAGAAGGCCCTCTCGCACCAAATCTCTGCGCTGGCCTGCACTCTGACCCGATGATGTAGGTTACTTACGGGCAGTGTGCGTGCAGACCTGCCTCTTGTCAATAGGGGTTTTCGGTTATCCGCGCAATGAGCGAGCGCCAGATTGCTGGGCAGGAATCAGCGCTCCGCGCAATTCAGATGCGATGAGCGTCTTTAGCGGAATGCGTCCGCCTCTTGTTTCGGATGTCAAGCTCGGGCAACGCCCATCAAGAACTTCGCTCGCCCGATCAGTTCCGACTTCCGGCGACACCGTGCCGATCGAGTCTCTAAAAAACAACAGATTGCCATGGCAGGCGAAAAGGCAGGAAAATGATGCTACGAACCACTGAGGAATTGACTCGATCATGACTGTGGTGAATGAGCGTAAAGGGCACGGAATCGCTTCCAACCGGCTGGTATGGGCTGGGATGGTGGGGACTATTGTCTGGCTGGCGGCGCAGCCCACGGTTGATGGCTATCACCCG
>Ga0335081_10014427_pt1 | contig 12780 bp, 17 predicted proteins | sample Lox_Sample_35_FD_206713 | JGI IMG/M metagenome (GOLD analysis project Ga0335081, IMG submission 206713) | Soil microbial communities from Loxahatchee National Wildlife Refuge, Florida, United States - Lox_Sample_3.5 | ecosystem: Environmental > Terrestrial > Soil > Wetlands | place: USA...
CATGTGCTGTCGAGCGGGACCATCCCGTCCAATCCAGCGGAGCTGCTTGCGAGCCAGCAGTTCGAGGAGCTCCTGAACGATGTCTCCGGTCGGTACGACGTCGTCGTCGTCGACACGCCCCCCGTGCTTGCCGTCTCGGACGCGATGCTCGTTGCCCACCTGGCGGGCACCACGTACCTCGTGCTTCGTGCCCGACACCATAGCGCTCGCGAGATCTCGTTTGTCGTGAAACAATTCGGCTTGAACGGCGTCGAGCTGCACGGAGCGGTGCTGAACGGCGTGCGCATGACGCGCGGCAGGTACGGGCGATATGGTCGGTACACCAAGTACGAACTGCCACCGGAGTCGCGGGGAGAGACGGCGTGAGCGATCGACGTGAGCATGCGGGTCGCCGCGCGCGTGCCCAACCTTTGGGCGCTTCCGGTCGGCGTCTGGCGCCTTGTAGCGGCAGGCGCCTTCCGGGACGGCGGCGCCGTCGATGGGGGGGCCAGCTACCCCGGGCCTTGCCCCTTGTTGATCTCCTTCCGCGGTCGGACAGGCAACGCTCCGCGGAGCGCCTGCCGATCGCGGCCGCGGTCGAACGGGGGGGCTGCACCTCGTTCGAGGATCTGCGTACGAGGGGTATCAACAGAAGCGTAGAAGCGCTGTTCACTGAGTGGCGGTGTGGTTGGGTTCTGGGCTGTGCTATCACCAATAGTGTCTTCCAAAATCGTGGCGCTGAGCATAGGCGGGGTCTGCCCTAGCCCGGGTAACGCTGGGAGGGGTGGCATCAAGGGGGGCAACTCGACATGCAGCCGGCAGTAAATGTGCGTATTCCCGCCGCGACAATGGCCGCCGCCGCGATGCGATGGTGGGCCAGGTTGCTTGGCGTGGGTGGTGTCCTGAATACCAACCCGGCGGTCCGTAGCATGGCCGTCCTGTGTCTGGACGTGGTGGCAACGCTCTACGGGTTGTTTGGTGCCCTCCGGTTCTGGCTGAACGGGGACATCCAAAGCACCTACGCGCGCGAGGCGATCATCGCAGCCCCGCTCCTCGTGTTCATCCGGATCGCCACGATCCTCGCCGCCCGCCTTCATCGCTGGGCCTTTCGCGGGTCCGGGATCGCGGAGGGCGTGCGTCTTGTCGGCGCCATGCTCGCTGCGTCGATCGCCTTTGCCATCGCATTCCCCAGTCTCCCCAGGACGGTCTACGCGCTTGAGTTCTTCCTCACATTGAGCGCCATGACCGGGTTCCGGTTTGGTCCCCGTCTGTTGGAGGGGTGGTACGCAGAGTGGCAGCGGCGCGGGAGCGCGTCGACGGCGCGGGCAATCGTCGTCGGTGCCGGGGATACCGGCGACCTGGTCGCTCGCGATCTCCTCCTCTCGGACGACAACAAGTACCTCGTCGTTGGGTTCGTCGACGACGATCGCACGAGGCACGGGACCTACGTGAGCGGCAAGCCAGTCCTCGGAGATCTGAGCGCGCTGCCGCAGCTCATCGCTCGCCACCGGATCTCGACGGTACTGCTGGCGATACCGCGGTTGCCAGCCCGGCGCATCCGGGAGCTCCTCCTGACCTGCGCCGCGTCGAGGGCGGGTTTCAAGACGATCCCCGCTTCCTACTCGATTCTCGACGAGCGCATCTCGGCGGCGATGCTCCACGACCTCTCGCCGGAGGACCTGCTGCAGCGCGACTCGGTCGCCTTCGACGTGGGCGACATCAGGTCAATGATCGAGGGTCGCTGCGCGCTGGTGACCGGCGCGGGCGGGACGATCGGCGGTGAGATCTGTAGCCGCCTGGCTTCCTGTGGGGCGGCCCAGCTGGTGATGGTCGACCTGAACGAAAACGAGATGTACCTGGGCGGCCGCCGGCTTCAGGCCCAATACCCATCCGTGCGCGTCTACACGGAGGTCGCGGACATCCGGGAAGCTCGACGTCTGAACCGGCTCGGCGAGCGATACCAGCCGGAGTTCGTGTTCCATGCAGCCGCTCACAAGCACGTGCCACTCATGGAAGCCGCTCCCGAGGAGGCGGTGAAGAACAACGTCTTCGGGACCCTCAACGTGGCGCACATGGCTCACGAGATGGGGGCAGAGCGGCTCGTCGTCATCTCCACCGACAAGGCAGTCAACCCCACCTCCGTCATGGGCGCGACGAAACGAATTGCGGAGCTTGTGGTGCGAGATCTGGCCCGGCGTTCGGGAACGAAGGTGACGGCTGTTCGCTTCGGGAACGTGCTGGGCTCGGCGGGCAGCGTCGTGCCCCTGTTCAAGCAGCAAATCGAACGAGGCGGCCCGGTGACGGTCACGCACCCGGACTGCACGCGCTTCTTCATGACCGTCTCCGAGGCAGTCGGACTGGTCCTCTTGGCCGGGCTTGGTGGCTACGGGGAGCTATGCGTGCTCGATATGGGTGAGCCGACCCGGATCGCGGAAATCGCGAGCAGCCTCATCATCTTGGCGGGGCGGGTCCCAGAGAAAGAGATCCCGATCGTCTTCACCGGCCTGCGCCCAGGGGAAAAGCTTTTCGAGGAACTCCTGACGGAGGAGGAGGAAGAAACAGTCGAGGTGCGCAACCGGATCAAGGTGGCGAAGAGCCCGCCGCCGCCTCACGATCTACCGTTCTGGCTTGGCCGGCTGAGGGATCTCGCCAACGAGGGCGATCGGGAGGAACTGCTCGCCACCATTGAGTATCTCGTGCCGACCTATCGACGCACGCCAGGGCAGTGCGCGGGGCCAGAGATGGGCGTGGGCACCCTCGGCCTGTGAGGCGGTTGTTCCAGCTGTCTCCACGCGACGGCCACACGGGCAATGCCGGGGGGCGGTGATCGCGCGGAATGCAGGAGACCGCGAGAGGATACCGGGGGGGGGCGGTAGCGACCCGCCTCCCTCTATCGCGGCGCGGATTCGTGGCGAGAGAAGTGCAGCGAATGGCTGCACCTGCCTTCCGTAACGGGGATTGTGTCGCCGGAGCGGGAGCGACACGGCGATCGCCTTGGCGACATGGGCGCACCGGGCTCCGCTTCGCTTCCATGGACGCTGCCTGTTTGTGGCTCTTGCCGGTCCCGAACTGACGACGGCTTCTGCCGCCACCAGAGACAGGTCGGTCCGCGCCCGACCCGAAGTGGTCCAGTCATGGGGGCTGGTTCATCCGGGGGTTGGCGCAGCGCCATGCCGACTTCGCCGAGCGACCATTCCGGCCGCGGATGATGTCCGCTCTCCCCTGCGAATCCGTCAAGGGCGTTGGGCTTGACTCGGACGGGCGTCTTGCCGCCCCGTGCTGTCGCATGGACCACCACTTCATGTTTCGCCCGCTCCATCTGGCGCGGCGAACGTTGTGGCATGGCGTGGCCGGCCCCGCGAGCCGTTGCTGAATCGTCGCGGTGGGATACCTGCAGCGCCATCCGGCCGGCCGGGCGCGGAGACTCTTGCTTTTGGTGAACGCTCGAATCGATTCCGGGCCGGCCATTCGCGGGCGGCCGCGGTACGTCGATCGGCTTAGTGGAACCGTCACCTGCGCCTCGCTGCGCCACTGCCGAGACCCGACCGCGGTGGCGCACCAGGCCGACCTTGTGCCACCGAGCGCCCGAGATCCGGCAGCGCAACAGTGAAGTAGGTCGCCGCGGAGAGAAGCGTCGATTGCGGATAGGGGTTCGCCGTCGCCGCCGTTGTTTTGGGTGAGCCGCCTGAAGGAGGCGGCGATAGCTCGCCGCCTTCAGGCAGCCGCATGGATACCCGGCGCCAAGGCCAGTGAACGGGGATGACGCAGGGCGCCCGAATCGAGCTCCGTGCCCATGTTCCATTCGGACAGGGAGCTCTTGGCCGCACTTCTCGCCGTATCACTCTACGCACGACGGACCCACCGCGGCCCCCCACGCTCGGCCTCGCATCGCGGCGTCAGGGATGCACCGCGCCTCGTCCATGTCGGGATCGATGGTGGTGCGGTTCCTTCGCGGAGTTCGAGGTTTCTTCACGGAATCGTTGCCGCGCTGTCTTTGGTGCACGGCCTCGTGCCTCCCCCATTGCCTGAAGGAGATCGAGCACGCTTTCACCTACGGCTATTCTCCTCGGCGTGGTGGTGAAGTCCGGGGATGGGACACCATCGAGTGGTTTCCCCAGACAACGCTTGCACTCCGGTCAGTGAAGGCCACGGTTCGGTGGTTGAACGTCACCTTGTGCACCGAGCCAAAGCCTGGCACCCTTTGCTGCACCTGCGTTGGCTCTCATGCATGGACTGGTCCTTCGTTGCGTCGGCGCCTTGGGGGGCGGCGGGACAGCGCACCCAGCATCGCCTTGGCCCGTCTGCGCTGCGTGCAGAAGACAGGCTACCTGTGGGGGGCAGCGCTGCCGTCGTGTTAACGATGTGCCGATCCGTGTGTTCACCGAGATGGCCACCGGGAAGCCTGCGCGTTTACGCGTCGGGAGGAAGGGTGGCGGCGAGCGTGTCAGAAGTCGGTGGTAAGCTCCATGGAGTCGTGGCTCTTTGAAAACTGACGACACGCTCGATGTCCGGAATGCTGCAGTGGCCTTCCCGGCTGCGAAACCGCTGCTGCGACGGGCGGCGTCGAGCGAGCAGCATGAACCTGCGAGCGGGGTGGGATTCCCCATCCCCACGCGCCCTGGCACGTCAGAGCGGGTCGCCCGTCGAAGAGAGGTGACCTCGTGCGCGAGGCCGGAGACGTCGTGGCCGAAAGGCGAGGGCTCCGGAGAACGCACGCCAGGCCGGGCTTGTTGCTCTCCCTGCGCCTCTCAAAACCCCCGGGATCTATCCCTGGGGAGGTTTAGGATCTCGCGCAGCGGATCTGGGCAGCGGTGGCGATGCCACACCCCCAGAGTGCTGGCTTCCTCAGCGCCTCATGGGGCCCGCCGGGGAGGGAATGCCGGGTGGCTACGCGAGCGTTCCAAAAGGCTGGGGCTTGCGAGAGCTGGGTGTTGAACAGGATCGATCGTTGAAGGGCGGGGCAGTTCGCTCGGGAGCGAAGGCGGAACTCTCGAGGCCTCATGGAGCGCGGTCTCATGGATCTCCTGGTGTTTCTGCAACTCCACATTCACTACGGGTGTTCAATGGATCACATGGCCGCGCCCGCTGTCCAGCCCAAACGGGGCCGGCGTGATCGGAGATGCACAACCCGAATTCTGCCCCTTCAAGTACGGCGTCTGGCTGGCGTAGCTATGGTAGCCCATGTATGATTAGGCCACTGTTCGTGTCTGGGGCCGAAGGCTATCCCGCAATGGCGGCAGTTTTGTTGCCGCCAGGAGTGGCGCGGTTCACATCCTCGCCGGGTTTTAGGCGTGGTCCAGCCACAGGGACCGGTCTCATCTGGGATTGGGCGTGGCTGCATGCCGACGTCTCGCCGAGCCAGACGGAGGAATCAGATGAACGCTGAGGCAAGGCTTGGCGCAACTTCCGGGATCGCCGTCGACAGGGTTGCCGCCTTTTCTTGCAAGCCCACACCGGCGGATTCGTCCTTGACCGGGTTCTCACGACGGGTTGCGGGACATCTCTTGGCTGTCTTCCTCGCACTCGTCGGTAAGGAGACGCGATGATTTCCACGAGAAAGCTCGTGATCTTCGGAGCAAGCGGCCACGGAAAGGTCGTGGCCGACATTGGCCAGTCGGTCGGCTTCAGCTCCATCCTCTTCGTGGACGACAGTCGTTCCAAGGCTGGTAGTGCGTTTTACGGGCACAGCGTGATGAGCTGGGAGCAGTTTCTCGACCGGCACTTGGCCTGTTCGGAAATGGTGGTGGCACTCGGTATCGGCGACAATCGGAACCGCGAGCGGTGCTTCAATCGTGTCATCGCAGCCGGGTTCGAGCTGGTGACTCTCATCCACTCGAGTGCTGTGGTCGCCCCGAGCGCAAGGCTTGGCTTGGGGACTGTGGTCATGGCCACTGCCGTGGTGAACGCCGATGCGAGGGTGGGCGATGGCGCGATCCTCAACACGGGGTCTGTGGTCGAACACGATAACCGTATCGGTCGCTTTGTCCATCTTTCACCGAAGGTTGCCCTAGGGGGCGACGTCCATGTCGGCGACCGGACCCACCTTGGCTTGGGCGCCGTTGTCCTGCCAGGCAGGCGCGTCGGGACGGACGCGCGAGTCGGGGCGGGGGCAGCGGTGATTCGGCCCGTTCCCGATGGGCTGACCGTAGCGGGAGTTCCCGCGAGGCCGCTGAGATCAGCGCGAAACCTTCTTGTGTTTCAGGCGCGTGGGAATGCATCTGCGCGGTACTCCACGGAGGATCGACTCGCGGCGATGCACGAAACGTCGCACCCTGGATGAGTTCAAGGTGGCTGGGGCCACGTCGCTCCTGCGCCAAGTCATGATGGGTCCCGGCTGTCAAAGACGTCCGCAGGGCTCGTTTCGACGCGACAGAGCACCTCGGCTCGCCGCGAGGACCGCCGGGTCGGTGGTCGCATGCATACCGCTCGACCCCTCTCCTTCCATGTGCCTGAAGTCGCGCGATCTGCCAGCAAGGGCGGCCGGCACTCATGCGTCTGATTCGAGCGACAGTCGACAGCGCCTGCGCGGTGGAAGCCGCGTCCATCGCCCTCAGGATTGGGGAGCGCTCGAGGGCCCGTTCGCGCCTCCGTCTCCTCGCGGCGAGGCGGTGCACGCTCTCGCGATCTCCCCATCTCGAACCGGCTGATCCGCGGGTCCTGGCCGTTCTGGTGAGAGGCCACCGAAATATTCGACATTGACGTCGATGCCTGCTTGGGGCCCGGCCGATAGACGTGTGGCGATGGCAGGCCATTCGACGGTATTTGGTGAGGCGCAGGGCGCCGTGAGCACCATGGGCCTCGCAGCGCCATCTGCCGGCCGGAGCGCGGTGGCGCATCAGGTCGACCTTGTGCCGCCGATCGGGATCCGATAGGCGGTGCTGCAGGATGGGTGGTTGCAAGGCGAGGTCGGTAGTCGCAGCAAAAGCGTAGGTCTCGCTGCCCGGGTCGGTGAAGACCACGACGAGGCGCCCTGGTGCCGAAACCAAGAGCTGCCGGGAGCCAGGACCTGCCGCATCGAGCGGGGCTTTGAAAGACCGCCCGTTGGTCCCGGCGTGCGCCTCTTCGGTGTCCCGAGAGCGTGTCGTGGAGCCGGAAGGTCTCCCTCTTTGCTTGTCGGGTGTGCGAGCGGGTGCGTCCGGGAGGTGGAAGCGGTACCACCACCCAACCTTGGGCCTACCGGATCTGTGTCCCCCGGGGGTCGGCGAACAGGTGCCGCTCGACGGCGACCCATACGGAATTCGGCGCATCACATGGCCTTGGCGGCGTGGAGGCGCAGGTGAGGCGCTCGCCTGAGGTGGTGTGGCGGCAGGCGGCGCGCTCCAGCGCCCCCTCGACAAGTCCAAACGCTTGCGCACTGCCGTAGGCGCCCGCTCCATGGTGCGCCGCCCAGCATCCACACCGATTCCTTTGGGGGCCAAGAGGCAAGAGGAACGAGCGCAGCGGCCTACGGAGACGGGGCTGCCGACACCCTCGGTGATTCCGAGGGGGCCATGCAAGTCATGCTCCGATGGCAGGCCGCTCGGGCCCTTGAGGAGGATCGACTCTCCCGCAGTTGGGCCCTGACCAGGAACAACCTGTTTGCGAAAGCATTCGAGGGCTGTGCAGAAATGGAAGAGATAGCGCCGTCCGCTTTGATCTACCGCATGGATGCCGAGCTCTGTTGAGGTTACCCGCGTGAAGTTCGTCTCGCTCAAGCCCGCGATGGACGAGCGGCTGAAATGACTGTGGGCGGACGCGGAAGCTATCGGCGAGGGCGGGATCGCAATTGTGGAGGAGGCCACGGGCTGTCGCGCACGACGATCCGCGTCGGTCGCGACGAAGTGCGGGCGGGCGTCGATCCCAACGACGTGGTGAACGTGCGACGCGCGGGACGCGGGCGACCAACGATCGAGAGGACGACTCCGGAGATCATCCCAGCGCTCGAGGCGCTCGTCGATCCGGACCGAGTCCGTTACTCGAGGCCTGCTGACGGGTCGCTCGTGAGTCTCATCAGGTCGCCTCACCAGGGGCGTGGTGTGAAGGCGACACATTCCAGCGACACGTATCGTGAGCCAAGCCACGACAATAGCGTGAGCCGTTGCAGGTCACGGAGTTGCCCATCACCGCCTACGGTGTCGCAGCAATGCGGCACGCTTCCGCCTCTGGAAGGTAGAGCTGCAGCGCCCCGTCGACCGCACCGGCATCGCTATCAGTGTCTCCCACCTCCCGCCCGGCACGTCGAGGTGCAACCAGATCGGGCACCGCCTTTCTGCCACAGCACCGAATACTGGCGAGTCGGCCGCTTGTCGACCACGAAACAATCGTCCAGCCTATCGGCAGCGCTCGCATCACCACTGGACTGGTGGTCAGGGCGAGGACAGGGCGAGTATCCCACTGGCATCAATGTCTCTGGCGCCACGATGGACGCGCTGCTCATCACGGGCGACCAATTTGATGGGGAGTGGAACTACACGGTTCAGTCGTGACCCATAGTGCAATCGTGATCACCATGGTTCCGATCAACTCCTTGCCGGCGAACGCGAGCGGCCACGGACGCGGCTTCCACCGCGCAGGCGAGGCGGGATCGCGCGCGTTGGAGCGCCAAACGAGTGGCGCGGCCTATGGTTTCGCCGTCGGACCTCTTGGACTGGGCACCGCGGTGGGGCCCGTTCCGTGCATGCCTCGCGAGACTTGGCCACGCTGGAGGACCCCTCCGATCCCTCCACTGCCGCCGTGGACTCTGCGGCGGCGAAGGGATCGTTGCGGTGGCCAGCCATCAAGTTCGCAGCATGCGGGCGGCAAGACGCTCGGTCCAAGTCAGCGAACGCCCCTCGACGGTTCCTCCGGCGAGGAAACGTGGCCCACACCATCGCCATCTGGAATGGTGGCTCGGCGAAACGTCGGCACGGCGCTGCGCCCAACCCCGGATGTGACCGGCCTTCGTGGCTGGATCACGCCGGACCGGGCGCAAGCGCGAACCGACCTGTCCAGCGTGGCGGCGAGAGATCTGCCGCCATTGCGGGACAGCCGCCTTAGGTGATCTTGCTCCCAGTGCGCGTGGTTGTGTGGACCCAACTGCAGAGATCGTGCAGTTCGTCCCGTGAGAGCTGGCTTGCGATGTCGGAAAGTTCCTGCAGCTCATCGGGCTTCTGGGCCAGGCTTAGCAACTCGCGAAACACTCGGGGAGGGAGCCGTTCTGCTGCCGTGGTCAGGTCTCGGAGCTCGGCGCTGCGGTTATTGTTGCATGCCATCATGTATCCGTCTCCTCCGCTGTCTAATAAGTTGAGACACGGTAGCCGGAGGCAGCAGCCGCGGTACGTGCCATCCCCGACATCTTTCGGGCGGAGCGCGAATCGTGCGTCTTGCCCTGCAGGGTGCGGCCCGTGCATTCCGGTACCGTGTATCGCAACCGATGGAGGAGTTCACAGCATTCCCCGACCGATCGGTCTGGCCCAGTCGAGCCGTCGGGCGCGGGATCGACCCAAGCAGGCGTGTGTAGAAGCCTCACAGTGCCTGCCCCGCACGACACCAGCGCTGTGATAGCCGTGGATACGATCCGAGATCGTTTCTATCAACCGCCAATCAATGTCCTACGAGCATCAGCCCGGGTCACCCGCGATTGGCAGCGATTGGTGCGTACGGTACAAGGGGCGTGGTGCTCATCCGTTCGAACGCACCACCGTACAGGGAATGAGAATGGTTGGGTCAGATCGCGCGAGACCAGGAACGACCCCATGCGAATACCGCAGAGCTCAGGGATGTAGGCAGGAAACCGTGGCTCCGTGAGGAGGCGGCACTGAAGTGCGGCTCGTCACGGTGCCGGCGAATGGAAGGCGGAGCGGGTTTCAGGGAAGGAAACGCTGCCGCGCTCCGGTACCCGCTCGAGCGACGCACGATCCCAGTGTCCCAGCGAAGCTCCAGTCGCGTACACAGTCTCGAAAAAGTCGCGCACGGTGGCCGCCGGATCGAGGGTTGCGCGGACCGCATCGTAGGGCAGTACGAATTCACCCAGACGGTCATCAAAGCGTGCAGCCGAGAACTGGACATTCGCATCCCGGAAACCAGCTGGCTCCGGCGCAGCGTACGCATAGAATAGCGGCTCGTCGACCCAGACCCCGGTGGGCGTCGTGCCGCCTGGCCAGAAGCCAAAAGAGATGACCTCGTGCGAGTAGGCCTCACGCGTCACGCGGTCGGCTCCCGGTCGCGGTGTCGCGCGGCGCCCCGAGAACCGGGTTGCGGCGAGGTCGAAACTTCCCCAGAAGAAGTGGACCGGACTTTGCTTGCCGACGAACGAACTCGCCAGGCCCTGCAATGCTGCGTCACATCGACGGAGGACCTGCCAGAAGCGATGCGCCCACTCCGCGTCGTAGTCGCAATGAACGTCGTCTTGATCGAAACGGATCGGATCCGGGATCTCGACCGGCATCGTCCAGATGTGTGCGTCCACATCGATGGCTCTGAGCACCGACACGTACTCTTTGTAGAACGAGCGGACCGTCCGCGGGATGAGCGGCATCCCCGTTTCTCGGCCCTCGCTGGTTCGAATCATGAGCACATGATCCACGAGGTCCAGTTCCAAGCCGAGCGTCCGACCGTCCACGAGGACCGATCCGCTGACGAGTCCACGCGGCGAGACCCGCAGAGCCGTGTGCCACCAGTGGTTCTGGATCGGACAATGCGCGAGAAGCGTCTTTCCGACGATCTGCGTCCACATGTGGAGCGTGTCGCGGGTAGTTCGCCAGGAAGCGAGCGGCAGCTCGGGCCAGATAGAATTCGTCTCAGCACGATTCATGATAGGTCGCATCCTCTCCTTGCACCCTCGCTCCCGCGCGATCAGCTCCCAGTCCCGCTACATTCAACTCCGCGATCGGCATTCTGTGGTGCCGCCCTTGAGGAGGATATCCGCTCGCCACGGGCCAATCGATTCGCCGTTCACGCTGACTCGCCGCGTGACTCTGCAGAAACTGTATTCGCCACGTTGGCCGGTCGCAATGGCCGGAGCCCTTTGCTTCGCGCGGCGGCGCTGAGTTCGTCGGAAATTGCCAGGTCCGGAGGCGCGAGACCGGGTCACCTGCAAGCGACCGTTGCGCGTCGAGGCGAAAGGGCAAGAGCTCCCGGGGGTGGCGGCGGCTCAAGCGCAAGGTGGTGCCGCCTGCCCATTCGACGCCCTCAGCGCATGGGTCCTGATCGGTACCCGGCGTGCCTCGAAGATGGGCCCGCCGCGAAGTGACCCCGGTCGGCACCGCTATTGCCCGCGCGGACCACCTGAATGACGGGGGCCGCGGCCGTTCGGGTCACCCGCCCGCTCGAGGTGTCCGAGGCAAGTCGGCCAACCGTGCGGGAGGAGCGCGGGCTGCTCCGCACTCCAGTTCCGGGAGGCCGGAGGGAGTCTCGTCAGGGGCGAATGCATGGCGAGGACGTCCTCGAGACGGTCGGCGATGTTGACGAGGCGTTGGGTCGGAGGCGCCGGTTGCGGCGGGCCGAGTTCGCCGCGCGCACGACCAAGATGCCAATTCCCTCCAGCTGCCATGCAAGGCGATGCCCTCCATGCCCGGGCGCGGGAGCGCAAGCAGACCCTGCGAGCAGGGGAGGTCGAGTTTCTTGCAAAGTGGGCTCAGCGCTCGAGACGCGAACTCGCTTGTCCGCCCCCGGGGGCCTTCTCAGATCGGGTCGATGAGATTCCTGAGTCGGAGCGGAGTGCAGTCCATTGGTGGCGCCAGCAGCGAGGGCGTCACGTAAAGGTCAATGGCTCGGGTGGCGACCGGCTTGGTCCTGTGCGGCGGTGGATCGGCGCGCCCAGTCGCCCGTCTGCGCGTGAGCCTCCACCATCCAGAGCCACTTGTCCATGCCGCGGGAGATCTCGGTGAGGATGTCCATGGTGTTCTGATCCCGGGCTTCCGCTGCGGTCTCGATCGCTTCCCGGGCCGATCGCCCGAAAGCCGCCAGTGCGTCAGCCACCGCGTGCACGTGCTCGCGGCCGCCACCCGTGGCCGCGTACTCGTCGAGCGAACTGCGCTCGGCGACCTGGCGAGCCGTGCCGTCGGCCACGCCGCCAAGTTGCACCGCGCGTTCCGCGATGAGGTCTACATACTCATCGGTGTCCTCCACGATCTCGTCGAACAACTTGTGCAACGCGATGAACTGAGGCCCCTTCACGTTCCAATGGGCCACCTTTAGCTGCGTGCGCAGATCGATGGCGTCCGCGAGGCGGGCGTTGAGCAGCTCGATCATCTGGGTGCGGATCGACAGCGATAGGTCATTGTGCGTCTCGTACATGGCTCTTCTCCCGAGAATGATGCTGTCGCCTAATCCGGAGGCGCGTCGCCGCGCACATCTCACAAGGGTAAACGGACGAACCCTGCTCGACCAGCGCGACAGGCGATCGCAGGAAAAGGAGGCCTCGGAGTGTCCCCTGACGTCGCGAACAGGGTGTCTCTTGTGCCATTGAGGTATGTGGATCAAATGTGCCCGCAACAGCAGCCACCGCAATTGCAGATAAAGTGCTGAACAACCCCGAGAGCATTGTCGGCGGTCATCACTTTCACCCTATGCAACGACCACGCAAACATCTATTGGGCCAACCTCGACGACAGCGGCGCGGTAGAACGAGCGGCAGAGGGTGCAAATGCCTTCTTCCTGATGGTGACGCCTCGAGGAGGGGGTCGGGGTCGAGGTGCGCCAGGCCTCTTGGCGACCTGTTCACAAGGGTACGATGACGCTCCGCGCTGTGCCAGTCAGTTCGATGCAGCGCGATGTCGAAGCCCGCTGGGGGATGGAATAGGGTTCACCAAATACACTCCGACGGTGTGGAAATGTGCCGTC